>ULYF01020682.1_pt1 | contig 19893 bp, 14 predicted proteins | sample 1961941 | NCBI WGS metagenome assembly ULYF01 (sample SAMEA4835857, study PRJEB28245) | human gut metagenome | biome: gut microbiome; material: fecal sample | place: Denmark | collected 2008 | reverse complement strand
TCGTTCTCCACGGCGGTGCAGTCTATTGAAATCATGCTACTATCCAAATACCGCAGTTCTACGCAAGCGGTGTCCATATTGAACTCACAAGAAATCACCTTATCCATAAGAACCTCCAAAATACGGGATTAAATCATCCCAAAATATTTCATCGCTTCTCGGATTGCGTTCTCTTTTTCAGGTGGACACTGGGGCTGTCTGGAATCCTCGGATTTAGCCAAGTTGTAGTTTTTACCGACTTCCAACCCGCACTTTCTCTTAATCTGTGAAATATACAGGTTAGATACCTTTAATCCGCTATGCTCCAGCACATACTCCTTAATCTGAGTATAGGTTGCCTTATCTTGAAAATCCGACATATCCATATCTTCCAAAGAGAACTCAACCCGAACCTTTTTCGAGTCGATCTCACCCTTGGAAAGCAAGACAACCGTCTCAACATGTGTGTCATCGTCCAAACTCAAACTCATATCTTCCTCAATAATCGGGAGCTTGAATTTGATGGACTTGAGCCACTGTCCGTTGGGTTGGCGTTCCTCATATATCTGGATTTCGGAAATCAATGCTTCCATGATCTGCCGCTTTTCCTGCTCGCTCATGACGGCGTACAGCTTGTCGAAGTAGATCAGCACCTTGTAGATGTTATCCCCGGTGAGCTTTTCCGCTTCGATTGCCATTTTCTTTGCTCTGGCGGCGATCAGCAGATTTTCTGTATCCTCGATTTTATCATACATCTTGTAAAGCCGATCATCAAGGTCTGCCTTGCGTTTGTAGTAGTGTTTATCGTCCGGGTCAAGGGAATCTATTTCCTCCATCAGCTTTGATTTCACAGAATAGCTCTGCCGGAGCTGTTTTTCGTAATTGGCGATCTCCTGTTCAATGGCGGCAGTGTCCACCTTCATGTTGATTTTTTCCTGCATCATGGCGGCAAACTTGGGATTGCTGACCAGTTTCACAATAACCTCTGCCACAGCGCTGTCCAACAGTTCCTCGTTGATCTGCTTTCGATAATCGCACTTGTGCCCACGGGTCATAGTGCGGTGCTTGCAGCCGTAATAGAAGAAATCCTTGTACTTTGTTCCGTCCGACTTGTGCTTGATGCTCTTGTTGCCATACATCCCGGCTCCGCAGATCGGGCACTTGACGATGCCTGACAGAAGATGCACTTTGGTGTCCTTACCACGATTCACGTGTTCATACTTTTCAGCCTGAGCCAGCAGCTTCACCTGTGCTTCGTGCCAGAGTTCTTCCGACACGATCCCCTCATGCTGGCCATCCACCAGCAGATAATCGTCCTGCTCCACAAGCCGGTAATCGTTCCTGGTGCCATGCACCTTCTCTGTTCTGCGTCTGCCATAGGCGATTTTCCCACAGTACACAGGGTTTTTCAAAATTCTCCGGATAAGAGCCGCATCGAACAGCGGATTTTTTCCGTTCTGCCGCTGGATTTTGTGAATTCCATGTTGATCAAGATATTTGGCAAGACCATTTGCGCCCATATCGGTATGCACATACTGATCGAAGATCACCCGAATGGCAGCTGCTTCTTCCTCGTTGATAAAAAGTTGCCCCTTTTCCAGTTTATAGCCATAAGGCGCAAATCCACCGTTCCATTTGCCCTCACGAGCTTTCTGGATTCTGCCCTCCATTGTCTGAACACGGATGTTCTCACGCTCGATTTCGGCAACCGCTGACAGAACGGAGATCATCAACTTTCCTGCGTCCTTGGAGGAATCAATCCCATCCTCCACACAAATCAGATTGACGCCAAAATCCTGCATGACCTGTAAGGTAGACAATACATCCGCCGCATTTCTACCGAAGCGGGACAGCTTGAACACCAGCACAAAGGATACGCCATCTTTTCCGGTTTTTATATCCTCCATCATGCGGTTAAACTCGGCTCTACCCTCAATAGATTTACCAGACTTGCCGGCATCCTCATACTCACCGACTATCTCATAATCATTGTACTCGGCAAAGGCTTTCATTCTGGATTTCTGAGCATCCAGAGAGTATCCGTCGATCTGCATGGCGGTGGATACTCTCGTATAGATATATACTTTTGTCTTTTCTTTTTTCATCTCACGATCCTCATTCGTGCCACAGCCATGGCACCTTTATGTATCCTTACTCCGAAGTTCTTTCGGGGTAAGTTTGGACACTTATCACACGATTATTATATCATGCCGTTTTAGCTTTTTCAATAGTGTCCTCTGGCTGTTCGGGGATATTTGTAGCTCCGGCAGGTTCTTTTCCCAAACAATTCGGCGGCTCTGGAAGGTTGTCAATATCCAGAACCGCCGCATATTTTTCTATTAAGTTGGCAAGCAAATCAGCAAAGCCGCTCCACTCATCCTTATTCCAATCCGCTATAATGGTTTACCTCCTGTTTCTTACTGCCACGCTGTGTGTACGCCTGGATGATCTCCGAAGGGATACGGTCAAGAATCTCTTTTACCCGTTCATAATCGCTTTGCAGCCTTGCTTCCTGTAGCTTCTTGACGGTGCTCTGCTGCTGGCTCTTTTCCAGAGCTTCCGTCAGATCATCGTTTTTCTTTTTCAGTGCCTTTTTCTCGGACTCAGCTGTGGTAAAGCACCTATGATATTTCTTCATCTGTGTTTCCATCGCTGCCACATCCGGGATATATTCCTCCAGAAACGCTGCGATCTGCGCTGTCCGCTCTTTGTAGTTGGTAAACTTCACATCAGAAAGCATTGCATCCAGCTTTTCCATCTGTTTTGTCAAACGGGTCATCTGTTTGAACACTCTCGGCGGGATATGGTCACGGCCAGTCTCACTGGCACTCTCGCCACGCTCCAATACCGGATACTTCCTGACCATGTGTTCCCAGAACTTGTCCTGCCACTGGGTCATCTTTTTGCGGTTGCCCAGAATCTCCTTGGCACATAGCCGCTTATCCTCCGTCAACGGGACAAAAGAAAGGTGCATATGGGGCGTTTTCTCGTCCATATGCACCACGGCGGATATAATGGTTTCAGGGGATTGGTTCTGTCGGATAAACTCCAACGCTTCATTGAAGAATTCCTTGATATCAGCCCGTTTCTTGCCCTTGAAAAACTCCGGGCTTGCGGTGATCAGCGCTTCTATCACACGAACACTGTCGGAGCGAGTGCGGCATCCGGCTGCGGCAATTTGCCGTTCGGACTCTGCCCGGTACTTTCTTTCCGGCTTAACAAGGTGGAAATTCAAATGGCTCCGGCTGGTGTCAATATCCGGATTGCTTGCGTACTCTTCCTTGGTGCGCTCATTGTGGGCTTCAATACGGCCGATCTCCGGCCCCTTATACTTGGCAAATCTCAAAATAGCAAACTGTCCTTTTTCCATTATTTTTCCCGACCTTTCTGCCACACGATGTCGTAGCCCAATACATCAGCCAGCTCCAAAACCTCTTTATAACGGATACTTTCCCGCTGCAGTTTGGCCGACAGGTTGGAAACGCTGTCCGACCAGCCGTATTCGTCATGCAGCAGGTCAACTACTTCCTGCATCGTCATTCCGGCACGGATGATCTGTGCTTTGATTTCGTTACGTACATTCATATTGATAAAGGCCTCCATAAAATTTCATTGTTGGTTCGGTGAACACTCTGCGCTTCAAAGCAGAACAGATATACCGAATCGTGAAAAAACTGCAATCTCTGAAATCCGTTCAGAATTTCTCCTGTGATGTCCTGTCCCCATCTGACCATATCCCACTTTACTGTTCCGTGTGATTTGGGCTGGGACAGTAAAAACACCCACCATTCCGTAAGCACGGTACACGATTCAGAGAAGCGCGATTCCGTGAAATCATTTCATCCTGCGGTCAAAAACTTGCCTGTTTCCACTACCATTGAAAAGCCATGCCTCAAAACAGGTCTTTACGAATGCTTCTGCCAAAAGGAAGTGAGATGGGCTGAAAAGTACATGTACCAAGTGTACTTCTGTACCGTAGTACATTTGGTACGGGTGGTACATGTATTTTCAGGTCCCTTTCACTTTTCACAGAAACGGCCTTTGCAGAAGCTCGATGCCGACAAAACCTCTGGCGAATTTTCCGCCGCCGATATTGACCTTATTTGTGTATTCAAGGTGATAGTGGCTCTCATTCTGTTTGAGAAAGGAACAAAAGCGCTTTTGTGAAAGGCTGCTCATGGCATTATCATCACACCACAGCTTGTAAACGGCGTACAGGTCTTTGGAGCTGACTTCGTAATCCGCCTTGAAACGGATATACCCCTCGGAGCCTAAGAATTCGATGACGTTGTTGCCGTCCGATACCGCAGCATCCATGTTGTCCTGCGCCGACTGGCTAAGTGTAAACCTGTAATCATTGGCGATCAGGCGGTGCAGGCCCGCAAGTGCCCACAGGAAAATGCCCTCCGCTTCTGCGCACATCTTTTCCGCAATATACGGATCGTCTTTCCGGTTCGGGTCTTTTTCTTTGGTGGAAAGGATAATCTGTCTGCGGAAAAAGCCCACACTGTGGTCATTGATAGATTGCAGGATGCCGTTGCCCAAGCCAATAAAGCGCACATACAAATCGCCCTGGTAGCTCTGCTGTCCCTTTTTCTCCAGATCCATCGGCAATTCTGCGGTGATGATCGCCTTGATGTGATTGGTCTGAGGCAAGGCTTCCAGCTTCATATCATCGTCCAGCATCACAAGCTCATGCTCCAGATCGGCACGAGCGAAGGGGCTTGTCTCTACCTTTGCGATACTGCCCGTGTTCATGTTGCTGCCCAGCAGCGCACGAAGGACAATACCGATGCGGCTTTTGCCCTCGCCGCCCTTGCCGATCAGCAAAAGCATCTTCTGGCCTTTAGTGGAGGGGATAAAACAGTAACCCATAAATTCCTGCAAGGTCAAGATATCCTCCGGCTCCAAAAGCTGAGACAAAAAATGCAGCCATGTCACTGGCTGCGGAGCTTCTGGATTGTAGGAAACGGGCAGACGGTTCCGGCAGAAATTCTTTTCCGGACTGAATGTGCCGTTCAGATAATAGGTGCCGTTCGCCACATGGATGCGGTCTTGATACAGGGGCAGCTTTTCGGTGCAGCACTCCATCCGCATGACATCCAACAGATTTGCGACTTTCTTTGCAATCCCACTGGTCACATAATACTTGATGCGGTCATAGATCACCTTTTTCAGGCGGTTTTCATCGTGTACTCTGCCGTTGACCGTGAAAAACGCTCCGTTTACCGTGACCATTGGATATTCCCGGAGAAATTCTTCGCAGAATAGGGCTTCGTTGATTTTCTTGCCGTCAAACCACGCCGGATTTTCAGAGTGCGCGGTCTGCGTCATTTCCTCGCTCATATCGTACATCCTCCTCTCTCTTTCTTGTGGTGTAGTCATGGAGAAACGCAACCGTGCTATCCTTCATCAGCTCCTCCACCACAGCAACACGTTCTTCCAAATCGCCCACGGTCAGAATGTCAGTCAGATACTCGATGCGGTCAAGCATCTGGCAGGCCTCCACAAAACGATTATCCAGAGCATCGTCCGGCGTTTTGGGTGCATACCGTACTTTCCAATCTTCCAGCAGATGCAGATAATCCGTCAGCACACGGAAGCAAAACATTTCATCCTCCCGAAACTGCCGGATGTGAGGTCGCTTGGGTTTGTGGGGAGCTGGTACAGCCCGTCCCGGTCCAGTGAATATGCCAAAGTCCGCAGCCAGCCTTTGCGCCGCTTGCAAGCTTCCCAAATCAAACAGCTTTGCCGCAAAGTCGACCACATCCCCGGCGGCACCGCAGCCGAAGCAGAAGAAATATTCCTCGTTCAGCTTCAGGCTGGGATGCCTGTCATTGTGGAATGGGCAGCAAGCCATGCCGTTGCGGTTGACTTTCAGCCCGTAGTGTTCGGCGGCTTGTCTTACGGGAACTGCCGCCTTGATGGTTTCAAATAGATTCATACGCATACCTCCATAATTAATTTGACAATTCTTGCTTGTCACCTGAATATACGGAGAAAACAGCTTTCAACCGAAAAATCCGGCACTTCTGCAAAAAAAGAAATCGCCGCCCTGAATTTTTGCAAAAATGCAAAATACACAGGGCGGCGAATGTTCACAATATGCATCTTGATATTGTTCCGAAAATAGAATATAATACTGTTGGATTTAGACGAAAAGGGGTGTTGAGGGTGCGCTATTTATCAACTTTTGAGGTGGCGGAGAAATGGGGGATTTCTCCTCGTCGTGTGGGTGTTCTCTGTAGCCAAAACCGCATCCCCGGCGCACAGCAAGCAGGAAGCCGCTGGATTATCCTAGAAGATGCAGAGAAGCCCGCTGATGCCAGAATCAAAAGCGGCAAATATATCAAAGCAAAAAATAAGGAAAGGGGGACATAACGAATGGAGAATACATTTTTGCCCGGTACTGTTAGACAGCGTCTTGCCGATCTGATGAAATATCACAAGGTATCTCAGACTGACCTTGCGCTAAAAATTGGATGCGGCGACAGCTTGCTCAGCCGTTTCCTAACCGGAAAGACGGACAAGATCGGTGACGAAAACATCATCCGTATTGCCAGAGTATTCAATGTGTCCACCGACTTTCTTTTAGGCGTGACCAATGTTCCCGATAGAAAAAATTATGAGATTGACGAGCTGGGCTTGTCAGCCCAGGCGGCACGAAACCTCTACACCGGCAAGGTTAATACACAAGTGGTCAATCGGCTCTTGGAAAGTCCCCGCTTTGCTGAACTGACCTACATATTGGAGCAGTATTTCAATGACACTATCGCATCCGGCTTTGCAGCTCAGAATCAGCTTTACGCTACCCTCGCCAATCTGACAAGAAGTACCGTACAAACCGATGCAGCAAAAGAAGCTGCCAAGGACATTAGCCGTTTACGGACACCGGCATATCAGGCAGATCTCGCCACCATTGAAGCTCAATTTATGGCGGCAGTCAAAGAAGTGAAGAAAGAGATCGGTCACGATTTTACAGTACAGCAGGCCCTCACCAAAGAAGCCGCCGAGCGAATGTTTACAGAGCTTACAAAAGGTCAGGATATGGAAAACCCCAAGGTCACACCGGAGCAAGTGACCGAACTGATTATCGACAGCGTTGCCGGTATGGATGGGGTCAACCAAGAAGCACTGGACAAGCTCAGTCAGGCGTTGACCGCCTTTATGCAGACCACCTTGGATCAGGCGGCAAAACAGGAGAAGGACGATGAAAAACCGGAGCAATGAGCAACTCTGCGCTCTGGCACAGAAGGGGAATACGAACGCCCGTGACCTGCTTCTGGAAAACAATTTCGGTTTTATCCGCAAAACCGCCAACGAGATTTATTTCGGTATGAATCTGGACGAAAGCGAACTCAGTATCGACAAAGACGACCTGGAGCAGGAGGGCTGTATCGGCTTATTGGACGCCATCCCTCGCTTTGACAGCAGCAAAGGCACTAAGTTTCTGACCTATGCAGCACCATCTATCCGAAATGCCATGACCAATCTGATACGAGATGCGTTTTCTCAGTACGAACAGCGGATGGTTGATACCAAAGACGGGCTTGCTTTTCAGAAAATCCGTCTGGATGAAGTTGTCCCCGGTGAGGAACGGATGCTGCATATCGAAGCGATTGCTGACCCGATTGCCAAATCACCGGAGCAGATTTATGTGGAACAAGAAATATTGCGTGAACTGTATGCGGGACTCGATAGGATTGGAAGGCGAGAGCAAGCCTATCTGCTGTACCGTTATGGCTTCACAGACGATATAGAGCATACGACGATTGGGGCAGCAATCCACTTTAATCTGAGCGAAAGCCGAGCCAAGAAAACCGAGGAACAGGCTATGGACAACCTCTGGTTAGAGTTGCCGTGGTGGTTTTAGTGCGTGTCGCTGCGGCGGGACGGGGGCTTATATATACCTCTGCTTCCTTCTCCGGTCAGTCGGATTTTGTTTCTCAAAAATTCTGCATTTGTGTCAACACCGTTGTCACAAAATCCGCCTGCCCTACTGCCGCCGAAAAGCGTCTGTCCGCTTCAATCTGCCTATGTCGCAGATGCCGCAGCCAGCCCCTTTCCAGCGTCAGCCGGAAGCAAAGGTATAACACACTAGACTTTCCTACGGAAAATCGTGTGCCAACAGGGCTGCTACTCGCCCCTATTGGAAACCCAGAGCCAAAGGGATTGCCCTCCTCTGGACACCTGCAATTTTCTTCACACAATGGTATCCAAACTGTAAAAACTCAGTTTGGAACCGGCACGAAGAAAATGGCAAATCTGAAAACTCTCTTTGATCTGTATCAGTGATTTTTCAGATTTTCCTACATCAGCAATTGCCTTGTGTTTACAATTTCCTATGTGTCTGCTGTAGACAGATTTATTCTTAGTTACTCAGAGAGAGGGCCTTAAACTCAAAAAGGCAAAAACGAAAAAATACTTAAGGAAAATAAAAAAGAAGAAACTACATAAGGAGGAATGCATATGGCTTCACTAACACATGTCTGTATGTGGTCAGAAAATGGCTGGAAGCGTATCACAGCAGAACAAGCCGCCCTATTGCATCCAGGTGGGACTGTATCTGCTCATAGCGGTCTGTTTATGTGTGAACTCTGTGGCCAGTATGTCATTCTTACCGATGGCGACATTAGGATACGCTACTTCAAACACAGTGCCTATGAAAAAAGCAAAGATTGTCCTGAGCGTACATTCGGAGCTGGCTATTCAATCTCTTACGGTTCTCAGGAACACGATTTACCAATCCGTATTACAAGCGTATCCTCATCTTCTTTCAGCTTTGAAGTCGGCTTGATTCGCGCTCCAATAAGTTCTCTCAACAAGGATTTCCGTATAGAAATCAAACCAAAGGGAGCATTTGATGTATCCTATGTGTTCACCAAAGAACGACTGAACTACGACAGTATTACATATCTTCCTATCGGTGAAAGGCCATTTGAAAAATACATTCTCAGTTTCCAAAATGGAAGCGATAAATTACGTGAATTCTGGCCGGCAGAGATTAAAGGCATTGAGCCGGAAGGTACGTTGTTTGAAAAAGTTTCCGGTAAAAAACTCTCATATGATGCCGATGTTGAGATTGGTAAAGAATACTACCTGCTAAAACGTGGCTACATCTATAGGAAGTCATTCAGCAGCGTGCGAATTCAAGAAATCATGCAAAAACGAATCGGGTGGGAAACTTGGAGTCTCTATGTGGTTTCTGCATCTGCATTTAATGAAGATGCAGCCCGATTCTATCTAGACTTCCATTGTCGGCTGACAGATCACCCTGTTTCATTGCAACCGGTATGGCCGTTATTTGTCGAAGGAAATTATATTGTTAAGCACAATCAAAACAGTATGTATATGATTATCGAAGGTAATGTAGCCGCAGTTAAAACATTTCCTTCTGTGACAGTTCGTCAGCTAAATTACAATTCATCTCAGTCAAAACTATATGAGGTGTTTTGTTCCGGCAGACAGCAGTTAATATCTGCTGGCCGCACTCAAGCCTTACAATACACATACCTTTGGAAAGATCCGCTTGACCAGGTGGGCTTGCATCCAGAAGTTTCAGTAACCGATATTGCAGGTGCTGAGGTTGATCCTGGCGAGACCGATACTCTACCGCACGACAAAACATTGCGCTTCAAATCAACATTTGATGGAGAGCTAATTATCTTCAACAATAACCGTGTTGTAGATAAGCGGAAATTATCCGCTGACAAATATATAGAGTTGAACGGACTATCCTACGGTTTAGGCGTTCAAGTTGTCATTGGCCTTGATGTCATCTGGCAAATCGATTTCAAGAAGCAACAGCCCATCGTTGTAAATGACGAAATTGAAATGCTGAAGCGAATTACTAATGTATCAGGGGCAACAATCCCGGCTCCGCACTCTTTGCGAAATATGTTAGCGGGTATGAATTGCTATCCGCAGGTATGTCAGTGGATACGAAAATGTATTAAAAATGGCACCATTAATGAGCAATCATACCGCAGATTGCAAGAGGCCTATCGCAGCATGAATACGAATAGATAAGGAGATGCATTATGAATTACATTGATCTTCTTACTCAGGAAGAAAAACCAATCCTCTGCAGAATCATCACTGGTAGAGATTTCAAAGAACTCTTTAAAAGAAACGAACAGGAATTCTCGAAAATACGAAAAGGATTCAGAGCCAAATCATTGACAGAGCAGCAAGCGCTTTCGATTGCTATAGTCAATGTTGATAAGCCCTTTATTGCAATGTGGGTCAATACAAGGGTAGATATCTGGCTTAAGGAAATTCAGGAAAACATTGAGGAACTTGAAGAGGAGGGTTCAACGCATGACATTGCCCTGGCATCGACTATGCTTGACTCCGTCTTTGCCAATAATGTTGATTTATACCTCAAACTTGCAGGAAAAACTATGGATGCGGATGCCCGCTCTAAACTTCATGAAAGAATGGAGAGCATCAAATCTGAGCGTGCAAGGAATGCGGAGGTGGCTGACCGTGTTAAGGTTTTAGAAGAAGAAAAACGCCATCTACTCGATCAAATTGCTGCTGCTCAGCAGAGTGTTAATACTATAAAGGCAGAATACGAACGGAAAATACAAGAGATTGAACAGGATAAAGACACATTGGAATCCTTGTTAGCTGAGGCGCAAGAGAGAATTACCGAGTTGCAGACTGCTCCTACCGCTGCTAAAAGTGACGATGCCGATTATCTCGCACAGTTTGACGATACAGATACTTCTGTTCTGCCCTCTGTTGGTAGCGATGAAATCGTTTCTTTATGTGGTGTTATCTCAGATTACAATGGGCAGAAATGGCTTATTCGTTATGCTGATTTGAGTCATAATGGGCACTATCACATTTTCCGCAAAAGTGAAGATGTTCCGCCGTACTTCACAAATAGAGACAAGATTTTCTATAAGGACGGCCCTTCCAATGACGGTTTTTATGGCATTTGGACTTGGTCCGCAACTCCGAATGAGAAGGACCCTTCCAAGGATTATATATTATCCCGGTACAACATGGACCTTGATGCCATTGAAGTCGTTACCATTTCAGAAGCATCAAACCTTGACAACCTGATCAATCTGCTGAAAAACGGAATCGAATACCAACCTCATAGTCATAGAGTCATGTTCGCCTTTTATGCATCCAAAGGACAGTACATGGGCATTCTGTGCAACACCCAAGAACTCAACACGGTTAATGGAAAAACTGCCTTTGCTGAAGATTGCATTGAAGTACCAGTATATGAATTTACCGGTGGCAACATTTTGCGTTTGGATAATGGGCTCTCTTTCTATAGAAATGCGTTTGCTGGTCTTCCAAGTAAGCTTTATCAATTGAAAAGTCCCCTTGATATTGTAAAGAATATCGTTTTCTCTTCAATTTCTTGGGGTACATATAAAACAAGAGGGTTGACTCGTGCCGAGTATAGAACCTTCAAGGATTTTCTCGGTGCAATTCCAGTTGACGACATAACGTGCAAGATTGAGACTGCGTGCCGTTGCTCCAATTCCGCTGCTAAAGAATTGCTGGATGAATTCCTAAATGTGGTCTGGAAATACGTTGATGGAGATAGTTTAGAAGACGAAATAATCCTCTCTGCTATTTCTGCAAGTACTGAACTTCAGGAAAGAATAAAAGCACTCATTCGTACGGATTGGGAAGCAGAGAATAAGAGTTTATTAGCTGAAGCCCAGAAGAAACTCGATTCACTTGATGCCCAGTTAAAATCTGCTACTGTTAGTTTAATCGAAGCGCAAGAAGCATTTAATAAAACTAAATTGGAAGAAGAACGTCTTGCCGGTGTCATAGCAGAAAAGGAAAAACTGGCTGAGGATGTTGAAGTAGCAGTTGCTGAAAGAATACAAAAGGCACGCGAACACGCGGCAGATTTCATTGCAAATATGGCTTTTGTTGGTGGACAACCGATTCAAGTTGCAGCCACAGAGACTCCTGCCGCAGTTGAAGTTTCGTCCAAACCTGTTATTGCCCCATATCACACTTTTTCAGCATTCGAGGACCTCAATGATCTCGAAGCTCATCACTCTTGGGCAGATGTCATTAATACAGCCGCATTTGAGCTCAAGGAAGCTGGTGTAGCAGAAAAATACAGAAGCAGCCTAGCCGCGTTCCTCTGCGCTGCCTATATCGAAAAACAGCCAATTTTTCTTGTTGGCCCTAATGCAATTGACATTGTTCAAGCATTCAGCGCAGCCGTAACAGGTCATAAATATGGAATCCTCTGCTGTGAGGGCGGTTATTGCAATCAGGTAATCACTGAAATTGGCACCGATGGCGAAGACATCGTGATAATCAACAATCTTCTTGCAAGTGGCTGGATGAACAGACTCCCGGAGATTCTTTCTCAAAAAGATATTTTCTATGTTGCCACCCATCCATATGCAGAAGATATCCAAGTTGAGCCAAAGAGCCTGTACGGATTTATGCTACCGCTGTTTACAGAGTTTTTTGTGGATGAAAAAGCTACCGGAAAATACTATGGAGGTTATTTTGCTGAGGACTTCAAAACCTACTCAACGCCAAAGGGTACACGTAAAGATTTAAGGGTCCTTTCAAAATTGAAGATAGGTTCGTTAGTCAGGAACCGAATCAACAGACTTGTTGCTACGATGCACGGCATTTACTCTGCAACAACAACGGATGAGGACTTCTTATATGCTGTCCTTCCTATTGCTTATGCTTCACTGGAAATTAATGAACTCACAGAGGCGATTGCTGATCCTCAAAAGGGTATCGCAATTTCTGAAGGCCTCAAGCGTGATCTGCAGTATGTTTTAGGAGAATTCTAATGAATAAGTATAATGGGCTGCTTTCGTCAGTGGCGCACAAGTATCATATCTGCAAAGGAGCACGAGAAACAGAGAACGAATGGAAAACTCGTCTGGTGTATAGTATCTGTGGAATGATGGCTTATGCTTCGCTCTGGGACGACTCGGAAGAAGGCACCATTTCCATTGTGCACTTAAAGAGGAAAGTCCGCAGCATGCTTGCAAATTACAAATCAATGTACCCGGAGCTGTCTGGCAGCTTACCATATGTTTCTGAAGAGCTCGAAGATGAGATTGCAGACCAATTCTTAAGCACTGGCGTGGTTTATCACCGCCCCAACCGAATAGTTCCATCAATGAAGCATGAAGAACCGTTTGGTGATATCTTATTTCAAAGAGGTATTGCTCTGGATAGTATTTCCTGTGTATCCGGTATTGGACTTTATTCAAAACAGTATGGAGCAAAAAATACAGATAAGATAAAGGCAATGTTCGGTCTCGACCAAGAGAATTTACAAACATTGTGGCGTATAACGCTGTCTGCTACTTCTTGGAAATCCGATCTGTCGTTTGAGCAAAATACAGAGTACCTTCGCTTAAAACCGCCCTTCTCTCAAGGGTACTGGGTAAACAAGCCGGATACGACTGGTACTGTTTCGATTCTTCGAACCGGAATGAAAGGTTCACAGTTATACTATCTTTACCGCTATTATGGCACCACGATGGAAGTCTGCCCACTCCCACAGTGGCAGGTAGAGTTCTACAATTACAGATCGCTTGCATGTGCCTGTCTCTCTACCTATGGAACATTGCCGCCAATAGAGTATTTCGAGGATGGAGCATTAGTCCATGTACATATGAATTATTTGCTCCCACCACGTGAACTTGAGTTTTTAAAACTCTATAGCTGGCCTGAGATATGCACATCACTCCCGTGCAATTTTAGGCGAAAACTCTCAATAGAAGTCTTTACAGCCATTAAGAATGTTCTATCTGATGAGGGATATGAATTTAAAGGAGGGACAATCTGATGCCAAACGGAGCAAATTCTGTTCATAAGCAGTTGCGAACGGAGTTGGAAGACTATATTAAATCACAGTATTTCGGAAAGTCTCCCCTCCTGCTCTCTGCCTTAAGCGATCATATTGATGATGAGGGACTGCTTTATCAGAAACCCTTTATCGAGTCATCTCCTGCATACGTTTCAGTACAAAATGGCATTGAAACAGCATCCATAGAACCTTGGCTGAAAGATTACTTCTTGCAGTTGGCAGGAGCGGGTATCGGGGTTTTCCCATCTCCATTTGCTCACCAGATATCTGCGCTTGAAGCAGCAACCAGAGGTGAAAATCTGTTTGTGTCAACGGGTACTGGTTCTGGTAAAACTGAGTGTTTTATGTGGCCGCTTCTTGCGAAGATGGCTGATGAAGCGAGAAACTCCAAAGAATCATGGGCAAAACGAGGTGTTCGCACAATTGTTATGTATCCCATGAACGCTCTGGTTTCAGATCAGGTTAGCCGACTCAGAAGGATGATTGGAGATTCTGATAAGAAGTTTATCAAGATATTCAGAAACACCTGCGGTGACGAAGTTCGCCGTCCCCAATTTGGTATGTATACTGGTCGAACCCCATACCCTGGAGCGCAGCCTTCTACAGAACAGGACAGAAAACTTGAAAAAACTTTGGCCAGAATGTCTTTCCCGCAAAGTGATTCTGAACAAGAATACTTCAATCACCTTCTCAAAGAGGGAAAGATCCCCGCAAAGGCAGATATGCATCAGTTTCTGCAAGGACTTCATGAGAGTAGGCATATTCCAAACGATGAGGACGCAGAGCTAATAACCCGCTTTGAAATGCAGCAATTTTGCCCAGACATTCTCATCACAAACTATTCTATGCTGGAATATATGTTGCTGCGCCCCAGAGAACAGAAAATCTGGGATGATACTCGCGAGTGGCTTGCTTCGAACAACGAGAACAAATTGCTGTTTGTTATTGATGAAGCACACATGTACCGTGGTTCATCAGGCGGTGAAGTTGCGTTGCTGATTCGCAGACTTTTCCATAAACTTGGCATTAGCCGTGACCGCGTGCAATTTATACTTACAACCGCAAGTATGCCCAACAAGAATCAGCAAGACGTTGATTCAGTAATGAAGTTTGCAAATGAGCTTACTGCCTCCGACAAAGCAACCCGGTTTTGCTATCTCACCGGCGAAAGAGAAGTCATTGATGGTCAGTTGAAATATGACATACCCGCTGAGCTTCTCTTAAGCTCAGATCCTAGCCAATTTGAGGACAAGGATGACTTAAAGCTTTCTGCGCTCTTGTCGTTCTGGCGTCAATTGGAAGGCTTTGACCAGAATATCAACTCCTTGGAAGCGATCTGCAACTGGATGTACGACAATCTTGTCTATTATCGCCCGTTCCATGAACTCATCAAGTATTGTCGTGGGAATGCAGTATCCCTGGGAGAGTTGTCTTACGGTATCTTCCCGGATCTCAGTCAGGAAAATGCTTTAAAAGCGGTCAGTGTCCTTCTGGCAATTGCACCACTTGCAAAAAACGCCAAGGGTTCTGTCCTTTTCCCTGCACGCATGCATATGCTTTTCAAAGGCATTTCTGGAGTTTATGCCTGTGCCAATGCGAATTGCAGCCGTTCTCATTCGGAAGGAGGTCTCACTTTAGGTGAGGTCTATTTGTCTGATGGTAATTTGATTTGCCCCCATTGTGGCAGTGTGGTCTATGAGCTTTATAATGACAGACGCTGTGGTGCGCTATTCTTCAAGGGCTATGTCCTTGAAGATGACTCGGAACTTCATGGAAATGTATACCTGTGGCGCTACCCCGGTCAGTTAATGGATCACAGGATGAAAGAAGTACATCTGTTTATTCCAACTGACGATTTTGAGCTACCTGCAAAACAGGGTAAAAACGCCATCAAACCCTGTTATCTTGATGTGAAGAGCGGGTTTATCAACTTTACGGATGACGCTTCCGCTGGTAAGTCATGGATTAGAAAGCTATACTACTGCAACTACTCTGCAAAAGGCAGGCCGCAGATCATTACCTTCCCGACCTGCCCGCATTGCAGGCATCAACTTTCTACATCGCAGCTTACCTCATTCAGCACTCGAGGTAATCAGTCTTTCTTCAACTTGATTAAGTCGCAGTTCCAACTGCAACCTGCTGTACCAGGAAAGGACAGTGATCCTGTTCGTTTTCCTAATGAGGGACGCAAGGTTTTGCTTTTCTCTGATAGCCGTCAACGTGCAGCAAAACTGGCTAGAGATATGTCTGATGCTTCGGACATTTCTGCTGCAAGGCAGTTATTTGCAATAGCGATCAAAACAATGGAAGAGCAAACAGTCGAGCAATCCATGAATACGCTGTACGATTATTTCTGCCTTGCAGCTGGTCAGCGTCATGTGCAGATGTTCCATGCCGATGAACGCACAAAATTCGCTGAAGATTGTGCTTCCGCACTGAATAATTACAATCGATGCGTAAAACGGGGAAGAGACTACGCTCCGCGATTTACGATTGCGAATGCGCCTGTACAGATGCAAGAATACCTTCTTCGACTGTTCGCTGGAGGTTATAACACTTTGTACGACTCCGCTACGAGCTGGATTGAACCTACCGATCAGGCACTTTTTGATGCTGTCGATGCTCTCGAGGAAAACCATGTGACGGTCACCGATGAGGAGTTTATCAATCTCTTCAATGCTTGGATTCTATCAATCTGTGATATGTCTACTGCTCTTGGCCATACCATCAATGATACGGTTCGGCTAAAGGTTCGCCCAAAGCGAGGTGGTTATGGACTTGATAAAGATTGGGAGTTTTCGAAAGTCATCCGAGAGATCATGGGTTGGAGTGACGGAAATGAAACTGAGATGGCTTGGAAACGAGTATTGAAAGAAGCATTCCTTGACTCAGCGCAACCTGATAACGGCAAACTATATATTGATCTTTCCAGAGTAAAGACACGTTATGATGCTACGCATGTATGGTACAAGTGTGAGCAGTGCTCTGAGTTGACACCTTTCTTCCTAAAAGGCAGATGCCCAAGCTGCGGTTCAACTCATATCCACAAGATGGAATCCGACGAATACGAAGCACTTAGTTTTTGGAGAAGGCCGGTTGCTGACGCGGTTCAAGGTGAGCCAATCCATGTGATCGACACAGAGGAGCATACTGCTCAGCTCTCACATAAAGACCAGCGTGACGACCTTTGGAGTAAGACCGAACAATATGAGTTACGCTTCCAGGACTTGATTCAAGATGGTGAAACGCCTGTCGATATTCTCAGCAGCACAACCACCATGGAAGTTGGTATTGATATTGGCTCCCTAGTTGCAGTTGGTCTGCGAAACATTCCTCCAATGCGTGAAAACTATCAACAGAGAGCTGGCCGTGCGGGCCGACGTGGATCTAGTTTATCTACAATCGTTACCTTCTGTGAAGATGGTCCTCATGATACATTGTACTTCAATGACCCGATTCCCATGTTCCGTGGCGATCCACGCAGGCCGTGGATCGATGTGCGAAGCGAGAAACTCCTCCAGCGCCATCTGGCTATGGTTGTCTTACAGGAATTTCTCGCAGAAAAACATATGAGCCTTGATACAGTTCCCGCAGCCGTTTTTCTCGAAGATTTCCTTGACAGTTTCAAGAACTATCTTGCTTCCTACAGTGTTGATAAGGACAAGCTTCTTTTGCCTATTGGAGTGGTATTTCATTATTCAGAGTTTGCGGATGAACTCAAAGAGGCCCTTGATGCACTTAAAGAAAAATGCCATGCTCATCCCGAGCTTTTTGGTGTAGATGAAGGCGCCAAGGAAGGCGATGCAAAAGTTCTCTTGGATGCTCTTTATGAAGAAGGTATCATCCCAACATATTCGTTCCCGAAGAACGTCGTCAGTACTTATATACCAGATATGCACGGGAAAATCCTTTACGAGGTTGAACGTGGACTTGATGTAGCTATTGGCGAATATGCTCCTGGCAGAGCAATTGTGGTTGATAAGCAAACCTATCAGATTGGCGGATTCTACTATCCTGGAAGTGAACGTCATCACGGTCAATCACTAACCCCGGCACGTGCCTACGCAGAAGACCCAAATTATGTGAAGCAGATTATCTCTTGTCCTGAGTGCGGCTGGTTTGGTTTGATGGAGGAAAACACAAAACAGTGCCCATTCTGTGGGAACGATGATCTCAAAATCACTCGTGAAATGATGCGTCCATGGGGTTTTGCACCAAGAAATGCTGAAGCAATACCGGATGTTCAGCTATCAGAAGAGTATACTGCTGTACAGCAGCCTCTGTATTCAACTCTACCAGATGCAGAAGAAATGAAACTTGCCCCAGGTTGCAAGAACATACGAATTGCTTCACGAACAAATCAGCGAATCATCATGCTGAATAAAGGATCGGATGACAAGGGCTTTATGGTCTGCAAAGACTGTGGTGCTGCTATGCCAGGCGACGATATTTCTGTTCTGAATGACGTTAACAGGCCATACAAGTCAAAGTATGCTCGAAGCAGATGCCGTCACGGTAATTCCTTTAATGTGAATCTTGGCTATGACTTCATAACTGATATGTTGGTCCTTGAATTCACAATTGACGACAAGGTTATTGATGCACGCCGTAATGATAATCCATGGCTTAACCGTGCAGCTCAATCCTTAGCTGAAGCACTGCGACTGGTAGCAAGCAAAAAACTCGATGTTGAATTCACCGAACTTGTCACCGGTTATCGTCTCAGGACTGGGGCTGAAGCCTCCTATGTCGATATCTATCTTTATGATAGTCTATCGAGCGGCGCTGGTTATGCTGTCAGTGTAGCCGATGCAATTGCCGAACTACTATCCGATATGAAAGAGCTGTTGAGTTCCTGTGATTGTGGATCTGCGTGTTCCAAATGCCTAAAGCATTACAGGAACCAATATGTACATGGCATGCTTGACCGCTTTGCTGCACTTCAGCTCCTTGAATGGGGTGTTGATGGCATAAAAGCATCTCCTATCAAACCAGAGACACAGATTAACATGATCATGCCTTTAGCGAATATCCTTAAGCAATCAGGCTGCGAAATCACTGCTGATAGTGAAATTACCGCAGCTGGACGAAGAAGCAAAAAGAAGGTTGTTATCTACCCGGCAATGTGGGTTGAACCACATGCGACAAACACCATTTTCGTGAGCGATGCTTATATCAAATATGCCAAGCCATATGCCGTCCAAAAGATTCTCGACAACATTTGAAACAGACTGTCGTCTTGAAACTCCTGGTTGCGAACTGGAATAATACAGAGCCCACCGATCATTGTTGACCGGTGGGCTCTGTCACACTTATTCTCAATCAATCAACCGATGCTCCGGTGTGCCTTTCACATACCGTTCCAAGTTGCCGTCAAGAACCAGCTGCGCATACTCCAGAGGTTTATTATAGATTAGCCAGTCTAACTCTGACCGTTGATACATATTGTCGGCAATCTCGTTCTCAACGGCACTCGTGTCAATGGAAATCATGCTGCCATCGACAAATTTCAGTTCAACACAGGCAGTATCCATATTGAACTCACAGGAAAGCAAGCGCTCCATATTCGCCACCTCAAATCATCCCGAAGTGCTTCAATGCTTCCATAATCGCCTTTTCCTTCTCCGACGGGCATTGGGGCTGCTTGGCATTTTCGGATTTGGGCTTATTGTAGTTCTCCCGCTCAATGATACCGCATTTCTGTTTCACCTGTGCGATATACAAATTGCTTACCTTCAAGCCGCAATGCTCCAGCACATAATTCTTAATCTCTTGGTAGGTAGCTTTCTTCTCCGCATCGGTCAAATCTAACTCGTCCATATCCAGCTCAACTTCAATATGCTGATTCGATTTTAGTTTGGACAAAAGACATACCGTCTCCACATGGGCGGTTCGTGGGAACAGGTCTACCCCCTGGGCGCGGACCGTCCGGTAGCCCAGCTCCGCCAGGCGCTTCACGTCCCGGGCCAGGGTGGCCGGGTCGCAGGAGACGTAGACGATGCGGTCCGGCGCCATGGAGGCCAGCACCGCCGGCACCTCCGGGGCGAGCCCTTTACGGGGCGGGTCCACGCAGATGA
>ULYF01036617.1_pt1 | contig 20346 bp, 20 predicted proteins | sample 1961941 | NCBI WGS metagenome assembly ULYF01 (sample SAMEA4835857, study PRJEB28245) | human gut metagenome | biome: gut microbiome; material: fecal sample | place: Denmark | collected 2008 | reverse complement strand
CCAACAGAAAGAAGTCGTTTGAAATCATATTTAGTAAACAGCCGTTCCCCAGTTGCAATGGGAATATTGCAGCTGGCTGCAATTTCAGGAAAGTATTCCATATTTTCACACAGTACCGGCTCTTCAATAAACATTGGTTCAAACTCTTCCAGCTTTTTCGCCAGAATTTTTGCCATAGGCTTATGAACACGGCCATGAAAATCAATGGCAATACCAAAATACCTGCCGCAACTTTCCCTGATCGCAGCCACACGTTCCAGCACTGCATCCACCTTATCATAGGTGTCCACAATCTGCAGTTCCTCTGTTGCATTCATTTTTACAGCTGTAAAACCTGCTTTTTTCTTTTCCAAAGCCGCTGTTCCCACATCACTTGGACGATCTCCTCCAATCCAGCTGTACACCCTCATTTTATCTCTGCATGCTCCGCCCAACAACTCATATACCGGTACGCCAAGCTTCTTCCCTTTTATATCCCATAAGGCCTGATCAATACCGGAAATTGCGCTCATCATCACTCCGCCGCCTCTGTAAAATCCGGCTCTGTACAGTACATTGAAGATATCCTCAATATTTCCCGGATTTCTGCCGATCAGATATTCCTTCATTTCATTTATACAGGCAAGAACTGAACCGCAATGTCCTTCAAGCACTGCTTCTCCCCATCCACTGATGCCTTGGTCCGTTTCAATTTCTACAAATCCCCATCTCGGTCTTACATAATATGTATTTACTGCTGTGATCTTCATCTAGATTTCCTCCCTTAAAGCATTTTCTACCAGTTTCCTGACATAGCAGGATCCGGACTTCCAATCAGACTTCCCAATGATTTCTCTTGGCATCAGACTTCCGGCAAGCCCTGCTCCAATATATCCGACCTCAAAAAAGCTTCTGATATTTTCTGGCGTCACTCCGCCTATCGCCACATAATTCGTATCGTCAAAGGGACCTTTCAGATCTCTGACATAGTTCCTCGGCATACTTCCTGCCGGAAAAAGCTTCATTGTTTTGTATCCGTATTCTGCACACAACGCCACATCACAGGGCGTAAGTACACCAGGAAGCACGTCATATTTTCTGTCCGCGCAGTATGCAAGCACATCCGGTGGAGTACCTGGGGTAAGATAAAACTGTGCGCCTGCATCTGAAGCCTCCTTTACACGTTCCACTGTAATGGCCGTTCCGGCACCAATCAAACATTTGTCACCAAAATGATCTCTCAGCATCCGGATCTGTCTGCAGGCCTCCGGACTGTTCAGTGCTACTTCAAAAAAAGAAATGCCTCCATCTGCGACAGCCTGCGCATAGTCGATTGTTTTTTCCAGCGGAATATTTCTCAAAATCGCCAGCACCGGATTCTTTTTTACAATTTCATACATATCCATAATTTTTCCTCCTACCGATAAACAATTTGTGTTCCTGAAAGTATCTGCTCCATCTGTTTTTTGTCCGGATATCCTTCCACATCCCCTGTACACTGTGTCGCCAGCGCACCACAGATTCCGGCCATCTGACCGCATTTTTCCAGGGATTTTCCACTCAGTATTCCGGCCAGAAACCCGGCATTAAATCCGTCTCCTGCTCCTACCGGATCTAAACACCGACATGGAAACGGCAAAATTTTTATTATATGCTCTCTGTCAGAAACAACGGCTCCCGCCTCTCCGTTTTTAACTGCCAGATATTTTGCCCTTCCCTTTGTAAACACTATGTCGCAGAGATGATCTGCCTCTTCTGTTCCAAAAAGAAACTTTCCCTCATCTTTTCCCATTAACAGGATATCACTGTCCAATGCCAGCTCTTTTAATAATTGCTTATGTTCATCTTCTTTCCAGAGTTTTTGACGTATATTGGGATCAAAACTGACAGCGATTCCTTTTTTCTTCGCCAGAGCAAAGGCTCCTTCTGTCATTTCTCTGCAGCTGCTGCTTAATACTGGAGTAATCCCTGTCATATGTATTATTTTTGTTCCGGAAAAAAACTCCGGTTTCAGATCTGCCTGTGACATACCGGAAGCAGCGCTGTCTTTCCTGTAATAAGTAACCCTGGTTTCTCCTGCGCTCTGCTCTTTAAACATTATTCCTGTGCAATACTTTTCATCAAAAACAACGTGGTCACAGCGCACACCTTCCGATCGAATACGATTACATACAAACCTTCCGAATTCATCATCTCCCAGTCGGCTGTACCATTCAGTCTTAATCCCAAGCTTAGCAGCTCCGATGGCTGTATTGCTTTCTGCTCCGGCAATGCGCATGTGAAAATTATCTGCATACCGCAGAGGCCCAGGATATCCTGGGGTAAACGTTGCCATTGTCTCTCCAATTGTCAGTAACTCTGCCATTTTTCCTATTCTCCTCTCATTATTTGTCCTACATATTTTTTCAATTTATATAGTTTTTCTTTTATTTCTTGCTTTGTAATGATATATTTTTATCAATTTGTCCTACATTTTATTATACATATTCTTATATAATTAGCTATAGACATATTTTACAAAATAATGAACCCATTATTGACGTATCTGTCAAAAAAAGGTACACTACAAAAAATACATATTATATTTGGAGACGTTATGGAGAAAACCATTAAAAATAATCAATCTAAAAATACAAGTCTTGCAAAAACCATTGCCGATCAAATAAATAGTTATATTCAGAAGCAGAATTTGAGACCCGGCGACCGCATTGAAACAGAATTAGAAATGGCAAGAAAACTGAATGTCAGCAGAGGAACAATCAGAGAGGCTGTCAAAATCCTTGTGTCCAGGAACGTTCTGGAGGTACACAAGGGCTCTGGCACTTATATTTCCAACAAAAAAGGGATCACAGAGGATCCCCTTGGTCTGGGCTTTATCACTGATAAGAAAAAATTAACCTGGGATCTTCTGGAATTCCGTATGATGGTAGAACCTCAGATTGCATTTCTGGCTGCACAAAATATTACTTCCAACCAAATTGATAGATTAGAAAAACTCTGTGCTCAAGCCGATCTTCTCTCCTCTCAGGGACAGATCCGCGCAGAAGAAGATGTGGACTTTCATATCTGCATTGCAGAAGCCAGCGGAAATCTGGTCGCTCCCAATCTTATTCCCATCATCCGCAAAGCTACCGAACTGTTTATTCAGTACACTGGTCGTGAAAAAGCGCCAGAAACAGTCGCCCGACACAGAGATATCCTGGAAGCATTAAAACAACATGATGCTTCCTGGGCAAAAGAAATGATGACCATGCATTTAACCTTCAACCGACAGATTCTTCGCAAAACTATCTTCCACATAGATAAAAAAGGAGCTCTCAATGAAAACGAACAATCCCCCTTCCAACTATGATCTTCAGGTAGATATCGGAAAAAAAATTTTTATGGAATATGACCAGGAAATGTTGATCCGGCGGTTTCATCTGACCGCAGACGAAATGTGGATCTATCTGGATTATCTCCACACTCCATACCGGATCAGCCGGAAAACCGGTCAGATACAGGAAAACCTCACAGAAGATATCTGGAGAGAATGCCGCTGTTACGACACCGTAATGACCATTTATGATCTTTTATGTTATCCTGAAACAGAAACAGCTCCCGGATTATCCGGAAGCTGGTGTCCTGTCAGTAAATTTGCTGTTATGGGAGGTCCTGATGCTCTGGGCTTTTCTCAAAAATACGCAGATCTCTTTCAAAATCATATCCAGGAGCTGCAAAAAGCATGTGTGTCTCTTGGCGGAAGCCCTCAAAAATCTTTCGCCAGTGCAGATCTTACCTGCATGATCCCGGTCACTCCCTACTTTCCTGTACTGCTTCAGTTCTGGGAAGGGGATGATGAGTTTCCGCCTAAGCTGATGCTGCTGTGGGATGAAAACTCCATGGCGTTCCTTCATTATGAAACCACTTATTATCTTCAGGGAGATCTTCTTGAAAGGCTGGGCAGACAGCTCTGAATCTCTCCTGTTTTTTGGATCCCGACTGTTATGAGGAATCAGTAGTACTCATGGTCAATCTGGATCACCGGAAAATATTTGCTTCCGGGAAGCTTTCGGATCTTATCCTTCAGACTGTTCATGATCTCATTATCTGTACTCTTACATCCACTTGGTACAGACACATCAAAGATCAGATTAGTGCTGGTAGGTCCCTTTACCATACGGAAATCATGCATACTAAACGTTGCATCTGTTTCCTGAACAAGGGCATTCACTTTTTGCCGCATTTCTACTACTTCTTCATCATTGGTCACAATTGGATCCATGTGGATGGTAGCTGAACAATGCAGTTTCTCCTGAAGTTCATTTTCAATATGGTCGATCTGCTCATGGATAGCCTGGATATCGCCTTCTGAATCAACTTCTACATGAAGTGAGATCATCAGACGACCAGGACCATAATCATGAACGATCAGATCGTGAATGCCGTAAACCAGATCATGAGAGGTTACGATCTCATGGATCTCGTCAATAAACTCCTCCTTTGGCGGCTGTCCAAGAAGAAGATCCATAGTTTCTTTAATGGTAGATGCTCCGGTATAAAGAATAAAAAGTCCTACCAGAATACCAAACCAGCCATCAAGAAGAAGTCCTGTATACTGGCTGATGAGAGTTGCCGCAAGTACAAGGGCTGTGGATATGGTATCACTTAAGCTGTCCATGGCTGTTGCATGCATGGCAGCACTTTCTATCTTTTTCCCTACTGCACGGTTATAATAAAACATATATACCTTTACAAGAATAGACGCCGCCAGTATGCCGATGATCACTGGACTGCTCTCAACCGGTTCTGGACGAAACAGTTTTTCTACAGAAGATTTCACCAGTTCAAATCCCATGATCAGGATAGCTACCGAAACCAGAAGACCGGAAATATATTCCATCCTTCCATGTCCGAATGGATGCTCCGGATCTGGTCTCTGCCCGGAGATCCGAAATCCGATTAAAGTAATGATGGACGATCCTGCATCTGACAGATTGTTAAATGCATCTGCGGTAATAGCAATGGAACCACTCAAAAATCCTGCAGTCCATTTTCCCAGAAACAAAAGAATATTCAGCCCGATACCCACGGCTCCGCAAAGTGTTCCATAAGCCTGACGGACAGCAGGCGAAGTATAATTTCGTCTGTCTTTGATGAATAAAGAAGCCAACAATTCAATCATAATAAACTTACATCTCCTGAATATCAGTCAAAAAATTCAATACCCATTAAAGTCAGTCCGTGAGCCGGAGCCGTAGGTCCGGACACAGATCTGTCACAGGCATCCAGGATATCGCGGACACGTTCCGGCGGATACTGTCCGTTTCCTACCTGGATCAGCGTTCCGGCAATGATCCGTACCATGTTATACAAAAAGCCTTCTCCGCAAACCCGGATCGTAACAATATCTCCGTCTCTCCATACATCGATCCCGGTCACTGTACGAACTGTTGATTTTACCTGAGCTCCTGTCCCACAGAAGCTGGCAAAGTCGTGACGTCCGATCAGATAGGAGGTTGCCTCCTGCATCTTTGCCACATTCAGCTTATAATGATAAAAATAAGAATAAAGACGCTCTGTGGGAACCGGAAACTTCCTGTTCAGGATCCTGTATTCATATGTTTTTTCACTGTCACAGTACCTTGGATGAAAATCTGGTTCTACTTCCTCCGAAAGCTGGATCCGGATATCTTCCGGAAGTCTCTGGTTTAATGCATAAGATATTTTTTCTCCCGGTATTCTTGTATTGGTATCAAATACCGCTACATTTCCCAGTGCATGAACTCCTGCATCTGTCCTGCTGGCGCCGATAGTCTCTATCTCTTCTCCCAGAAGCTCTGACAGTGCATCATTCAGAACACCCTGAATGGTGATTCCGTTAGGCTGGATCTGCCAGCCACAGTAATTCGTACCGTCATAAGCAACTACAAGTCCTACTCTTTTCATATGCCCACCACCCGAAATGTAATGGCAACAGCCAGGTAAGCTGCCAGGATTAAATATGTTACATGATCTCTTTTTTCGTAACAGAGAGGTTTCATCTGTGTCCGATGATCCCCTCCATGATAACAGCGGGCTTCCATAGCCATTGCAAGGTCATTGGCTCTGCGAAATGCAGAGATAAAAAGAGGTACCAGAAGAGGAACCATATTTTTTACCTTCTGGATCAGATTTCCATTTTCAAAATCTGCACCTCTGGCAATTTGAGCCTTCATGATCTTATCAGTCTCTTCCAGCAGGATCGGGATAAAACGAAGGGCAATCGACATCATCATAGAAATCTCGTGAACCGGCACATGAAGTCTGTTTAACGGACGAAGACCTCTTTCCAGTCCGTCTGTAAGCTGGTTCGGTGTAGTTGTCAGTGTCATAAGAGAAGAACCAATCACCAGATAGATCAAACGGATCGCCATTCTTACTGCCAGGGAAATTCCCTCTTTCGTCATTTTCAGGAATCCCAGTTTCCAGATCACCTCTCCCGGAGTCAGAAATACATTAAAGATCATAGTAATGATAAGGATTACAAAAATAGCTTTCAGACCCTTGAAAATAAATTTCACAGGCACTTTGGATATTTTGATCAGAGCCGCCAAAAATATCGTCGCTACTGCATATCCCGGTATTGTATGAAATAAAAATACAGAGATGATAAATATCAGTGTACCCATCAGCTTGGTTCTCGGATCTAATCTATGAAGAAGCGAATCTGCCGGATAATACTGACCGATAGTAATATCTCTAATCATCTTTTCGTCCTCCCTTCAAAAGCGGAGAACCTGCTTCCTGCAGTGCTCTCAAGATATCTTTCCCAGCTTCCTCCACTGTGGTTGCATCCGGATCTACATCCAATCCCTTTTCTTTCAGTGCATGCATGATATAAGTGATCTGAGGTGCAGCAAGCCCCATGGCTTCCAGATCCTGATAATGTGCAAAAACATTTCTGGGCGTATCGTCAAAAGCAATCTTTCCATGATTGACCACGATCAGCCTTTCTACATATTTTGCCACATCCTCCATGCTGTGAGATACCAGAATGATTGTAATGCCCCGAACCTTATGAAGCTCTGCGATCTGATCCAGAATCTCATCCCGTCCTTTCGGATCCAGTCCCGCTGTAGGCTCATCCAAAATCAGGATCTTAGGGTTCATGGCAAGGACTCCGGCTATGGCAACTCTTTTTTTCTGACCTCCGGAAAGTTCAAATGGAGATTTGCTGAAATTTTTTTCTTTGAACCCAACCTGAAGAAGTGCTTTTTTTGCTTCCTTTTCTGCTTCCTCCCTGCTCATGCCCTGGTTCATAGGTCCGAAACAAACATCAGAGAGTACATCACTTTCAAAAAGCTGATGTTCCGGATATTGAAATACAAGCCCTACCTGGCTTCTCAGACTTCTCCTGTCGTACTTCTCTGCCCATACATCCTCTCCATTATAAAGGATAGTTCCCGAGGTAGGCTGAATCAGAGCATTCAGATGCTGGATCAGCGTAGACTTTCCACTTCCTGTGTGACCGATCACTCCGATAAACTGTCCGTCAGGAATATTCAGATTAATGTCCTTCAGCGCATGGATCTCATATGCCGTCCCCGGGCTGTAGGTATATGTTATATTTTTTAACTCTATTGACATAAGGCATTCACCAGTTCTTCCGTAGTAAGGATTCCATCCGGAAGATCAACTCCGGATTTTTTCAGTTCATGTGCAAGAAGTGTGACCTGAGGCACATCCAGTCTGTATTTTTTAAGAGTTTCTACCTGAGAAAAAATCTCTCTTGGCGTCCCCTCCATCACTACATGTCCTTCATCCATAACATAGACATGATCTGCATTGATAACCTCTTCCATATAATGAGTGATCAGCACAACGGTTACCTTTTCCTGTTTGTTCAGCTGGTGTACTGCCTCCAGTACTTCTTTTCTTCCATTTGGATCAAGCATCGCCGTAGGCTCATCCAATACAATGCACCGGGGGCGCATTGCCATAACCCCGGCTATGGCAACTCGCTGTTTCTGACCTCCGGAAAGCTTATTTGGAGAATGATGACGATAAGCGGCCATTCCTGTTTTACTCAGGCTTTCTTCCACTCGTTTCCAGATATCCTCTGTAGGCACACCCATATTTTCCGGTCCGAATCCTACATCTTCCTCTACAATCGTACCAATGATCTGGTTGTCCGGATTCTGAAACACCATTCCCGCTTTCTGTCGTATCTTCCACAGATCCGGTTCCTTCAGAGTATCCATGTTATCGATCCAGACGGTGCCTTCCGTAGGAAGAAGAAGTGCATTGATGTGTTTTGCAAACGTAGATTTACCGGAGCCATTATGACCAAGGATTGCTACAAACTCTCCCTCCTGAATGTCTACATTGACATTATCTACGGCTCTTTGTGTTTCCTGGACATTACCGTCATCATCATATTTAAAATAATCAAATCCAACTTTTAAAGCTTTGATGATTCCCATTTTTTATCCTTTCAGACTTCTTCTGCAGGCTCTTCTGTTCCTGTCAGAGAGTCGATCAGCTCCCAGATTTCTTCTCGTCCCTGTTTTGTCTCTGCTGAATATGCGATCACTGAGGTTCCTTTTTTTACCTGAAGTCCCTCACGAACCATTTTCAAATGCTTCTGAACCTGGCTTCTTTTCAGCTTATCCAGCTTTGTGGCTATGATAATGGGGTCATAGCCATTATGAAGAATCCAGTCATACATCTGTCTGTCATTCGCAGAAGGCTCATGACGAATATCAATAAGAAGAAAAACTGCTTTCAGATTTTTAGAAGTATGGAGATATTTTTCGATCATTTTTCCCCATTTTTCTTTTTCCGCCTGAGAGACTTTTGCATATCCATAGCCTGGAAGGTCCACAAGATACATTTCTCCGTTGATCTTATAAAAATTAATGGTCTGGGTCTTTCCCGGCTGTCCGCTGGTACGTGCCAGAGATTTCCGGTTCATCAGTCCATTGATCAGGGAGGATTTCCCCACATTGGATTTTCCTGCAAATGCTACCTCCGGCATTCCTGTATCAGGAAGTTTGCTGGTAACACCGCACACAATATCTAACTCTGCCTGTTTAATAACCATTGGTTTCCTCTCTGTTTCTTTAAGCTCTGGTCAGTGCCCGATGGAGCACCTCATTCATATTTTCCACAAAAGAGATTTTCAGTCCATGAAGGATCTCATCATCCATCTCTTCAATATCTGCTTTATTCTCTGCCGGAACAAGAACTTCCTGTATTTTTGCATATTTTGCAGCAAGAAGTTTTTCCTTCAGGCCGCCGATAGGAAGCACACGTCCTCTGAGAGTGATCTCTCCTGTCATTGCCACATCTGCCCTTACCGGCTTTTTCACAATAGCGGACAGCATGGCTGTTGCCATGGTGATACCTGCGGAAGGTCCGTCTTTTGGAACTGCACCCTCCGGAATATGTATATGGATATCATTTTCCTGGAAAAACTCAGGTCTGATATCATATTTTTCAGCTACGGAACGAATATAGGAAATCCCTGCCTGGGCAGATTCCTTCATCACATCGCCAAGCTGGCCTGTCAGAACAAGTTCTCCTTTTCCCGGCATAACATTTACTTCTATCTGAAGAGTATCACCGCCCACCTGTGTCCAGGCAAGCCCCCTGGCAATACCGATCTCATCCTTTTTGTTTGCCATTATATAAGAATAACGGCTCTTTCCAAGGAATTTTTCCAGATTTTTTGTAGTGACCTTCACTTTTTCCTGATCGTTTTCCATGATCTCTCTGGCTGATTTACGACAGATCTGCCCGATTTTTCTTTCCAGATTACGAACTCCTGCCTCTCTGGTATAAAGGTTGATAATCTTGCGAAGCGCCGGTGTCTGGATAACCAGACTGCCTTTTGGAAGACCGTTGATTTCCATCTGCTTGGGAATCAGATGTTCCTTCGCAATATGTTCTTTTTCATTTTCTGTATACCCGGAGATCTCAATCACTTCCATACGGTCCAGCAAGGGCCGCGGAATCTCCTGCATATCATTTGCAGTAGCAATAAACAGTACCTCTGAAAGATCCTGCGGAACCTCCACATAATGATCGTTAAATCTGCTGTTCTGCTCCGGATCCAGGACTTCCAAAAGCGCTGCGGAAGTATCTCCCTTATAGTCGCTGCTGGTCTTGTCAATCTCATCCAGAAGCATCAGTGGATTACTGACTCCTGCCTGCTGAAGGGCTGCTGTGATCCGTCCCGGCATAGCTCCTACATAAGTTTTTCTATGTCCGCGGATTTCTGCCTCGTCCCGGACACCGCCCAGACAAATACGGACATATTTCTTATGAAGCGCCTCTGCCACAGATCTTGCTATAGAGGTCTTACCAGTTCCCGGAGGTCCTACCAGACAAAGGATCGGACTTTTTCCGCCTTTTGTCAGACTGCGGACAGAAAGGAATTCCATGATCCTCTCCTTTACATCTTTCAGTCCGTAATGTCCTGTTTCCAGTATATTCCATGCTTCTTTCAGATTTTCAGAATCCTGAGATCTTTTATTCCATGGAAGACTGAGAAGTGTTTCGATATAAGTGCTTAAAACAGCACTTTCTGCAGCACTGCTGTTCATGGATCTGAAACGGCTGATCTCTTTGGAGATCTTATCTTTTACCTCTTTTGGAGCATCCAGATCTTTCAGCCTTTTTCGGTATTCTTCAGCTGTATCTGATGTATTTTCTTCTCCAAGTTCTTCTCTGATCAGTTTCATCTGTTCCCGGAGAATGTACTCTCTCTGATTCTTATCAATCCGGGTCTTTAATTTCTTCTGAAGTTCCTGACCCACTTTCAGAATCTCAATCTCATTCTGTAAAATAGCTCCCAGAACCTCATAACGATTTTCCAGAGTCAGCGCCTCCAGAAAATTCTGCCGGTTCTGCCATGTCAGCGGGATATTTACAGAAATCTGTGTGATCAGTTCTTCCAAATCTCCGATATTCAATATCTGCACTGCCAGTTCTCTGCTGACTTTGCGGCTGTCTCTGCTGTACTGCTGAAACAGATCACTGAGACTTCTGTGCATCGCTTCCTTTATATTTTCCCCATACTGATCTTTGTCTGTTTCGATCACTGCAATCTCCGCATTGAGAAAAGGATCTTCCTGGGTCAAAGACAGTAATGCTGCTCTTTCCCGACCTTCTACGAAAACACGCAGAAGATCGTGCGGAAGCTTTATTACCTGTTTGATATATGCGATAGTGCCCACTTTGTAAAGCTGGGAAAGACCTGGCTCCTGAATCTCAGGATCTTTCTGAGTAATAAGAAAAATCTCCTGCTCATGGAGCATCGCCGCCTCTATCGCTTTGATAGAACGCTCCCTGCTTACATCAAAATGGACGATCATATCCGGCAGGATCGTTGTCCCCCGAAGGGCGATTGCCGGTAAAATATTAACTGACTGCGTCATTTATGTTCATTTCCTTCCTCAGGCAGTCTCTGGTCTGCCTTTCTTTCTGGAACGCGGATTTCTTCTCCCTGCAGCCTGCTCTGTTACTTCTTCACGGATGATCTCCGGTTCTCCGGTTCCCTCCACAGTTTCTTTAGTAATGATCGCCTTGCGGATTGTGCTGTCTGAAGGCGCTTTGTACATAAGATCCATAAGGGATGTCTCCATAATAGAGCGAAGTCCTCTGGCTCCGGTTTTACGTTCCAGAGATTTCTTTGCTACAAGCTCCAGTGCCTCATCCTGGAAGTCGAGTTCTACGCCATCCAGTTCAAAGAGCTTATGATACTGCTTGGTAAGAGAATTCTTTGGTTCCCTTAAAATACGGATCAGTGCTTTTTCATCCAGACCGTCCAGTGTAACCACTACAGGAACACGTCCGATAAATTCAGGAATCAGACCGAATTTTACAAAATCCTCCGGCATAACCTCTTTCAGCACTTCTCCTACATTTCTTTCCTGCTTTGAGGATACTTCTGCACCAAATCCGATAGATTTTGTATCCTGTCTCGACTCAATGATCTTTTCGATGCCGTCAAACGCACCGCCGCAGATAAACAGGATATTTGTGGTATCGATCTGGATAAACTCCTGATGCGGGTGCTTTCTTCCTCCCTGCGGCGGAACACTTGCAACAGTACCTTCCAGAATTTTCAAAAGCGCCTGCTGTACACCTTCTCCGGATACATCACGGGTGATCGATGCATTTTCAGATTTTCTGGTGATCTTATCGATCTCATCAATATAAATGATTCCGTACTGTGCACGTTCAATATCATAATCTGCTGCCTGAATGATCTTCAGAAGGATATTCTCCACGTCCTCGCCTACATAGCCGGCCTCTGTCAGAGAAGTAGCGTCTGCAATGGCAAAAGGCACATTCAGAAGGCGGGCAAGAGTCTGTGCAAGAAGTGTCTTACCGGAACCGGTAGGTCCCAGCATCAGGATATTACTCTTCTGAAGTTCCACATCCAGATTTCTTGCTGCTGTGATTCGTTTATAATGGTTATAAACTGCTACGGAAAGAGCTTTTTTCGCATCTTCCTGACCAATAACATAATCGTCAAGGATCTTGTGGATCTCTTCCGGTTTCAGCAGATTGATCTCACTGTCAAAAGTTTCCTCCTGGCCATAAGGAGCCAGTTCCTCTTCCATGATCTCTGCACAGATCCCAATACACTCGTCACAGATAAAAACCCCGTCCGGGCCTGCAATCAGTTTTCGAACCTGATCCTCGGATTTATTACAAAAAGAGCATCTGACTTTTCCGTCTCTTATCTTATCTGCCATGGATATTTCTCGTTTCCTTTCTTTTTGATATGCTGAGATAAAAGCAAGATAAGACTCCCTGTTAGAGGAGTCTTTTCTTTCGTCTTTTTATTTATGCTCGACAACGCCGTCGATCAGTCCATATGCTTTTGCTTCTTCTGCAGTCATATAATTATCGCGGTCTGTATCCTTTTCAACCACTTCAAGAGGCTGACCTGTATTTTCTGCCAGCATCTCGTTTAAAGTCCTCTTAGTCTGCGCAATGTGGTCTGCTACGATCTGGATTTCTGTAGCCTGACCCTGAGCGCCGCCGGAAGGCTGATGGATCATAATGGTAGAATGCGGCAGGGCAAATCTCTTGCCCTTGGTTCCTCCTGCCAAAAGGAATGCCCCCATGCTGGCTGCCATTCCAAGGCAGATGGTGGATACATCGCATTTGATATATTTCATGGTGTCATAGATCGCCATACCTGCGGTGACAGATCCTCCCGGACTGTTAATATAAAGCTGGATATCCTTATTCGGATCCTCAGCCTCCAGGAACAGAAGCTGTGCCACAATAATGCTGGCGCTCACATCATTGACTTCCTCACCCAGAAAAATAATCCTGTCTTTCAGAAGTCTGGAATAAATGTCGTAGCTTCTCTCTCCCCTGCTTGTCTGCTCAATGACATAAGGTACTAAACTCATATATATGCCTCCATTCGTCGCGTCACAGTGGATTTCAAAGATGTCCGCTTACGCTTCCTTTGCCTCGTCTGCTACAAGAGTAACTGCTTTCTGTACAGCCATGTCTTTCTTCATCTGCTCTAATTCACGGTCTCCAAGAAGCTCTTTTAATTTGTCAGCTTCCATCTTGTACATCTCAGCCATCTTGCTGATCTCTTCGTTTACTTCTTCCTCTGTAGGCTGGATATTCTCAACTTCAGCGATCTTCTCAAGAACCAGTCTTGTCTGGATTCTCTTAAGTGCCTGCGGTTTCATCTCTTCCTGCATTTTTTCTACAGTCATTCCTGTAAACTGGAAGTACTGCTCCATGGTAAGACCCTGAGACTGCATTCTGGATGCAAAATCGTTGATCATCTGGCGAACCTGTGTATCTACCATAGCGTCCGGAATTTCCATCTGTGCATTTTCGATTACTTTATCTACAGCTGCGTTTTCTTTTTCAGTACGTGCTTCTCTTTCTTTTTTCTCTGTAAGATTTTTCTTAATATCTTCTTTATACTCAGCAAGAGTATCGAACTCGGAAACGTCCTGGGCAAAGTCATCGTCAAGCTCCGGAAGCTCTTTAGCTTCTACTTTCTTTACATCACACTGGAATACAGCTGCTTTGCCTGCAAGCTCTGCTGCCTGATACTCCTCCGGGAATGTTACGTTTACTTCTACGTGATCTCCGGCTTTTGCTCCAACCAGCTGATCTTCAAATCCAGGGATAAAGGAACCGGAACCAAGTGTCAGCGGGTAATCTGTACCTTTGCCGCCTTCAAATGCAACACCATCTACAAATCCTTCAAAGTCGATAGTTGTGATATCACCGTTCTCTGCTCCGCGGTCTTCAACAGTTACTGTTCTGGAGTTTTTCTCCTGCTCTTTTTTGATTTCAGCATCAACATCCTCGTCTGTTACTTCTGCTTCAGACTTCGGAACTTCAAGACCCTTGTAATCTCCAAGAGTTACTTCCGGTTTCACAGCTACTTCTGCTGTAAAGATAAATGCTTTGCCCGGCTCTGCCTGAACTACATCGATCTCCGGCTGAGAAACGATTTCAAGATCACACTCCTCAAGTGCTTTGCTGTAGTGCTCCGGAATAAGAGCGTTTGCAGCGTCCTCAAGGAAGATTCCCTTTCCGTACATCTGCTCGATCATTTTTCTCGGTGCTTTGCCTTTGCGGAAACCAGGGATAGAGATTTTGCCCTTAGCTTTCTGATATGCATTCTGCATTGCCTTGTCTAAATCCTCAGCAGAAACCTCGATAGTCAGTTTCGCCATGTTTTTTTCCATTTTTTCTACCTGTAAACTCATGTTTCCTGTTCCTCCTTAAATTGTCAGGTTCTGATTCTATTTTTTATAAATTTTCTCTATATTTGCCTGCTTTACAGCAATTCAGGCAGGTGTATCCTCTTAAAAAAAGATACAATTACAGTCATTATCGAAGTATAGCACAACTGGCACAAAAACACCAGAGTTTTTTTCAGGTTTATATATTTACCTTTTATATACAATAGATTCCGCGATTTCCGAAGCCTTCTCCTCTCCCACAAGCTGTGCGATCAGACAAAGGGCAAAGGGAATGGCTGTACCCAGACCTCTGCTGGTAGTCACATTTCCGTCCACCACTACCGGTTCCTCACAGGTCTCCGCTCCTTCAAGCTGATCCATAAAAGACGGATAGGACGTTGCTTTTCTGCCCTTAAGGAATCCTAATTTTGCAAACACACTGGGAGCTGCACAGATGGCTGCGATCTTTCCATTCTTATTATAATACTCTGTAAGAAGTTCTGTAAGCGGTGCAAACTCTCCCAGATATCTGGTTCCCGGCATTCCTCCCGGAAGTACCAGCATATCTGCATCAGAAAAATCTGTTTCCTGAAAAATCCGATCTGTTTTCATTTCAATTCCATGGGATGTTGTGATATCCCTTGTCTCCTTAATAGAAACTGTATCAGCAGTGATCCCCGCTCTTCTCATAAGATCCACCACTGTCAGTCCCTCGATATCCTCAAACCCGTCTGCCAGAAAAATATACACTTTACTCATGATCGTACCTCCTTTTTTTCATAACTTCTGTTCCTCTCTATGTCTGTAAGTATACCACTTCCAGATACTTCCATACAAGGTTTTGCAAAACTTTGGAAAAGACAGTTTTTATTGAATTTATAAAACAGATGACGGGAAAACTCTTAAATGATATAATGAACTGCAGATTATTATTTCCGCCAGAATGCGGAGGAATGGAGAAAGAACATGGAGATTGAACGTAAATTTTTAATAAACAAAGAACAGCTTCCTGAAAACCTGGAGGATTTTTCCTTTCACAGGATTGAACAGGGCTATCTCTGCACTGAGCCGGTCGTACGTATCCGGCGACAGGATGACGATTACTTTCTGACTTACAAATCAAAAGGACTTATGTCCAGAGAAGAGTACAACCTTCCCCTTACACAAGATGCATATTATCACTTAAAATCCAAAGCAGATGGTCTGGTCATTTCCAAGACCAGATATCTGATCCCGGAAAAAAACGGTCTAACCATTGAACTTGATATCTTTCATGAAGAGTATGAGGGGCTTCTTCTGGCCGAGGTGGAATTTCCCTCAGAAGAAACCGCAGAAGCCTATACTCCTCCCGCATGGTTCGGCGAAGATGTAACCTGGTCCTCAGAATATCACAACAGCACATTAAGCCAGGGCAGGAACATATCAAAAAGCTGATCTGTTGCCGGGTTTCTTTTTTTTCCGTTTTTTACCCGGATCCCATTTTCCACTCATCAGCAGTTTTTCCAGGTATTCCGCACAACGTAGAGGAACCGCCCCAATAAGCCTGCCTGCCATACGCACAGCCCGATTCCGGCTTTTTCCAAGCCTCATGGAAAATTCCAGCAGTTTTTCCATAAATAACAACATGTGCTAAACCTCCTCACAGGAATAGTTTAGCACATTCTGTTCTTTAACACAATTTAATAAAAATTATTTATTCATTTCTTATTTTACAGACGTTTTCCTTTTTCTGCTGCCCCGGTCAGCGCCTCAAACACTGCACTTCTCATTCCGGCTTTTTCCAGAATCCTTACGCCTTCAATGGTACTTCCTGCCGGAGAGCAGACCATATCTTTCAGTTCGCCGGGGTGTCTGCCCGTTTCCAGCACCATTTTGGCGCTTCCCATAACTGCCTGAGCCGCAAAGGAATATGCCTGACTTCTCGGAAGTCCCTGTGCCACTGCTGCATCAGCCATAGCCTCGATAAACATAAATACATATGCCGGAGAACAGCCGCAGACTGCACTGAATGCATCCAGAAGTCTTTCCGGAACAAACTCAAATCTTCCGAAGCTGCCTGCGATCTCGCTGATCTTCTGCGCTTCTTCCTCTGTCACACGTTCATTGCAGCATCCGCCGGTCATTCCTTCACCTACCTGAGCCGGTGTATTCGGCATCAGCCGGATAATTTTCACAGGACGTCCGCAGGTATCTTCCAGCCATTTCATTGTTTTGCCCGGAGCAATACTTACCAGAAGCTGTTCTTCTGTCAGAAGATCCCGTACCTCAAGAATCACTTCCTCATAAAACTGAGGCTTCACTGCCAGAAAAAGAATCTCTGCTTTTCTGGCAACCTCACGATTGTCCATAGTTGTCTCTACGCCCAGTTTTTCCCTGCTGCGTTTTGATCCTGCTTCTGTCAGATTTGATACAATAATTTCATTCTTCTGAACAATCCCCTTTTTCAGAATTCCTCCAATCATTGCTGAAGCCATGTTTCCACAACCAATAAATCCTATTTTCATTTACATTCATCCTCTCTGTTTTTTTCTACATGATACCCTACTGCATCCACCTCTGTCATCAGATATTTGCGGATCGCAAACAAAATAGCAATGGCGATCACGCCAATCAGTGTCTGCATAGTTCCCAGATGCTCGACAACCATCTGCCGGGCGGTGGCGAACATCAGAACCTCGACAACCGTCTGCGAAGAGTGTCTGCACAGCATTTTTACAAATTCCACGCCGACAACCAGAGATAATCCACTGGAAAGAAATTCTGCAAAAAATCCGGAATCCATATTCATAATGGAAGTCCCTGCCACATCATAGATCAGCCTTATCCCGGCAAATGCGATCACTACCAGAATCACAACAGACAGCAGAATCTCTGTATAGCGGGCGATATTGTAGATAATGTCATTAAAGCGTTTCCTTATTGCATGGTTTACTTCTTTTTTCATAGGTTCTCCTTTCACCTTCGTACCTCCTTTTCCCTATCATACATGGTTCAGACACCGTCTTCAAGAAGTTCCGGAAAAGTTTCTGTCCACAGCCCTAAAAACAGGAAAACCATTACAGAATGTACCACTTTCCTAATAAATAAAAAAGCGTCCCTGCTCTATGATAAAACAGGACGCTGTTCTTTGCAGATGATCCGAACCGCAGTCAAAGACTATATCACGGAATATCTGTTTTAAAGCAGATAACGGGAATCGAACCCGCCTCCCCAGCTTGGGAAGCTGGTGTTCTACCGATGAACTATATCTGCATGAGCCTATTATAGCACTGTAAAAATTGCTGTGCAAGGCACATCACAAAAAAAACACACTTTATAAAATATAATAAAGGGATTCTTTACAAAAACGCCCCGGGAACTGGTTCCAGACCAGTCCCTGAGACATTTTCTTCTTAACGGCCGTACCGTTTTGCAAGCGCTTTCATTTCTTTTTGAAGCTCTTCCGTAAACTGTCCCGGCGTCAGTCTCCACTTCCAGTTTTTGCCCAAAGTGGACGGCTGGTTCATCCGGGCAGAGTTATCCAGATAAAGATAATCCTGCATAGGAATCACGCAAAGCTTTGCCACACTTCTCATGACCAGGCATATCAGATTCTGACAGATCTCCCGATCGGAGCTGTGAAAATCATTCAGATACTCTCTTACCTGTCTCCGCTCCAGAGGACTGATATCCCGGAACCAGGAGAGCAGCGTCTCATTATCATGGGTTCCTGTATAAACCACACAGTTTTCCGGATAATTATGCGGGAGATAATCGCTGGCATTTCCTGTATCTCTCTCGTCAAAAGCAAATTCAATGACCTTCATATTCGGGTATCTGCTTGCCTCCACAAGAGCCTTGACCGAATCTGTCATATAACCCAGATCCTCTGCAATGATATCGCGCTGTCCCAGTCTGGCAGAAATCGCCCGGAAAAGCTCGATCCCCGGTCCTTTTTCCCACCATCCGTTTTCTGCTGTTTTGTCCCCGTAAGGAATAGCGTAATACTCGTCAAAACCGCGGAAATGGTCAATACGCACCACATCATAAAGGCGGAAACAATGTTCAATACGGTGGATCCACCAGTCAAATCCTGTATTTCTGTGAACCTCCCAGTTATAAAGAGGATTTCCCCAGAGCTGTCCTGTAGCAGAAAAGCCATCCGGCGGGCATCCGGCAACCTGGGTCGGACAGTTTTTTTCGTCCAGCTTAAACAGCCAGGGACTTGCCCAAGTATCTGCGCTGTCCATGGCGACATAAATGGGAATGTCTCCAATGATCCGGATTCCCTGTTCATTGGCATATGCCTTCAGTTTCATCCACTGCTGGCGGAACTTAAACTGCATATATTCCTGAAATTCAATTTCAAAATACAGTTCTTCCCGGTAATAATCCAGTGCATTCTGCCATCTGAGACGGATATCCTCCGCCCACTCGCTCCATGGCTTTCCATCAAACCGCTGTTTCACAGCCATAAAAAGAGCATAATCCTTCAGCCACCATGCCTCTTCCTGCTGAAACTGCAGGAATTCTTCGTTTTCTGCTATATTGCTGCGTTCATATGCTTTTCTCAGAAGCGCGGTACGGCTTTTGTAGATCTTTGCATAATCCACGCTGGAAGGATCCTGCCCAAAATCCGCTGAATCGCACTCCTTTTCAGAAAGCACACCCTCCTCAATGAGATCTTCCAGACTGATAAAATACGGATTTCCCGCAAATGTCGAAAAACTCTGGTAGGGAGAATCCCCGTAGCTGGTAGGACCCAGAGGCAGAATCTGCCAGCAGTCCTGTCCCGCTGCCTTCAGTCCGTCCACAAACTCATAAGCGCTTTTGGAAAAGCATCCGATTCCATATTTTGACGGCAGGCTGCTGACAGGCAGCAGCACGCCGCATTCTCTTCTATCTGACATAATCTTTCTCCTTTTTTGTACTTATATTTTATAGTGTCACAGGAGAAAAAAAGTGTCAATGTTCATTTTTTTATATTTTTATCAAAATTTTAGTCACTTTGCCGCTTTTTCTGCAAACTCTGTTGTTACAAGCTCCTCATAGGCAGCTCTTTCACTGAGTTCCCCTGCACCCTCCAGAATATCCTGCAGAAGCTCAAAGCTCGCCTGTTCAAATATCAGATTTTCTTTCCAGGTATCCTGATCATAATAACGTTTTACAATCGTCGTAAGTGTATCCGCATCTGTCTCCGGAAACTGCGGAGCGATCACAGCCGCAATCTCCTCCGGAGTATGCTGCCGCACAAACTCCACGCCTTTCTGAAGACCATTGACAAACCTCTGGATGATCTCAGGATTTTTCTCTATATAGCTTGTTCTGGCACTGTAGGAGGTATAAGGAACATAACCGGAATCTACCCCCAGAGAAGCCACAACATGACCGGTTCCTTCTTTTTCAAGCGCTGTCGCAGAAGGTTCAAACTCCACTGTGAAATCAGAAGAAGGATCTCCTGCAAAAGCTGCTGCCGTAGAACCAAAATCAATGCTCTGGTCAATGGAAAGATCCTTCTGCGGATCCATACCGTTCTGTTTTAAGATATACTCAAAAACCATCTCTGGCATACCGCCTTTTCTTCCACCAAGCACTTTCTTTCCTTTCAAATCTGTCCACCGGAAGTCGGGCATTTCTTTTCTTGCAACCAGAAAATTCCCGGCTCTCTGGGTTCCCTGGG
>ULYF01042724.1_pt1 | contig 21125 bp, 13 predicted proteins | sample 1961941 | NCBI WGS metagenome assembly ULYF01 (sample SAMEA4835857, study PRJEB28245) | human gut metagenome | biome: gut microbiome; material: fecal sample | place: Denmark | collected 2008 | reverse complement strand
CCTCGTTAGCGTTGTTGGTCCAATCAAAGTTTACATACTCGAAAGCAGTGTTTTCGTATTTGCCGGAAACCCAAACTTCGTTGGTCTTGTCGCTGGTGCTGCCGTTGTTCTTAGCAACGTATACATAGTACTTCATGGTTTCGCTGGAAGTGGTCTTCCACTCTTTCTTCAGAGTAACCTTGAGGTATACAGCTTTTGGCATGATTTCATCGGTGTATTCGTTGTAAGAAGCGTAGTCGGTAGCGGTAGCTCTGTACAGCTCAGCTTTCTCAACCAGTTCAGCAACGCCGGTGGAAGCTTCGATCAGGTTGATGGACCAGTTCTTGTCGATGTTGCCGGTGTAGTGACCGTATGCAACTTCTTCATCAACTACTGGTTTGCCAACAGACTCATCTTTGCCCTCTACTTTGGTGAGGTCAACGGTGATGTAAGCATCCTCTGCTGTGCCAGCTTTAGCCAGAGCTTTTTTGAATGCTTCTTCAGTTTTGTAGCGGGTAGTACCGATGTAGTATCTTTCGCTATCTTTTTTGATGTCTCTGTCAGAATAAGAATCTGGCAGTGTTTTTGTACCGATGGTTACTTCAGCCAGATAATAGGTCTGGTTTTTCTTATCAGTTACAGTAGCTTTTTCGCTAGAGATGAAGTGATCTTTTGGCAGAGAGTACAGTTCATCATCGCCGCTGTAGGTCTTTCCGTTTTTCTCGTAAGCCCACAGATTGTCTTTTACATCAACTTCGATGTCAGCTTCAACTCTTACTGCGGAAACAGCGTCAACATCCTCTTCACCTTTGTTGTACTCTGCATCGTATACTTTCTGGTCATCAGCGTACAGAGGCATCCAGATAACGTCTCCTGGTTCGAAGTTAACGTTTTCGTTGTCGTTCAGCTCGGTGGAAGCTTCCTCAACGATGTTGCCATCTTTGTCGGTTACAAACAGTTCACCGTCAAATTTGAAGTTGTCCGGCCAATCAGCCTTGTCGTTAGAGCCAGTGCTGTAGGAAATAGCAAAAGCGTTAGCGCCCATGCCAAGTACCATAGCAGAAGCCAGTGCTACGGAAAGTACTTTTTTCATAGTCTTTCTTCCTCCTAAAATAAAATTAGGTTGAATATTTATTCAAATTCAACCCTTGTGTTTTTGACGTCCGCACGATGTTCCACACACCTGCTTTCGTCTGCTATTATTCTATCTCAAATTGGTAAAGGCTGCAATACAGTTTAGTCAACACTTCTTTGTAATTTTGTCGCACTTCTCAATATTTTTTACATTTTGATTAAAAAAACGGCTCTTTTTCCCCTGCGGTTCGGTTTTTTTGTGGGTAAATATTGCATTTTGGTTACAAGTCGCTCTTTTTGTATTTTCTTGCGTGCGTTTTTGTATTTCCCGTTTTACTAATATACATTTTCTTCCTTTTTTGTCTTTTATTGTTCTTTTTCCGCTATCTCTATATGAATAAAATACACTCTAAAAAGAATAATTATACATTTTAGTGTAAAAATAAACGCAGACCGTTTTTTTCGTCTGCTTCTCCACTGCTGTCACTCTATTGTATGAAATCTTATCGGCTCATCGCTGTCGGGCTTTGGCTGCCCATCATCCGCTCCATGATGCGTGCCATCTCGCCGGGCGCCATCCTCATTCCGTCCTCCACCCAGCTGGTCAGCATCTCCCGCAGTCCCGCTGCACAAAACCGGCTGCCGTACTTGAGCTGCTCTCCAAACAGCTGCGCTCCCAAACACCGCTCGCTGATGCCTGCACACAGCTCTTCCATCAGCCACGGTGCGCCGTGCTCGCTTGCCAGCATCTTGGCAATCTCGCGGTTGTCCTCCAGATATTCCAGCACCCGAACCAGCAGCGGGTAAGGTCCCTGCTCCAGTCTGCTTTGCGGCACACTGCTCAAGATTTCGGTCAGCTGCTCGGCAATCTCCCGCTCGGTCTGCACCTTCAAATCCATCGCGTCCGCATAGTGGTGGTAAAAGGTGCCGCGGTGGACGTCCGCCTCATCGGTCAGCTCCTTGATGGTGATTTCCCCGATGCTCTTTTTGCTCAACAGTCGAATCAGCGCCTCCTGCAACGCTTTTTTGCTTTTGCGGATGCGTCTGTCCTCGCCTCGTTCTTCATATAAATTTCCGTTCATAAACATTTATCCTCCGTTTTGTCTAATATTGTTCAGTTTAACGGTATTATGTTTAATATCACTAAAAACGCACGCATAAAATGTACAATTTTATTATAAATGACTGGAGAATGTTTGTCAACCGCTTTTCACTTTCTTTCGATTTTTCGGCGGATTTCCTGTATATTCCGCTGTATTTCTGTTCACACTGATGAGGAAACGTTACTTTGAAAGGCAGGAAAGCTCCCATGAATCAAAAAGATACCCCGGTCAGCCCACTTTACTACAAAATTCTCGTCACGCTGATGCTTGCCCTTTCCATCATCCTTGGCGTCTGGGCAGCATACAGCCACCTGAGTGCGCGCGCCTACCGCACCGCCTTGCAGAACACCTACTGCCGCGCCGCCGATTCTGCCGCCGACAATCTGGCAAACCTCTCCGACGACCTGGTCAAGGGGATGTACTCCGGCAGCAGCTCGCAGCTTTCGCAGATTTGCGCCCGCCTGTGGAAGGAATCCGCCGCCGCAAAATCCTCCCTGTCCGCCCTGCCGCTGGAGTCCACCCTGTCTGCCACCAACAAATTTTTATCGCAGGCGGGCGACTATGCCATGTACCTCTCCCGCAAGACTGCCAATGGCTCGACGCTCACCGAGGAGGAGCGCAGCAGCTTTGCCTCCCTGCGCGAATATGCCGACCGCCTGAGCGTCCAGCTGGATGACCTTGCCTGCTCGCTGCAAAACGGCAGCCTGACCATCGAGCAGCTGCAAGCGTCCGACAAAGACTCTTCTGCCTTTGCCGTCCACGCCGACGGCGACGACCGCCTGCGCCAGCTGGAGGACAGCTTCACCGGCTATCCCACCCTCATCTACGACGGACCCTTCTCCGACCATCTGCTGGAAAAAACGCCGCAGATGACCCAGGACAAGCCCGCCATCACACCCGAGCAGGCAAAAGCCATCGCCTCCCGTGTGACCGACCGCCCTCTGCCGCAGCTGCGCCGGGAGGATTCTGTCCTGCCCTGCTATGTGCTGCACGACGGCAAAAACAACTCGGTTGCCATCACCCGTCAGGGCGGCTTTCTGTGCTATCTGGTCACAGCCAAGCCCGAGGCGCTGACCGCCCGCCTTTCCTACCAGCAGGCGGTGGACAAAGCCCAGCAGTTTTTGCAGGCACAGGGCTACTCCTCGATGAAGGACACCTACTATGAAACCACCGACGGAGTGATGACCCTCAACTTTGCCTACCTCGACCCTGCCACCCAGACCATCTGCTACACCGACCTCATCAAGGTGGAGATTTCCTTGCAGGACGGCAGCGTCCTCGGTCTGGATGCCCGCGGCTATCTGGTCAACCACCACCAGCGGCAGCTGCCTTCCCCACAGCTTTCGCCCGAGCAGGCACAGCAAATGCTCAGTCCCCTGCTGACGGTGGACAGCGTGCGCCCTGCGCTCATCCCCACCTCCGGCAAAAACGAAGCGGCGGTGTACGAATTTTTCTGCACCTCCTCCACCGGCGACCGGGTGCTGTGCTATGTCAACACCGCCACCGGCGCCGAGGAACAGCTGTTGCTGCTGGTGCAAACTTCCAACGGCACCCTGACCAAATAAACAAAACGCCCTCTGCCTGTCAGACAGAGGGCGTTTTGTTCTTTGCAGAAAAATCCCCTTTCTGCAAAGATATTTTGGAAGGATTATGTTGATTGTAGAAGATGTCTTAGATAAAAAGAGCTGTTCTGCTTTTTGCAGGAATGAAAGTTTTCTTCGCATAAGGTGCAGATTCCGTTTCCTGTAAATTTCTTGTTTCTATTATACACCTGCGTTTTTCCTTTGTCAATGCGACTTCATTTTCCAATGCGAGGATGGTTTTTCTGTTTTCTTTCCAAAAAATGCAGGAAACGCTTTACAAATTTTCATTTCTTTGCAAATCCCCATTCTTTTATCGCCTTCCTGCCCATTTTGTGGTATAATGTTGTATCGTAACCGATAACTTCATCCAGAACTTTATCAAGTTTATGCTAAGACAAAATTTTTTCACCCGCCCCTTTTGAAAGGAGGATTTCCATGGCATTGGATGGTACCCTGCTGCGCCAGATCCGCCACGAGCTGGAAGGTGTGCTGATTGGCGCACGCATTGATAAAATACACCAAATTTCCCGCGAGGAGATGATCTTCATCCTGCGCCTGCCGCAGCCCACCGCAGACGGCGCGCGCAGCGTCAAGCTGTATCTTTCTGCCGGAGCGGACAGCCCGCGGCTGCACCTGACCGGCGCATCCTTTGAAAACCCGAAGGCTCCGCCGATGTTCTGTATGCTGATGCGCAAATATCTGGGCAGCGCCAAGCTGCTGCGCTTAGAGCAGATCGGGCTGGACCGCATCCTGCACCTGATTTTTGAAACCCGCAACGAGATGGGTGACCTGATTGAACTGACCGTCGCAGTCGAAATCATGGGCAGACATTCCAACATCATCCTCATCGGCGAGGACGGCAGGGTCATTGACTCAATCAAACGCATCGACGACACCATGTCCTCGGTGCGCCCGATTTTACCCGGCGTCCGCTACACCCTGCCGCCTGCGCAGGACAAGCTGGATTTGATCGACTGCACCCCGCAGCAGGTCGAAGAGCGGCTGCGTCAGGGCAAGGACACCCCGCTTTCCAAAGCGCTGCTGGCTGCGGTGCAGGGCGTGTCCCCCATCGTCTGCCGCGAGATTGCAAACTACGTCTTTACCGGCGACGACCGGGTCATCTCCGAGATGACCTCCGACCACTTCGACCGCCTGCGCTTCTTTCTGGCACGGGTGATTGAGCTGGCAAAAAATTACACCGGCACCCCCACCAGCGTCATCGACTCCCGCAAAAAGCCGGTGGATTTTTCCTTCATGGACATCCACCAGTACGGCGGCATGATGTTCACCCGAACCTACTCGACTTACAGCCAGCTGCTCGACGACTTCTACACCCAGCGGGACAGCATCCAGCGGATGCGCCACCGCAGCGCCGACCTGCTCAAAATTCTGGCGAACACCTCCGACCGCATCGCCCGCAAGCTTGCGTTGCAGCACAAGGAGCTGGAGGACTGCGCCGACCGTGAACGCTGGAAGATGTACGGGGACCTCATCAGCGCCAATCTCTACTCCATCCAGAAGGGCGACCGCGCAGCGACGGTGGTCAATTTCTATGACGAGCAGCAAGCCGAAATCACCATCCCGCTGGACCCGCGCAAAACGCCGTCCCAAAACGCACAGAAATACTACGGCGAATACCGCAAGGCGGACACCGCCGAGAAAAAGCTGCGCCAGCTGATTGAAGAAGGTCAACAGGAAGCCGAATACATCGATTCGGTCTTTGATGCGCTCACCCGCGCCCAGACCAACGACGAGCTTTCTGCCATCCGCAGCGAGCTGGTGGAGCAGGGTTATCTGCGCCGCAAGGGACCTTCCACCAAAAAAGGCAAGGAAGCCCGCCTTGCACCCAAGCGCTACCTCTCCGACGACGGCTTCACCATTCTGGTCGGGCGCAACAACCTGCAAAACGACCAGCTCACCCTCAAGGAAGCCCATGGTCGGGATATGTGGTTCCACACCAAAAACATCCCCGGCTCCCATACGGTGGTGCTCAGCGAGGGCAAAGAGATTCCCGACAGCACCCTGCATCAGGCAGCCATTCTGGCAGCAGCCAACTCCAAAGCCGCCGACTCCGCACAGGTGCCGGTCGACTACACCCTTATTAAAAATGTCAAAAAGCCGCGCGGTGCAAAGCCCGGCATGGTCATCTATGTCAGCTATCAGACCGCCTATGTCACACCCGACCTAGAGCTGGAAAAGCGCCTGCTGGTGGAATAGCAAATCAAACAAAAAGGGAACCGATTGCTCGGTTCCCTTTTTTATTTACTTATGCGTTGTACAAATCCATCAGTTTGGTCTTGGTCCAGTAGACGCGCAGAGCCTGTTTTGGCTGTGCTTTGCCGACCGGAATCTCGATGGTCACGCCATCCCAGTACAGGGTGATGCCAACCTTGCACTCGTACAGAGTCTGCATCACGCTTGCCGGCATATACTCGATGCCTTCCTTAACGGTGATGCGCAGGGTCTTGCCCTCTGCGGTAGCGCGGATTTTAGATTTCACCTGCATCCAGAAGTTGTACTCTTCCATAGCCTTCTTGTCTGCCGGGTCCGGTTTTTCGCGCTCTTCCATCTGCTGAACGGTCGAGCTGCTGCCGGTGCTGCCGTTTGGTTTTTCCGGTGCGTTCGGGCTTGGTGGAACAACCGTTGTGGTGTTATCATTCAGATTGGTAATGGTACCTCCATAAACCTTTGCCGCTTCTTTTGCAGCATCCAGAGTCGGGTAGTAGCTGTAGGTTCCGTCATTGCTCTTCAGTTCAAAGTTGTAGCCCGGAGCAAGGTAGTCTTTATTCACCGGTGCAGTGAATCTGCCGCCGGAAACTTCAATAGCATCCTTAGCTGCACTTTCGCTTCCAGAAGAAGCCTCAATCTTGCCGAGGGTGCCGTTGCCTTTGATGGTCAGCTTATGGGTGTTAGCATCTGTTGCATCATAGACAATTTTTCCATTGATGGTTCCGGTATAGCTTTCGTCAAATGTAACGGTTGTACTTGGGTAACTGCTAAATTTACAAACATCAAACGCAATATTACTATCACTGCTTGTAATGATGCTGGTGTTGCCCTTGAAAACAATGTTGCCATTGTTGAAGCTCAGCGGATAGTCTTCTCCACCCACCTGATTAGCTGCATAAATCTGCATATTTTCCAAAGTCAGATTTGCATAGTTCTGGATGATACGCTTAATGCTGCTATTGCCCGGAGCAACCTTAATTGTACCATTTTTAAAGGTGATGGTAGAATCTTTCAGCAACTGGAAACCATTGCTTTCTGTTCCGGTAGAACCTGCGCCCGGGTCTTTCAGTGTGTATGTTTTTCCGTTGAAGTCGAGGGTAAAGTTCTTTCCACTTGGCACAGAAATACCCGCTGCATTATCAACATTAGATGTCAGTGTAATGGTGCCGCCATTCTTAACATCGTTAATTGCTTCTTTAAGGGTAGCATATCTCTTACCGTTGGTTTCAAATGGATATGGGTCGGTCTGACCGTCGCCAACAGTGCTATCGGTGGAAACGGTTACTTTACCAGCACCAGTCACTTCACCAGTTACGGTAGAGTTATCTTTGATTGCAACATTTGCTCCCACAGCTGTTTTGATGCTGCCGGTGATGGTAGTATCGGAGATGGTTACCTCAGCGGCTTTGCTCAAATTGAGGTTGCCGGTCATGGTTGCATTGCTGATGTCAATTTTGCCGCCATTAGTAGCAGATTGAGAAATCATCACAACATTATTACCTTCTCCTGCGGTAAAAGTACCGCCGGTGATGGTCAGTTCTCCCTTGTCGCTATCAGCGCTTATGTAACCGTTCGCAAAAACGTCAGCTTTAGATTCAAAGGTACCACCCGATACGGTAGTTTTATTCCAGTTCATAACGGTTGCCTGTGTTGTATTGCTGAAATTACCGCCGGAGATTTCCAATACTCCCCAGTCGTCGTTTTTAATGGTGTTCAAACCGCCGCTGAAGTTACCGCCGGTGATGGTCAGGTTAGCTTCTTGTTTCGCTGTGTTCTGACTACCATTATACCAGCCGTTTGCAACCAAGCTAGAGTAGTGTCCGTCGGCAGTTACGCTTACTCCGCTATTGATGGTCATAGTACCCAGGTTCTGGAGATTATAGAAGGAGTTTTCCTTGCTATCCTCTTTGCTTCTTGTGTAGCTTCCTCCACTTAAAACCACTTTGCCGCCCTGCTGGTTGAGCACTGCCGGTTTTGCATGGCTAACGTTATCTACTGTACCGCTTCCGTCAACAGTCAGGCTACCGCCATTTGCAACTGTAATGGTAGGTTTGCCTGCTTCATTGGTCAGGGTCTTTCCATTGAGGTCCAGATGAACTTCGTTTGTAATTTCAATGCTTGCTGTAATATCTGCATTCAGTTTGATATAGCCGCTTGCTTTAACAGCTGCTTTCAGTTCGTCTGCATCATTTACAACGGTTGGCTTTTCCTGTGTTCCTGCTACTACCGCTTCGGTCTCAGTCTGTGTAGCAACTACTTGATCGACAGGAGCATCCGCAGGGGTATTGGACGGACGGTTTGCAAAGAAGAATTCCAAATCCAGCAGGTTGTTGAGCTTTGCTTCCTCGACCAGCAGTTTTTCCTCTTCGGTCAGCGCGTCGTAGGCTGCTCTGGCTGCCTGCACCTGTGCCAGCAGAGCGTCTGCGTCGGTATCCTCGGTCAGGCTGTCAAACAGCGGCAGACCTGTCAGCGCACCGGTTGCTGCCAAAAGCGCCTCGGACTGCTGTTTATCCTCGTCTTTGTTCTCTTCTTTATTTTCACCGCCGTTTTCGCCTTCAACAACGGTAACATTCTGCGGATTGCTTTCCCCTTCCGCAAATGCCATGAAGCTGCCGCTTGCAATCATTGCCACACACAGCATGATGGACAGCGTTTTCTTTAATCCGTTCATCGTTGGAATGCCTCCTTTTAAATTCGGAAAGCCGGCGGAACCCTTCCTATTCCAAATGGAATAGGAAAAAGCCCGGGCTTTTTCCTATTTTTTTCTCATTTAGTATAGCATCCTCTTTTGGCAATTACAATATCCTGTGACATATTTTGTGACAATTCTGTGTAGAATTTTTCATTATAGTATATCCTTATTTTCGTCATTTTGTGTACTATACTGGAAATACGTCCAAATCCTGCCCGTTGACCACCTTTCCGTCATAGCCTGCCTGCCGGATTTCCTCCAAAATCGCCGCGCACCGCACATCCATCTGCGCCTGAAGGTCCCGGGTGTTGTCCTGGATATTCATGTGGTAGATGCGATGGGTGGTGACCAGCAGCTTGGGCTGCGCCTGTGCAGCAATGACAGCAAGGTCGGTGCTGAGGGTGTGGACCTCACGGTGGTATTTCTGCCATTTTTCCTCGCGGCAGCGGATACCTGCGGCATATTCGACCTCGTGCAGCAAGATGTCGCAGCCCTTGGCTTTTTCGGCGACCACCGGCAGGGGTGCGGTATCCCCGCTGACCACGATGACCCCATCCTGTGTGACAAAACGATAGCCATAACTTTCCAGTGTGCCGTGGCTGACGGCAAACGCCTCCACCTGCACCCGTTCATCCCGGTAGATGATGCCTTCCTGTATCTCCTGCACCTGCACCTGATAGCCCACCTCGTTGGCTCGCTCAAAGCCATGCAGACGAAAGTCGATGTCCACCGCATACGCCTGCAACAGGTGGTCGGTCATACGCTGCAAGCCTTTGGGACCAAACACCTTGAGCGGACTGCTGCGCTCCAGCACCCACGGCGTGAAGATGAGGTCGGCATAGCCCACCGTGTGGTCGGTGTGCAGATGGGTGCAGAAGGCGGTGGTCAGCAGGTCCGGTCGCAGCGGGTCGATGCCCTTATAGTACGCCTTGGATGCCTGCCGCACCACGCCCGGTCCAAAATCCACCAGATAAGCCCGGTCGTCCACCACCACGGCGCAGGCAGGTCCGCTGGCGTTCGGGCAGGCGTTTGGTGTCCCTGTTCCAAGTAAAACCAATTTTGTTGACATAACGTTCATTCTCCTCTTTTAAATCAAAAGGAGGCTCTGCGAACTGCTCACAGAACCTCCTGTCCTTTTTTGTGTTATTCGTCGCTGTCCGGGAACTGCTGGCATTTCTTTCTATAATAGAAGATGAACAGCAGCGCTGTCAGCGTCCACGAGATTGGATAGCTGTAAAGGATGGTGTCGATGACCGGCTTGAGCGGAACGATGAACCAAACCCACAGCACCCTGAGTGCGCACACACCGCCGCAGGTCATCAGCATCGGCACCAGCACGTCGCCGGTACCGCGCAGCGCACCCGAGTAGACCTCGATAAAGACATACACCGCATACGCCGGCGCCATCAGGGTCATCATGTGCATTCCGATTTCGATGACGGTGGCATCGGTGGTGAACATCTGGTAGACATACTTTCCAAAAATCAGGAAGACTGCGCTGATGACGACCGAAGCACCCATCGCCATCCCGATACAGATGCGCACGCTTTTACGCATCCGTCCAAACTTGCGCGCGCCATAGTTCTGTCCCACAAAGGTGGTGATGGAGATGCCAAAGGCACTGATGACCATCCAGAAGAAGGAGTCAATCTTTCCATAGGCGGTCCATGCCGCCATCGTGTTGGTTCCGAAGGAGTTGAGCGAGGTCTGGATGATGATATTGGATGCACTGTACATCACCGACTGCAAGCCTGCCGGCAGACCAATCTTCAGCAGCAGCTCCAACGCATCGCGGTGAAAACGAACCTGTTTGAGTTCCAGCCGAAAAATATCCTTGGAGCGGCACAGCGCCAACACCACCAGCACCGCACTGACGCCCTGGGCAAACACCGTTGCAATGGCAGCACCCGCTACGCCCATATGGAAAAAGACAACCAGCACCACGTCCAGCAGGATGTTGATGAAGCAGCAGACAATCAGATAGTACAGAGGGCGTCGGGAATCTCCGACCGCACGCAGGATGCTGGAACCTACATTATAAATGAAGACAAAGATGATTCCGGCAAAATAGATGCGCAGATAGGTGGTGGACGGTGCGATGACCTCCTCGGTGGTGTTCATCCAACGAAGCATCATTGGAGACAGCCAAATTCCAATCACAGAAATGACCACGCTGCCCACCACCGAAAAGGCAAACGCAGTATGCAGCGCATTTTGCAGTCCCTGTTTCTCCCTTGCACCATAATACTGGGAGATGACCACCGTTGCACCGGAAGAAAGTCCGACAAAAAAACCGACAATCAGGTTGATGATCTGGCTGGTGGAGCCGCCCACCGCCGCCAATGCTTCGGTACCGACAAATCTTCCCACGACAACCGCATCTGCCGTGTTGTAGATCTGCTGAAAAAAGGTGCCCAGCACAATCGGAAAAAAGAAAATCAGCAGCTGTTTCCAAATCACGCCGCTGATGATCTGGTTCTCTTTACTCTGCACATTTTCCATCTCGATTCCTCCTCCAAAAAGCTTTTTGCAAGATCCTGATCGGTCCTGCCTATAAATATATAGCACAATCGACCCTTGCTTGTCGAGAGGAAAACTCAAAATTTTTATGATTAAAAAATCACAAAGCCCCTTTTCCTAAATTTAGAAAAAAGGGGCTTTGTAAATCTCAATAATTTCTGCGGTCATCCTCGGCTTTTGCCGCAGCGACCATCTTCATTTCGATCCACCGCTCTTTGCTAATCAGCACCTGTCTGGGCTTGCTGCCTTCAAACGGACCGATGATACCTTTTTCCTCCATCGCATCCATCAGGCGGGCTGCACGCGCATAACCCAGCTTCAGTCTTCTTTGCAGCATGGAGGTGGATGCCTGTCCGGTTTCCACCACAATCTCAATCGCGCTGGGCAGCATCTCGTCCTCGTCCGAGAATCCGCCGCCCTCGTCCTTGCCGCCCTTCTTCTTGTTGTCGGAAACGGCATGGCGGTCAATCTCCTGCAAAATCTGCTCGTCATAGGTCATCTTCTGACCGGACTGCTTGATAAATTCGATGATGCGCTCGACCTCCCCGTCGGTCACAAAGCAGCCCTGAACGCGGGTCGGTTTGGAGGAACCGATGGGAGAAAAGAGCATATCGCCTCTGCCCAGCAGTTTTTCTGCACCGCTGGAATCGAGGATGGTGCGCGAGTCAATCTGAGAGGAAACCGCAAAGGCGATGCGGGAAGGGATGTTCGCCTTGATGACACCGGTGATGACGTCCACCGACGGACGCTGGGTAGCAATGACCAGGTGCATTCCTGCCGCACGCGCCATCTGTGCCAGACGGCAGATGGAATCCTCCACCTCGCCCGGCGCTGCCATCATCAGGTCGGCAAGCTCGTCGATGATGATGACAATCTGCGGCATCGGTTTAAGCCCGTTCTTCTCTGCCGCGCGGTTAAAGCCGGTCATATCCCGCACGCTGTAATCCTTAAACAACTGATAGCGATTGAGCATCTCGTTGACCGCCCAGGACAGTGCGCCTGCTGCCTTTTTCGGGTCGGTGACCACCGGGATGAGCAGGTGTGGGATGCCGTTGTAGATGCCCAACTCCACCATCTTCGGGTCGATGAGCACCAGCTTTACCTCCTGCGGAGTGGAGTGGTAGAGCATACTGACAATCAGCGAATTGATGCAGACCGATTTACCGGAGCCGGTCGAGCCTGCAATCAGGGTGTGCGGCATCTTGGCAAGATCCGCTACGGTGACCTTTCCGGCAATATCTCTGCCAAGCGCCACCGCCAGCGGACTTTTTGCCTGCTGAAATTCCGGCGAGTCGATGATCTCCCGGATGGAAACGGTGCTGACCACCTTGTTGGGCACCTCGATGCCCACCGCAGGCTTGTTCGGGATGGGCGCCTCAATGCGGACTCCCGATGCGGCAAGGTTGAGGGCGATGTCATCGGCAAGGTTGGTAATCTTGCTGATCTTCACCCCTGCCGACGGCTGCAATTCATAGCGGGTGACCGCCGGTCCGCGTGCAATGTCGATGATGCGGGTCTGCACGCCGAAGCTTTGCAGGGTGGACACCAGCTTTTCAGCATTGGTGCGCAGCTCTTCCTGCAGGTTGCTCTCGTTGGGTTTTTCAATCTCATTTAAAATCTCAATCGGCGGTTTGATGTACTCCGGCTCTTCCTCTTCCGGCTGTGGCACATCGACCGAATGGGATGCGCCCTGCAAATCCATTCCCTGTGCCGCTATCTGGTCGGCAGACACCTGGATAATCTCATGCGTCTGCTCCCTGCGGCTGCCAGTCGGCAGCTCCGGCTCCAGATGGATGTTGTCCGGGTGAAACTGTACCGGTTCTTCCTCTTCGATGATCGGCATTTTCTGCGGCTGGAAGAACACCGGCTCTTCCTCTTCGGCGATTGGCGTTTCCTGCGGTGCGGCTGGCTGGAAAATCTCGTCCATCTTCGATTCCTCTGCATCCCCCTGCATCTGCTGTCCAAAGTGGAAGTTTTGCATCGAGATAAATCCATCTGCGATATCCTCTTCCTCCAAAAGCGGCTGCTGCTCTGTCTGCTCCCAGGAAAGTCCGGTCTGGCAAGGGTCGCCCATCCTTTCTTCATGCAGGTGGGACGGGTGGTCCAAATCGGCAGAATCCACCACCGGTCGCACCCCTGCGTTTGGCATATTGGATTTCAGAGTGTGCAGCACCGCCTGGTCCTCCCGCGCATAACCGCTGCCGGCAGCAGGTGCGACCCGATTGATCAGGTCGTCCAGATACGGAGAGGAAAGCTGCGATTCCTGCTCGTCCATCGGCTCCTCCGGCGGGTTCCAGAAGCTGTCGCTCTCCACCGACTGCTCCAGCTCCCGTCGCTCGGCAGCAATCTGCTCGGCGCGCTGCTGTTCCTGCCGCTTTTGTTCGGCACGTTCCAGCTCCAGCTTTTCCCGCATGGCTGCCCTGCCTTTTTCGGTATCCTCCTGCGCCTGCCGCAGCCGCTCCAGCTCCTCTTCTTTTTTGCGCTTGGCGTTAAAAAAGCTGTCGGTTTGCAGTCCATCCTCCTGCTCGGTGCGCTTGCCCGAGCCTAACGGGATATTGATGTTAAAGCGAGGCTTGGTCGGCGCCTGCCCCTCTTCCATCATCTGCTCCTGGCGAAGCTGCCGCTGCTGATTGCGGATCTCCGAATGGGCGACATAGACCTCCTCCATCTTCTGCATCGGTTTTTTTGCCGACTGATACAGCCCGATCAGTGTCCCGCCGGTCAGCACCATCAGCACCACGAAAATCAGCAGGACCATCGTCACCTTGGCTCCGGTGGGACCAAACCAGTAGAGCAGCGGCAGACCGAACAGTCCCGAAACCGCTCCTCCTCCGTGTCCGTCCACACCGTTTTGAAAGAGCGAGAGGAACTTTTCAATCAGGTTGCCGTTTGGGATGCCCGAGCCGAACACCTGAGTCGCTCCGCTGAGCAGGCAAATCAGCAGCATCGACTGCCATACCTTGTGCCCGACCAGACCGATAGGCTTGTCCAGCGCGGTCATGATGGAAACATAGAACAGCAGGGGAGCAATCAGATAGGCGCTCCATCCAAACATCCCCAGAAAGAAATTGTGAATCCAGTTCCAGACGTTCTGTCCCTCTACCAGTGTGGTCGCCATAATAAAGACTGCCACTGCAAAAACGACGATTGCCCAAAACTGCTGTCTGGAGTGCAGCTCGCGTTTTTTGCGCTCCCGTTCGGTCGCAGCCGCGCTCTTGCTTTTGGTGCGCGAGGATGTTTTTTTGGTTGCCATAGTCTGCCAAGCCTCCCTGTTGTCCATGTTTCTATCATAAAAAGTAATCTAAAAAAATCTGTTTTTTTGCGGCAGCTTCACCTGTTTCCCCGGGGAAAGTTCCTGCCGCAGAAAGTCGTGCGGGTCGGTGGAAAGGATGCGCTCCACCAAAAGCTGTCCGTTTTGCATCCTGCCCTGCAATGCTGCCGTTGCCGAAAGCAAAACGGTGGTCGGCTGCTGTGCCGGCTGCTCTGCCATCATCTGCTGCATCGCCCAAATTGGTGTCACCGAATGAAGGATCATCGTCTGCTCCCTCCTTTTTTAGGTCGGACCGCAGATTTTGCTCCCTTTTCTTTTTTCTCAATCATTCGGTACAGACAGGTGATGGCTTCGCTTAGTCCTCCTAAGTGATCGATCAGCCCTGCCTGTACCGCCTTTTCTCCATCCAAAACGGTGCCGACGTCCATCACCAACTCCCCGGTGTTCATCATCAGCCGACGAAAATCCTTCGAGGAGATGCCGGAGTTGTCGGTGACAAAGCGCACGATGCGTTCCTGCATCCGGTCAAAATAGGAAAGGGTCTGCGGGACGCCCAGCACCAGACCGTTCATCCGCACCGGATGCACCGTCATGGTGGCGGAAGGCGCGATGAAGGACTGCTTTGCGCTGCACGCCAGCGGCACACCGATGGAATGTCCGCCGCCCAGCACCAGCGACACGGTCGGCTTTTTCATGCCGGAAATCAGCTCGGCAATGGCAAGTCCCGCCTCGACATCTCCACCGACGGTGTTGAGAATAATCATCAATCCTTCGATGGAAGGGTCCTGTTCGATGGCGACCAGCTGCGGAATGACGTGCTCATACTTGGTGGTCTTGTTCTGCGGCGGCAGGATATAGTGACCCTCGATCTGACCGACGATGGTCAGACAGTGGATGACGTGCTTGGCTGCGGTCATGGTGACCGAACCGGATTGGATGATCTGGCTGGTCTGCTCCTCCAAATCCTCCGGCTGCTCCTGCGGTTGGTCGACCGGCAGCTCTTCGCAGACCGGCTCCCTGCGATTGTTTTTCTTTTTGTTGTGGCTCATGCGCACACCTCCATAGATTCGATTTCCTTCTCTAGTGTGCGCTGCTGTCGACCGGCTTATCCGTCCGTTTTTTCAGGATGCTCTCTTTATTATAAACGGATTTTTCAAACGAATCAACCAAAGCCACTCGGATATTGTCGTCATTTTGTAAAAGAAAATCAAAAAGATTTTGTCTGCCACAATCAATCCAGACAAAACCTTTTTGCGTCAGCTTATAAAACCTTGACCATCATCAGCTCTTTTAAGGAGCTTCCATCCTCCAGCCGGATGGCGTTGGGCTTTTCGCCTGTGCACACAAAACCCATCTTGTGGTAGAGCCCCATCGCCCGCTGGTTCCCTTCGATGACCTCCAACTCCAGCTGTTCGAGCTTCTCCTGCCTTGCTTTGTCAATCATCTCTTCAAACATCGCTGTTCCGATGCCCAGTCCCCAATAATCCTTCAGCAAGGCGATGGCGACCTGACCGCGGTGTCGGGTCTTGCGCCAGCGGTTTAAGTCAAGCTGACAATTTCCCGCCAACTTTCCCTCCACCTCGCAGACGAGCATCAGCACATCGGGAGAAACAAGCTGCCTTTCCAGATAGGTCGCCTCCTGCTCTGCTGTGACGGCAAATTCGTCCGGGTAGCGCATCAGGTAAGGCGTCTGCTCATAGCAGGCTTTCATGTATGCAATCATCGGTATAGCATCCTCTTTGCAAACGGCACGCAGCAGCGCTGTTCTGCCGTCCTTTAAGGTGATGGTTTTGTTTTGATATTCCACAGTTCCTTTTCTCCCTTGTGCTGTGATAGAAAAGAGCGGGGAAAATCTCCCCGCTCTTAGGTGGTATGTTTTGCCGCTTATGCTTTGTTGATCGAGCCGAACAGCTCCATCTTCTCTTTTACCTTTTCTTTGATTGCTTCAAAGCCCGGTTTGAGGACCTTTCTTGGGTCGAAGCCCTTCTTCTGCTGGTCCATGTTTTCCTCAAAGTATTTGCGGACTGCTGCGGTGAATACGATCTGGCATTCGGTGTTTACATTGATCTTGGAAACGCCCTTGGAGATTGCATCCTTGACCATCTCGTCAGGAATGCCGGTGCCGCCATGCAGAACCAGAGGCATGGTGCCGGTCTTTTCCTGGATCTGAGCCAGGACGTCCAGACGCAGACCTGCCCAGTTTTCTGGATATACGCCGTGGATATTGCCGATGCCTGCTGCCAGCATATCAACGCCCAGCTCGCAGATGCTTGCGCACTCATCCGGGTCTGCAATCTCGCCGCCGCCCAGCACGCCGTCTTCCTCGCCGCCGATTGCGCCTACCTCAGCCTCAACCGAGATGCCTTTGGAGTGAGCCAGTGCAACGATTTCCTTTGTCTTTTCTACGTTCTCTTCGATGCTGTATTTGGAGCCGTCGAACATAACCGAAGAGAAGCCCTTCTCGATACATTCTTTTGCTGCCTCATAGCTGCCGTGGTCCAGATGCAGAGCAACCGGAACGGTGATGCCCAGCTCTTTGATCATGCCGTTTACCATGCCGACGATGGTGGTGTAGCCACCCATGTACTTGCCTGCACCCTCGGAAACGCCCAGAATAACAGGGGAATTATTTTCCTGAGCGGTCAGCAGGATGGCTTTGGTCCACTCCAGGTTGTTGATGTTGAAGTGACCCACTGCGTAGTGACCCGCTTTTGCTTTGTCCAGCATTTCTTTTGCAGAAACTAACATAATAAAGATCCTCCTTATTTTAAAAAACGATTCCTCCTCCGGGGTATGGGAAAAGCTTTTTTCATTGCTTTTATTATAAACAATAACGGTAGGAAAATCAATCGCTTTTCTTTTTTGCCGTTTCGCTCTTGACAAAATCTTTTCTTTTGTTGGTTCCATTTGACTGTATCTTAACATAAAAAGAGTCTTTTTCGACTGCATTTTGTTGACTTCTGAACAAAAAAGGCATAGAATAAAAGTAGAGTCTATTGATTTTGTATAGTTTTACGGCGGTTGTTCCAACTGCGTCAATCGCCGCCAGAAAGGATGATTTTGCATGAACTATCTTGATACATACAACCTCTGGAAATCAAAGCAGCTGGAGGACCCGGACCTGATTGCAGAAATGGTCGACATCGAAGGAAACGACTATGAAATTAAAGAACGCTTTGTAAAAATGCTGGAATTCGGCACCGCCGGTCTGCGCGGCATCCTTGGCGTAGGCACCAACCGCATGAACATCTACACCGTTGCTCTGGCTACCCAGGGCATGGCGGATTATATCAACGAAAAATATGAAAACCCATCGGTTGCCATCGCTTATGACAGCCGCATCAAGAGCGACCTGTTTGCCCGTGTGACCGCCCGTGTCTTTGCTGCAAACGGGGTCAAGGCTTATCTCTTCAAGGAATTGATGCCGACCCCTACCTTGTCCTTTGCCGTTCGTCAGCTGCATTGCAGCGCCGGCATCGTTATCACCGCCAGCCATAACCCAGCCCAGTACAACGGCTACAAGGCATACGGCGACGACGGCTGCCAGCTGAACCCGCAGGCTGCTGCCAAGGTGCTGGAACTTGCCAGCAAGACCGACATCTTTGATGGGGTCAAAAAGATTTCTCTGGAGCAGGGTCTGCGCAGCGGCATGATCGAGTATATCTCCGACGAGCTGGTCGACCAGTATCTCGACCGCGTCTTTGCACTGCGTGTCAGCAAGGCACCGGTACAGCCAAGTCACCTGAAGGTGGTCTACACCCCACTCAACGGCACCGGCAACAAGCTGGTCCGCCGCATCCTGGGAAGAATCGGCATCGAGGACATCGAGATCGTACGCGAGCAGGAGCGACCGGACGGCAACTTCCCGACCTGCCCATACCCGAACCCGGAGGAAAAATCCACCTTGCAGCTGGGCATCCAGCTGTGCAAGAGCATCGACGGCGACCTGGTGCTTGCCACCGACCCGGACGCTGACCGCGTTGGCATCGCCGTCAACCACCACGGCGAATACATCCTGCCGACCGGCAACGAAGTCGGCGTGCTGATGCTCGACTATATTGCAAAGCAGCGCATCGCACAGGGAACCATGCCTAAAAATCCAATCGCTGTCAAATCCATCGTGTCCACCCCGTTGGCAGACGTGGTTGCCAAAAGCTACGGCATCCAGATGATCAACGTCCTCACCGGCTTTAAATACATCGGCGAGCAGATCACCCTGCTGGAGCAGAAGGGCGAAGAAAACCGCTTCCTGCTGGGCTTTGAGGAAAGCTACGGCTATATGACCGGCGGTCATGTCCGCGACAAGGACGCTGTCAACGGCGCTATGATCATCTGCGAAATGGCAGAGTACTACAAAAAGCAGGGCAAGACGCTGATTGACGCGCTCAACGACATCTTCTCCCGCTTTGGTGTCTATGCTGCCAAGGTCAAGGGATACACCTTTGAAGGCACCGAAGGAATGGACAAGATGACCGGCATCATGAAAAAACTGCGCGAAAATCCACCGAAGGATTTTGGCGGCTACAAGATTCTGTGCTGCTCCGATTATCTGATTTCCAAACGAAGAGATTTCCGCAGCGGTGGACAAACCGACATTCTGCTGCCGACCTCCAACGTGCTGGAATATGACCTGGAAAACAACCTGAAACTGATTGTTCGTCCGTCCGGCACCGAGCCGAAAATCAAGGTTTATCTGACCATCGTGACCAACGACAAGGCACAGGTTGAAACCATCGAGCAGCGCCTGATTTCCAGCGCCGACCTTCTGATGAAATAAGTTTGCCTTTTCCTTTTATGGATGGAGCTGTATGCAGCTCCATCCATTTTATTTTTTTGACCTTTAGTTTATTTACGCAAAAACCCCAGTGATTTTATGTGATTTTTATTCATGTGAATGTTCAGATTTCTCTTGCATTTTACATTCAGCTTGCTATAATAAAAGTTGTCTTGAAGCGTATGATAGCAAACGCTTTATTTTTTTAGAAAAGGATGGGAGCAATGAAGAAATCGTATGAACTGGATATGTGCAATGGACCAATCCTCGGAAAGATTCTGGTCTTTGCCATCCCGCTGATGATCTCCGGCATTTTGCAGCTGCTTTTCAACGCTGCGGACATCATCGTTGTCGGTCGTTTCACCGGAAGCCAGGCACTGGCTGCTGTCGGTTCAACCAGTGCGCTGATCAACCTGATCATCAATCTTTTTATCGGCGTTTCGGTCGGAGCCAATGTCGTTGTTGCGCGCAACTATGGCGCCAAGGACTATGACGGCATCCACGGCGCAGTACACACCTCGGTACTGACCGCCATCTGGGGCGGCATCATCTTGATTTTTGTCGGTATCCTGCTGGCGCGCCCGATGCTGGAAATGATGGGCACCCCGGAAGATGTCATCAACCTGTCGGTTCTGTATATGCGCATCTACTTTGTGGGAATGCCCGCCTTTATGATGTACAACTTCGGCGCTGCCATCCTGCGCGCCATCGGTGACACCAAGCGCCCGCTCTACTTTTTGACCCTGTCGGGTGTAGTCAACGTCGTCCTCAACCTGTTCTTTGTCATCGTCTTTCACATGGGTGTGGCAGGTGTTGCGCTGGCGACCATTATTTCCCAGGCAATTTCCGCATTTTTGATTATCCTGTGTCTGATGAAGATGGACGGTCCCTGCCATCTGGACTTTAAGCATCTGAAGTTCCACCCCGAGCAGCTCAAATCGATGCTGCGCATCGGTCTGCCTGCCGGCTTGCAGGGAGCCATCTTCAGCATTTCCAACGTCCTGATTCAGTCCTCTGTCAACTCCTTCGGCTCTCAGGTCATGGCGGGCAACACCGCCGCGGGCAACATCGAAGGCTTTGTCTACAACTCGATGAACGCTGTTTACCAGACCTCTCTGAGCTTTACCAGCCAGAATATGGGCGCCAAAAAGTTTGACCGTATCAACAAGATTCTCTTCCAGTGTCTGCTGGTGGTCACTGCCATCGGTCTGGTGATGGGTGGCGGCGCTTACCTACTAGGCGAGCCGCTGTTGGGCATTTACACCTCCAGCCCGGAGGTCGTTTCCTACGGCTTGATTCGACTCAAATACGTCTGTGCAACCTACTTCCTCTGCGGCTTGATGGACGTCATGGTCGGCACCATCCGCGGCATGGGATATTCCATTATGCCGATGCTGGTTTCTCTGACCGGTGCGTGCGCATTCCGTGTCATCTGGATTTTCACCATCTTCCAGATGAACCGCACCCTGGACTGTCTGTACATCTCCTACCCTATCTCCTGGGTATTGACCGCAGGTGTTCATCTCATCTGCTACTTCATCGTCCGCAAGAAAGCCTTTGCCCGTGCTGCTGCCCAATAACCTACTTTTTCTTTACTAAAAAGAAAAAGTAGGCAAAAAGAAAAGCGTTCCGCTTCGCGCCATACCTATTTCTTTACTCAAAAGAAATAGCAGACTAAAAGAAAAGCGTTCCGCTTCGCGCCATACCGATTTCTTTGCTAAAAAGAAAAAGCAGGCTAAAAGAAAAGCGTTCCGCTTTGCGCCATACCGATTTCTTTGCTAAAAAGAAATAGTAGGCAAAAAGAAAAGGGTCCCGCTTTGCGCCATACCGATTTCTTTACTAAAAAGAAATAGTAGGCAAAAAGAAAAGGGTTCGCTCTGCGGTGTTCTTTCGGAAGTTG
>ULYF01046822.1_pt1 | contig 21485 bp, 19 predicted proteins | sample 1961941 | NCBI WGS metagenome assembly ULYF01 (sample SAMEA4835857, study PRJEB28245) | human gut metagenome | biome: gut microbiome; material: fecal sample | place: Denmark | collected 2008 | reverse complement strand
CTGCACGCTTAATTTTTGTTCTATCCGATATTTTGTATTCGGCCTTTAGATACTGTATGCAGGCCAAGAATTCCATGAAAAATTGAACTCTCTCCGCACCATCCTTGTCAAAAGGAAGATCCGTAAACCTACACAACCATTTATTTGCGCACTTCAAATTTGTATGTAGTGGTGTGCTGATATACTTCTCCAGGACGGAGAACTGCGCTGGGGAAGTTTTCATGATGGGGGGCATCCGGGAAAAACTGTGTCTCCAGGCAAAGCGCATGATGGGCTTGCAGGGGAATCCCACCGTTGGCAACGACACCTTCGGAGAAACCATTCGCCGTATAGAGCTGCATTCCCGGCATATCGGTAAACACCAACATCACACGTCCGGTGGATTGGTCGTATACTTCCGCGGCTTTCTTCCTCCCAGGCTCGCCTGCCAAAACAAAGTTGTGGTCATAACCGTTGCATTTGCGCAGGAAAGGGTCAGCAGCACGAATATCCTGCCCAATGGTCTTGGCCGTTCGGAAGTCCGCCGGTGTTCCTGCGACCGGGGCAAACTCTCCTGTGGGAACTAGGTCTTGCCCTGCCGCTGTAAAGTGGTCCGCATAGATCTGCAATTCGTGCGAAAGAATATCGCGTGCCGGGTCCCCTGTCAAATTAAAAAAGCTGTGGTTTGTCAGATTTACCAACGTAGAAGCATCGGTTTTCGCCTTGTAATCGATTACCAACGCATTATCCGTTGTTAATGTATAACAGATTGACACATCCAGGTTTCCAGGGAATCCCTCTTCGCCATCGATACTGCGATATGCAAAAGTGATGGAAGGGGCCTCATCATCGTTGTTGCTACATTTTAAACGCCATACCTTTTGATGGAATCCTTGAAAGCCGCCGTGCAGTGTATTCCCATTCTCATTTTGACTGAAGGAGTAGGGGGTACCGTCGATTTCGGCTGTTCCACCGCCTATTCGATTGGCGTAGCGCCCGACAGCTGCGCCGAGAAAATCCCCATCCGCCAGATATTCCTCCAAAGTGTCATGGCCCAACACAACATTTCCAAACGTTCCTTTGCGGTCCGGCACTTGAATGCTGACCACGCGCGCACCGTATTCCATCGCTTGGATACAGGCACCATTGGTATTCTTTAGGGTATATAAGTGGATCTTCGTCCCATCCGGCATTGTACCAAATGTTTTTTGTTCTATGCTCATAGCCGATTCCTCTCAATAAAATATCAATCTGCCAAATAAAGAAAATTATTTCCCCAACAGTGCTGCACCGATGATTCCTGCATCGTTCCCCAGCTGTGCCTTGCAGATTTTGGTACGTACTTTTACGCCGCCGTACTGCTCGCGATCCACATATTCCCGCACCGGTGCCAACAGAGTTTCACCCTCATTACAAATGCCGCCGCCGACACACAGAATATCGGGCTGTAGGGTATTCACACAGTTAGCCAATCCGCAGCCGAGATACGCGATGTATTCGTCAACAATCTTCTTTCCAACCGGATCACCAGCCCGCATTGCGTCAAACGCCGTACGGCCACTCACATGATCGAGATTGCCATCAACAAGCTTCCATATGGGGCTTTCCTTATCCGGATGTGCCAACATAGCCTCCTTCGTGCTGAGAATCAGACCCGTAGCGGAGGAATAACATTCCCAACATCCGTCACGCCCGCAGGAGCAGTGACGTCCGTTAAACACAATAACCGTATGTCCCATCTCGCCGGCACAATAATTGGAACCGGAATAGATTTTTCCATCAACAATAATGCCGCTGCCCACGCCTGTTCCAAGAGTAATCGCAAGAGCATTGCGCGCACCCTTTAAAGCACCAGCCTGGTATTCACCATATGCAGCCGCATTCGCATCGTTTTCAACGATAACCTCTTTTTTCATGCGCTCCTGCAACATCCGGCGCAACTCAAAGTTATTAAAGTACAGGTTATTGGAAAATTCCACCACACCCAGATCGCGGTTGACCGTACCGGGTGTGCCAATCCCTACCCACGGGATGTCATCGATCGTGACGCCAGCGTCCTCCAATGCAGCGAAGGCTGTTACCGCAAGCTGTTCGCACATCTCTTCTGAAGAACAGGGAACGCGTGTTTTATTCTTCCCCCGTCCAATAATCTGATAATGTTCATCCACTACTCCCACAGCGATATTCGTTCCGCCGAGGTCAATGCCAAGATAGTATGCCATTTTCATGTCCTCCTTGTGTTTTTATACTGGATGAGGGCCCGGCTCCACAGCTGCTTTGGTACAGTGGAAAAGGAGGAACGGCACACAATGTTCAAGTTCTTCCTCAATAGGCAATTGCCCAAATTTCCGATGTCTCTCTCGCCGTGTGCAGATACTGGCAGAACTCCCTCTTCATCCGAACCTCTTTGTGCCCGCACACGTAAAAATATCTGGATTTACTTTTTTCCTCTGTACCGGTTCTCCAAAAGCCAGAACGTTCGCCACCACACGCGCACCTCTGGAACTACAACAAGCTGCTGTCCTCACTCCGATCGGACCAATTTCTTCTTCACGCCATTATGACTACTTCCAAACCTTTGGAGATACAGCCCCATGGACGGTCTCATTCCCATGCAAGTCATGTTAAATTATATCTTAATCTATTATAACATTTTTTTGGATAAATTGTAAAGCAGCATCCTGCTTTTTTTCTATGGTTTCTGCAAATAATGAAGTGGAGAAACAAATCACTGGATTTGTCCTATTTGGAGATTTATGGTATAATAATCTCACGCCGCAGTCGGAGGCCACCGCTACAAGTATTTAAAGCCCTCCGACGGCTGAAAGAGCATTGAATCCCCTATCCAAGTGATGTTTTCGTCTTCTCAACGAATATTCTGTTCATTCTTCAAACTGGATGTTTCAGATGACCTCACGCCGAAACGGAGACCGATGTCGCAAAATGCGAATGAAGTACATCATTCTTTTGAAAATCAACACATCCGTTTTGAGTTTGAGCCAAAGAATCCATTATCCTCTTTTCTATATGATATAATAGAAATACAATTCTGTAAAGAGAACAAAAAGGAAAGTTGGAGCATTTGTTATGAACTATGAAGAGCTGCCAAAAAGTATGCAGGAGGATGCCATTAGGCCTTATTGGGAACTCCTCCAAAAAAAGCGTGTCTCCCTGTTTTTCAAGCGCCTTTTGGACATGATCGCCTCTTTTGTGATGTTGGTTATCCTTTCTCCTTTTCTGTTGCTTTTGGCGCTTGCTGTTAAATTCGATTCCAAGGGGCCTGTTTTTTACCGGCAAGTCCGTGTGGGACGCTACAATCAGGATTTCAAAATTTTTAAATTTCGTACAATGGTTCAAAATGCGGATCAGATCGGTCCTGCTGTCACAACGGGAGAAGACCCGCGTATCACGCGTGTTGGAAGATTTATTCGTCGGCTCCGGTTGGACGAGTTTTCCCAACTGTTGAATGTTCTCAACGGTACGATGAGTCTGGTAGGACCGCGGCCAGAGGTGCGCAAATACGTCGATCTCTATACACCGGAGCAGATGGCTACCTTATTGGTCCGCCCGGGGATTACTGCGCCTTCGAGTATCGCGTTTAAGGATGAGGACAAGCTCCTTGACGCGGCTGACGATCCGGAACGGGTCTATGTAGAACAGATTTTACCGCCAAAAATGGAGCTAAACCTGGAATATTTGGAGCATATCTCTCCTCTCTATGATTTGTCTGTAATCTTCCAGACAGCGGCCGCGGTATTTTTGTCAGGAGGAAAAGAGAATGCGCAATGAGTTTTCTCGTTCCCAGATTTTATTGGGTACACGCAGCATGGAGCGACTGCGGAACAGCCGGGTAGCCGTTTTTGGCCTCGGCGGTGTAGGCAGTTTTGCTGCGGAAGCACTCGTTCGAACCGGCGTCGGCCACCTGCTGTTGATCGACAATGACACCGTGAGTTTAACCAATCTTAACCGGCAGATTCTCGCTGACCATTCCACCATTGGAAAACAGAAAGTTGACGTGATGAGGGAACGCGCCCAACGCATCCATCCGGCAGTGGATGTTCAAACCTTTCCGTTGTTTTATCTTCCCGACACGCCCAGTGACTTTTTAAACGATTGTGACTATATTATCGACGCTATCGACACGGTATCTGCAAAATTGGCGCTGGTGCAGGTAGCGCAAGAGAAGGGGATCCCCATCATCAGCAGTATGGGGACGGGGAACAAACTCGATCCCACCCGCTTTGAAGTGGCAGACATCTATCAGACCTCGGTATGTCCCCTATGCCGGGTCATGCGCCGTGAACTGAAAAAACGCGGAATTTCATCTTTGAAAGTTGTGTATTCCAAAGAAGAGCCTGTACCGCGTGAAGAGAATCCAGAACTCCAAGATGCATTTCCGCGCCGGCAAACACCAGGAAGCGTGGCGTTCGTCCCACCGGTCGCCGGGTTTATTCTCGCTGGGGAGGTCATTAAAGATTTGACCGATGGACTTCGCCCGAGCCCCGAATGGGCGTCTCATTCATAAATTGCTCGGGATTGGGAAACCTATCCGCGAGGTGATTGACGATGAAAGATCGAAAAAAACAAGCAGCCAAGCCCCAACCTACCAGCGGACAGTCCCAAGCCGAGATACGAGCCGAACAGGCTGCGTGCGCGCTTCCGAACATGAACAAAGGAAGCATCCCATCGGACGTCAGCGGCAGCTATACCGGCACGCCGACGGACGATCTTTATCCCGTCCAGGATGCAGACGACCTGTAACTCGATAAAGTCGGGAGTAGCCAATAGGAAATGCATTTGAAACATCCTTGATAACCTGCTATACGCGCCTGCATTTCCGAATAGGGAAATGCAGCATACTGTCTATTCTATTATAAAGTTAAAAACGGTTGTGTGCTTTCTATGGACCGCACACAACCGTTTTTCTTTTTAAAGATTGTCACCCTTAAATGCCACTCAATCCTCCGCATTGCGCATAATGATGCGTTCAATAACATGTAACACTACACTCATCATGCAGATGGCAAAGAGCAACAATGGCACCAAAACCACGACCATGGGGACCGTAAGATCGACCAGGGAGAACAGCGGCTGGAAAAATAGCATTGCCATAATAAAACCAACCACCATCAGGGTATACAGCGCAGACCGCAACAGATTAAATGGAACACAAACCTTTAATAGAGTGAGAAGTCCTGTAAATCCAGTTAAAATGACCGCCAAGGTGGAAATTTGTTCGTTGGGCAGGTGGAGGAACAGCGAAACTGCCACCAACAATAGAATGTTGGTAATCATCGTCAAAGCACCCGGCAAGGATTTCCGTATGATATTGACCAAGAATTTCCCGCGGATACGGTCTTTGTTTGGTTCCAAGGCCAGGATAAAGGAAGGAATCCCAATCGTAAAGGTATTGATAAGCGTAAATTGAATAGGTTGGAACGGGTAGTCACATTGCAGGAAGATAAAGCAAACCGCGATAATGGTGGAAAAGATGGATTTCACCAGGAATAGGGAGGAGGAACGCTGCAAATTATTGATGGAACGCCGCCCTTCCTGAACAATGCGCGGCATGCTGGCAAAATTGGAGTCCAATAGCACCAACTGCGAAACTGCACGAGCAGCGTCGCTGCCAGAAGCCATCGCAATGCTGCAATCGCTCTCCTTAAGGGCTAATACGTCGTTTACTCCATCGCCTGTCATGGCAACTGTATGCTTTTGTTCCTTAAGCGCCTTGACCAGATCGAGTTTTTGTTGGGGCGTCACACGCCCAAATACGGTGTATTCCTCCACGGCTTTCTGAATATCTTCATAGGTTTTCAAGTTGGTCGCATCGACAAACCGATCTGCGTTTTGCAAACCTGCACGTTTGGCGATGTTGGCCACCGTCACTGCATTGTCACCGGAAATCACCTTGATTTCTACCCCTTGGTCGGCAAAGTATTCCAGCGTTTCTCGCGCGTTATCGCGGATTTTATCGCTCAACAGGAGCAAAGCCAAAGGGGAGAGCTCCTTAGGGAGCCCCTTATCCTGAAAAGGGTTTTGGGAATAGGCCAATAACAATACGCGCTGCCCTTGCGAAGAGTACTGTTCCACCTTCTCACGCAGGGGTTCAAAGCGGTCCCGCATCACAAACTCTGCTGCGCCGATGACAAAGGTTCCAATGTTTGCAAAGCTGGCGCCACTCCATTTGCGCGCAGACGAGAAGGGCACTGAATCGATGCATATCCAATCTGGAACAACCAGGCCCAGTTGCTTCATAGCCATAGAGGTGGGATTTTCGTCATTTAAAGCATGGGTGACCGCTGCAATGGCATCCTCCACCTGAGGCTGTGGGATCGGGCAAAGCGGCTCGATTCCATCCACCTGCATCGTTCCCTCGGTGATCGTGCCGGTCTTGTCCAGACACAGAGTATCCACGCGAGCCAAGGTCTCGATGGAATAGAGATCCTGGACCAAGGCGTTATAACGAGAAAGCCGAATCACACTGACTGCTAATACGACGCTGGTGAGCAATACCAATCCCTCTGGAATCATCCCGATCAGCGCGGCAACCGTACTGACCACAGCCTGGGAAAATGGCTGTGCGGAAAGAACATACTGTTTGTAAAACAGCGCCGCTCCCACCGGAATGATGGCAAAACCGAGCAATTTGATAATTTTGTTGATGCTCGTCATGATCTCGGAATTGGGCTTTTTTAAATATTTGGCATGATTTGTAATTTGGGAAGCATAGTTCTCCACCCCAACATGTTCCACACGAGCATGGCAGTCTCCGCTGACGATAAAACTTCCTGAAAAAAGAAGATCGCCCGGTTTTTTCACCACAGGGTCACTTTCGCCAGTCAGCAGAGATTCATTCACCTCGCACTCGCCAAATTGTACAATGCAGTCGGCGCAGACCTGATTCCCTGCAGAGAGGTGCAGGATGTCGTCCAAAACCAGCTCTTCCACCGGGAGGCCTTGTTCCTCTCCGCTGCGCACCACCCGCGCTTTAGGGGCTGCAATTAAGGACAACTTATCAATGGTCTTTTTGGCTCGAATTTCCTGAAAAGTGCCGATCAGCGTATTACAAATGACCACACCCATAAACAGCAGATTTTTATAGGACCCCACCACAAAAACCATACTTGCCAAAATGATATTTAAAATGTTAAAAGGCGTAATCAGATTCCCGCGGATAATCTGTCCAACTGTTTTAGTCTTGATTTCGCCCTCTCCGTTTGTCAGTCCCTGCTGTTGGCGCATCTGGACCTGCTGGGGGTTGAGTCCCCGTGTATAGTCAGGTTCAAACCGCTCACAATATTTCTGATCCGATCGCTCAGCAGTGTCCACCGGCAGCTCTCTGTGTCTTTTCATAAAAACTCCTTTGGAACCAATTGGCATGGCTCTTCCATTCGATCTGTTAAAAATTTTGGCAGACTCATCCCCTCTTATACGGCATTCAAATGCACGCAATCATCATCAAACGGAAAAAAGAGGACAAAATCCCTATTTATTATACTATTGAACGTAAGAAATTGCTAGTTTCTGACGGAATTGTAAGAAACGTTAAAAAAGCGTTCATAAATTCAGCGCAATAGCTAAAAAACGCCGGAAACTGTGATTTGATTCAATAGAATATTCCTCTTGCTCAAAATAGAAAAGCTGTATATAATAAAGTACCGTATGAATGGGCATATCCGCGTTCTATTGTTCCGCCAATTGGACAGAAACTCTTATTTTTGCGTCCAGCTAGGGGTGGGACATCCTGTGGGAAAAGAACGATTTTTTTAGAAAGGAGGAATGGTCTATCACTCAGACAATGGAATCTGTTTCGATTCGTTTGCAAGCGTGGGTCAAGCAATTGGATATAGATACCGCCGCGCCAATGGCGCTGGTGATCTCTTTGTTTTTTCCCTTTTATCTTTCTGTTGTCACGGTAAGCGCCATTGCAGTGATGACAATGGTCAACTATCGAATGCGGTCAAAAGCATTAGAATCTCCTTATTGCAAGGCACTGCTTGGGGCACTGATCGTACCTTTCTTCGTTTCAGCCGTGTATAACAATTATATGGGCATGCTTTACAGTATGCTGGTTTTGGCAGCTGTAATTTGTGCATTTTACCTGCGCAGCGTGATGACCGGTTCTCTATTCAACCGCATGATGGATGCAGCCTGTGTGGCAAGTATATTCTGCGCAGGACTTGCGTTTTTGCAAAAAGCCGCATTGTTTTCTACAGCACCGGATTACCGGCCGACGTCGGTATTTTCCAATGCCAATTACTATGGTATGATGATCGAATTTTTAGTTCTGATCGCATTGTACCGCCTGTTTACCAATTCAAAAGAACGTGTTTTTTACAGTGTTGTGATTGCTGTCAATTTGCTGGGACTTTATTTCTGCGCAAGTATGTCTTCTTGTATGGGATTGCTCTGTGCCGTATTGGTGATGTTTTATCTCAAGAAGTATTATAAATGGATGGGACTATTCTTAGCACTGGCGGTCTTTGCGGCAGCTAGTAGCCTGTTATTTCCAATTCTTTTCCCACGCGTCGAAGCGATTGATACCACATTTGGACAACGCCTCTCTATTTGGGCGGCAGCCATTCAGGGGATTCAGTCCCATCCTATCTTCGGGATGGGGCCTACGTCATATCAGATGATCTATCGTGTGTTTGATGGGTATCAGACGTATCATTGCCATAACTTGTTGCTGGATACCCTCTTGAATTATGGAATCATCGGGACAGGGGCAATGGGACTCTATATCTTTGTTCAGTGTAAAATCCTATGGCTTCGGTTCCGAAACCATATCTGCAACGAGATGAACATTCTCTTGACGGCCGCCTTTGCTGCCGTGATTGCTCACGGTGTTACCGATGTGACGGTATATTGGATTCAAACTGGAATGTTGTTCTTGATTCTATTTTCTAGCACAGGAATCTGTGCAGACTATGTTGAGAGTAAACTCCGTTTGCCAAAGTTGCTTCACATCCCAAGCTATCCAGCGAAAACACATACACATTCTGTGTATTGAATACCGGATTACAAAAAAGAGCTTCCTGGGGAACGAAAGGTCCCTAGGAAGCTTTTTATTGCTATTTGTTTCCTATAAGCTAACTTCACGATCATTTACCAATAATACCCTTATATGCATGTTAAAACGAAGTAGACAAAAAAGGCCATTATAAAATTGACTCTGAGTTTGTACTTCGATGTTTTCAAGAATATAATCCCACTTATAGGAGGTTGTCTGCCGTCTCTTTTAACTGCTCAAAAAAACGGCTGATATGCTGGCCATCGTTTACTGCATGTGAAAATTCTGCGCCAACCGGCAGAAGGAAACGGTCTCCTTGGTGAGTAAGCTTTCCGAAAAGAACAAAAGGAACAAAATCTTCTTTGGGTTCTCCTCCAAAGCAAAAACCGGTAAATGGTACACCTGGAGCAATTGAGACGCCAAAGATATTTTTGGGCATAGTTTCATCGCAAAGTAGACGTCCACAATGTTCAGCAACCTTGTAGTCCTGTTCAAACGTATGGTAAAATGTCAGAAAGTCTGGGGAATACGCAGAATATTTCATGGAAAAAAGTGTTGGATTGTCTACCCTAGGCACTGTGTAATACGGATGGAGTTCCTCCCAGATTCCAACACAGTGTTGCTCATCATAAGCATATCGAAATTCAGGATATTGATTGACGACCTTAGCAGCACAATAAACTAGGGAAGGGTACAGGCGTAAACCCTTCTGTTTGATGTGACAATACAACTTTGTCATATCAAGCTGTTCGGTTATATAAATAGAGGAATTCTGAAAGAACTCCAAATATTCCTTTCTCTCCCATTGATCGTAAGGAATTCGTATAAAAGCCATAGTTCCCTCCCAATAAAGCTCTCGAATCTGAAAAATAGGTTTTCAATGACAACCAACAATAAAAAAAGTCTGAACGCATTTATGCATTCAGACTCAATTGAATGGTGGACCTGAAGGGATTCGAACCCACGACCTCTCGGATGCGAACCGAACGCTCTCCCAGCTGAGCTACAGGCCCATTTTTCCGCTAAACGATTTCTTTTTAACGGCGAGATTTATTATAGCATGTTCTGCTGTATAATGCAAGCCCTCAGGCAAAATTTTTGACAAAATGTTGCCGCATTTTCTCAAGTCGGCGTTTTCATACGATTGGTTGCGACGATTGAGTGATGCTCGCAATTGGGCTGGTATGGGTTGCAGCGAGGTACGGATTCCGGCAAACATGGTACCGGCGTTACGCCCGTCTATGTCAATGTGATGAAGCTGTTGGAGTTGGCATTTCACGATGGTTATAATCCCAATACAGGTAAGTGTCTGTGCCCGTCCAGGCTTTGATCTTTCAGCCTCCAACAGGGGATAGGTAAAAAGGTAATCCCAAATCTGGAAGGATTATGGTACAATAAATAATATGGAAAGGTGCCAAAAGTTTACAATGACTCCCACAAGTACCGATCAAAGGAATTTTGATCCCTGATCGGTACGCGCTGGCTTCTATTGAACGGAGGGACGATATGCCACTGCTAAAACGAATCCATTACAACGCACCTGTGATTTTAACTTTCTTTTTGTTCTCTCTGGCTGCACTGCTTCTCGGCGCGATGAGCAATGGCTGGACAACGCAAAGGCTCTTTTCCGTCTATCGCGCCCCCTTGACAGACCCTCTTAGTTATGTACGCCTAATTGGCCACGTCTTTGGCCATGCCAATTATGAGCATTTTGCTGGAAATATGCTTTTGTTTTTAGTTGTAGGGCCTCCGATGGAAGAGAAATATGGCAGTAAAGTTCTTTTGTTAGGGATTCTGCTGACCGCGGGGATTTCTGGATTGTTGCAATGTGTCTTTTTCCCTTCTACAGCACTGTTGGGGGCAAGCGGCATTGTGTTCATGCTCATTATGCTCTCTTCATTGGCTGGCATGAAGGAAGGGCGAATTCCTCTAACCCTCATTCTAGTTGCGGTTCTATATCTTGGTCAAGAAGTCTATTCGGCTCTTTTTGTACAAGATCACGTAGCTCATTTTATGCATCTGGTGGGTGGCACTTGTGGTACTATTTTTGGGTTTATTATCGCTCAAAAGCGTCTCTGACAAAAGCGCTCCTATCACCATATAAAATACGGCAAAGGGGGTATCCCAAAACTACGAATCTTTCGATTCATAGGGAAGGGCGTCCTCTTTCTGGCTGAAAAAATATCTGCGTTTCTAAAAAAGAGGGTATCCTTCCGTCATTTCATGACTTTTGGGACACCCTCTTTTCCTTTTCTGTTAGACTATGTTGACATGCATCCCTCGTATCCGCAGATTTTCACAAAGTACAGAGTCTGCACTGCTGTCTGTGAACAATTCTGCCACACAAGCCGCATTCAAGAAAGAAACCGTTCCACTTTTTCCAAGCTTTGAGCCATCCAAGAGCATGCAGACGCGCTCTGCACTTCGCACCATCTCCCGGAGAGCTTCCGCGCGTTCCATATCCACACCAAAAAAGCCGCCGGAATCGGTAAAACCGTCTGCTCCTACGAAGGCAGTACCCACATGAAAATCCTCTAAGCAACGTTTGATTAAGGGCCCTACCATACACTGGGAATGCTTCTGGTAGCTACCTCCCAGCAGAATAATCCGACCATCCGGCTCCTTACAGAGATTCGCCGCTACATAAGCAGAGTTTGTCAGGATTGTCACATTGCGCCGGGTTTCCACCACCTGAGCGGCAAACATCGCACACGTACTACCGGTTCCAACAATGATTGTTTCGCCATCCCGTACCCTTTGGGCTGCGGCAGCGGCAATCTTCAGCTTGGCCTCATAGTGCAACGCCATGTGATAATTGGTGTCATCCGGGTTTGGGAGGGTGGCATAACCGCGCCGCCGGGCTAGAATCCCCTTTTTCGAAAGCGTATTTAAATCATTTCGTACAGTCACTTCACTGGTATTTAGCAGGCGGGCAAGCTCACCCGTCTCAATTTCTCCACGGTCTGCTACCAGCTCAATCATCTTTACATGGCGTTCGATCATGTCCATTCTCCCATCCGGATTAACGTTCATTTACTTCCACAATAAGCCCCTTTTTGTCCAACTGGTCCACAATTTTTTGTACCGAGGCAACGGACAACGGTTCGTTGCCCAGTTGATAGGGCATACTGAGATTGGTATATTTACTGATTCCAAAGGTGTGATAGGGGAGTAAAGTGACCTTTTGGGCGCCATTCTCCCAGGCAAAATTGAGAATATCTTGCAATTCTGACGCAGTATCGTTAAACGTCGGAATCACGGGGACCCGCAGATCGGTTACATTGTGCGTCAAATAATACTGGATGGACGCCAACGTCTGTTGGTTGGTCACACCTGTAAACCGGCGGTGCTTTTCATCATCCGTATGTTTTAAGTCCACCATCACATAGTCGAGAAGGGGAGAGAGGCGTGCCGTCAGCTTCAACGGATAATTTCCGTTCGTCTCAATGGCAGTCTGGATTCCATTCTCACGGCAAGCCTCCAAACACTGCAAAAGGAATTCTCCTTGCATAGCGGGTTCCCCGCCGGAAAACGTGACCCCACCACCGCTGCGTTGATAAAAATCCCGGTCCTTACAGACCAGCTTGACCACCTCTTCCACCGACCGGTCATATCCCACCAGCATCAGAGCATCATTTGGGCACAGGTCAATACAATGGCCACAGCGCACACATTTTTTGTGATCGGTACGGTATCCATCCGCATCGTGGGAAATAGCCCCCTCAGGGCAAACCTCTTCACATCGGCCACACCTTGTACACAGGCTATCTTTGCGCAAAACCTGCGGCTTTGGAAGGAGCGATTCCGGATTGTGACACCAGAGGCAAACCTGGTTGCAGCCCTTGAGAAAAACAACTGTGCGGATACCGGGACCGTCGTCCAGACTAAACCGCTGGATATTGAACAAATGACCTGTCATAGGGACCTCCGATTAAGCAAATGCATCGTATTCTGTACGGGCAATCAAGTGATCCTGCCACTTCTTTTCCAGTTCGCAGTAGAAGCAGCTGAATCCAGCAACTTTGACCACCAGAGAACGGTAATTTTCCGGATGCTGCTGCGCGTCGATCAGGATTTCGCGGCCGACTACATTAAACTGTACCTGGAAACCGCCCTTTTCAAAGTAGACCGCTATGGCCTGCGCAATCTTTTCGATTTTCTCCGGACTGTTCAGAGCAGAGGGATGGAAACGGATGTTGAGAATGGAGCCATTGTCCATCAAGGCGTGGTCAATCTTTGATAAGCTATTGAACACACCGGTAATCCCCTGTAGATCCGTACCGGGGGTGGGGGACATGTTATCTGCCAAACTTTCCCCTGCGCGCCGTCCATCCGGGGTTGCACCAACCACGGCTCCATCGGTCACGTTCATGACAACGGTCTGCGCCGTACAACCGAATTGACCTCCGCGCAATGGGGTGAACTTGCGCATCTTGGCCGGCAGGATGGTAAACAGGTCGCGGCAGAGATCATCCACCTCGTCGTCGTCGTTTCCAAACTTCGGCGCATTGAGTAGAGCCTTGCGAATTGCCATACCTTTATCGCTGGCAAAATTCTCATCCATGGCCTCGATGACCTCTTTTAACGTGTACTTCTGATCTTTGAAACATACGCGGTCCAGTGCCTCCAAAGCGTTTGCGGCATTCGGATAGCCGTGCGCGTGTACAATGGTATCGTTGTAGTTCGGGCCACGCCCCCAGGAGATGTCTTTTCCCATCTCGATGCGGTAATCGACCACGCCGGAGAGGAAGGGGGTTGGGGTGAGCGTATAATAACTCTCCGCAATTGCCCGCTCAATCCGCGGGATAAAGGGGAGATAGTAGTCAAGCTGTTCTTCCCAAAGGGCGATGACCTCCTTGAGATTGCGGCACTCGGAAAAAGGCCGGCTGGACGGGCACAGGCACTTGCCTGTATTGGGATTATAGCCATCGTGAAGTGCCAACTCCAACAGCTTCATCACATTGACATAGACGGGCGTAACGCCGGTACCATGTTTGCCCGGAATCCGCACCTCGCTGCAACCCATACCAGCCCAATTGCGGGCATCACTCAACGGGATTCCTGCGCGGACCATCATATCAACCGCCACATCGTCGTTGAAGAAAGCGGGCATACCACCGCCATGGCGCACCAGCGCCCGGAGAGCGGCCTCGTAGAACGCAAGCGGCGTTGTGCTGCCCATACTGACAATCACAGTGGGGATATTCATATTGGTATTGCCGAGTGCCTCCAAGAAAAGGTATGATAGATCGTTCACCGCCGTCTTACCGTCCTGGGTCTGTCCTCCCAATGTGATGGTCTGGAAGAGCTGATTGCCGCCCAAGTTTTCGGTAGTGCCCCAGTCGCGCAGTTTATTTGCCTCAAAGCATTTCAGCAGGAAACATTCACAGAGCTGCTGGGTAAAGTCCGCATCGATCCGCTTTTCCGCAAGATCGCGGTCGTAGTATTTCTTTAAATAGCTGTCCATCCGGCCCATAGAAATGCTGTGGCCGTTCGACTCGATCTGAATCATGAGATGGATAAACAAAACAAACTGCAATGCCTCGTAGAAGCTGTCCGGCGCCTTGCGGGGAACCTTTGCACAGATGCGGGCGATTTCGGTCAGCTCTGCCCGGCGTTCCGCGGTCGGCGCTGTCTTGGCCTTTTCAAAAGCCAGCTTTGCCAGCCGGTCTGCATAATCCAGTACCCCCTGCATACAGATGATGACACTCTCCAAAAAGGCCTTCTTTTCCAAATATTCCGGGTCGTCTTCGCGCAGGAGGGCAAGGTTGCGCTCTGCTTCGTCGATCACACCTTCCAAGCCGATGTCGAGCAGTTTCACATAATCCGGGATGATATGCCCATCGCCGTTCTGGTTGTGCTCAATAATCATCGTTTCGTTGACGCTGGGGTGCTGTTCACCCAGCAGATATTCCCCGATTGTACTTTTCAGGTTGTACCCCACCCGGTCATAGTGGGTATATCCTTTCCATTTTTCGCACATGGCCAAAATTTCGTCATGCAGCTCCGCTGGCACTATAAAGCGTTGACGCTCGCGCTCTTCAAAGGTGTCGAGCTCTTCTTCGATCCAGTCCACCGCAAATTCCGGGAACAGGGCGGCCGCCAGCGGCTTGCTGGCCGTATTGCCCACCAGCAGATCATCGTCGCCGATATAGATGGTCATCTCCCGCAAATACCGCGCAAAAGCCTCTGCACGCCGGATCACCAGAGGGCGCTCTGGGTGGGAAAAGAATTCTTCTGTATAAATACGTCCACGCTCCATGCAGATTTCCGGGGGGTAGGAGCGAATATATTCTTTGATTCGCTGTGTCCTCGTCATATGGATTCCTTCCTTTCGTTCCGTCGTTCTTGATCCTTTGTTCTATCGTTCTTAAATAGATTTCTTATACGTTCGCCTTCAAAAATGCTTCCAGCTCTTCGCGATTGGGGGCGCCCTCCATCGGCCCCTGTTTGCGTACACTCATTGCGCCGGCTGCACAAGCAAACCGGCCACACTCTTCGAGAGACTTCCCTTCGATCAGAGCGGTTAAAAATGCCCCACAGAAGGTATCCCCGGCACCGGTAGGATCGACTTCTTCCACAGAAAAGCTGGGGACGGCGATCTTTTCACTCCCTTGGTATAGGATGCAACCATCGCTGCCGTTCTTTAAGACCACCAGCTTGCCTTGATTGGCCCATAGACGGCATCCTTCCTCATCGGTCGCACGGCCGGTAAACATTGCGGCCTCTGTTTTACTCGGGAAAAGAATGCTCGCCTTTTCGATCACTGGACGGCAGAGTTCCCGCACCTCCTCCACACTGAGGGATTCGGGACGGATGTTGGGATCAAAACTGATGCGGCTGCCTTCAGGCAGTTCTTTGACAATGCGGTAACAAGTCTCCTGCAAACTTTTGCTCACACTCATATTGTAGCCAGTGAGATGGAACCACTTGGTTCCCTGGAGTTTCTCCATGTCGAGATCCTCTGCGCGGGTCATACCGGCCGCAGCATGGCGGCTGTGATACAGAAAATCACGGCTTCCTCCCGTATAATAGCAGACAAATGCACATCCGGTGGAGGCACCGGGGATCTCCTTAACCATGCTCACGTCAACGCCACTGGAAACCATCTGCTCTTTAAAGCACTTTCCAAATGGGTCGGGGCCCACACTGCCGATAACGGCAGTCTTTGCGCCCAACTTTGCAGCCACATTGACCGTGATGGGTGTATCGCCGCTCGCATATGGCCCGGTAAAGTCCGCCGGTTTATCCAAAGGTTTATCCAATTCCTTACGCATGATTTCACACAGGATTGCACTGACTGTCACAAGATCGTATGCCATGTTGTTCGCCCTTTCTCCATAAAATATTACACCAAATGTGTCTTTATTACAACTCCTCTATAAATGTAAAGTACAGAGTGTAGGTTTTGCTTTCTCCCGGCTGAAGAACAGGCGCTGTACAGCCCTCTTCGCCGATTTTCTTGCCATCCAGAGGTGCGTTCAGGGGTTCCATTCCCAGGACATATTCACCCTTTCCCAGCATTTTCCACTGACAGAAGCAGGGGAGATCGGCATGCTTCCAGGAAACCCGGACGCCGATGTGCCTGTGCGGATTATAGATGGTATAACCGCTTCGGCCCTGCGCATCCTCCGCCAGCTCATGGAAATAGCAGCATTCTTGATAGGGGTATGTCGGCGGTTCGATCTCCCTCCAGCGGCTGATTTCCTGCGCGGCATGTGCATCACGCGGTTCCACGCCCAAGCTGTCCAAAAGAATCTCTGTATCCTCACAAAGCAACGGATAGCCAAAATTAATATGATAGGAGAGCAGAAAGGGCCGCGCCCCAAACCCATGGTTTGTCACCGTATCCGTAAGCGTGAAGGCATCCTCTCCGTAGGAGAACGTGTACGTGCGGTGCAGGCGCAGGTTTTCCCCAAAGATGCGCGCCTCTCGCATCGTACCCTCCACGGTCAGTTCCATGGAATCCCCTGCGCGGTCGCGCGTAACGCGCACATCCTCTGCAGGACAATTGGCCTCCCGGCCGTGCAGCCCACGAACCTCGCCAGCGATCTCCGCCGGTGAACCAATATGTTGTAAACCGCACGTGGTCAGAAATCCCACATAAAAACTACGCAACCATTCCGTTCCACGGGCGTCGTAGTAAGCCGGCGCTACAATGCCACACGGTGCAATGTAATTCAGGTTGGCCCCTTTATAACGCACCTGATAGAGGTCCATCGCGCGTCCAGGAAGTATGGTGCATTCCAATGCGCCGCCGTTATCCAGCTGAATCATACGGACGCCGTCCTGCCGCCCGCCCAATAACCGTGCCTCCCGTACACTCATCAATTGATCCGGCTCTCCAATATAAGCAAAGACATCCCGCGCCATATATCCCCCTCCTTATTCGCCAATCACATCGACAAAGACCGTTCTCTCTTGGGGGCCATCAAATTCCATCAAGGTGATCTCCTGCGCGGCGCCCATCACCATGTTGCCATTCTGGATGGGGAAGATACAACTGTTCCCTGTCAAGAAGCTTCTCAGATGGCCATAGGCATTTGCGCTGGTGCGCCCATAGGTGGGCAGAAAATGCGCATGGGAATATTCGGCGTCGTTGTCCACCAATTTATGTAACAAGACCTTGAAGTCATCCATAATACATTCCAACGGCTCTGTGACCACAATGCCACAGTTGGTATGTGCGACCACCGTTGTGACAATCCCACTCGTAACCCCGGATTCCTTGACATACTCCTTGACCCGATCCCCAATGTAATGGTAGGAATACTCGTCGTCGGTCAGGACACTGAACTGATAATGCTTAACCATTTTCTTTTTCCTCCAATCCTAAGAAACGCAGGGCATTGCCGCCCAATACCATCGCCTTCTGTTTTGGACGCAGATTCAAAACATCCACTGCACCCATCATGCGCTTTTGCTCGATACGGGGATAGGTACTGCCGAACATAACTTTATCCGCCAGCATGCGATCAATCCAATATTCACCCATCTGGACATTGAAAGTGGTGTGGAAGAACTGCTTGGGTGAATCAAAATAGAGCAGCGCCGTATCCGCATAAACATTCGGATATTTGAGCAGTAGCATGGCGGTCTCCATAATGTAAGGCCAGCCGAAATGGCCCAGGCAAACCCGCAGATCCGGATAACGCATCGCTACATCCTCAAACAGAACGGGGCGGGAATAGGTGGAGGGGCTGTCCTTCACCCAGGTCATCCCGGACTGGAACAGAATGGGTTTGTTGTACTTCAAACAGATCTGATAGATTGAGTCCATCAGAGAAAAATCATTGGGCGAAAAGTGTTGCATCGCAGGACTTAGCTTAAGTCCTGCAAGGTGCAGATCCTTGAAGGCTTTTTCCAAAACCTCCACCGCATCCGGCCGCTGTGGGTCTACGTTGGCGAATCCAATCAAGCGTTCCGGCTGTAAATCCACCAGAGTCCGCACTTCTTCGTTGGAAACAATGGTGTCCCCCGCACGGGTTGTCACATCCTCTGCACTGATGATACACTTGTCAATGCCCGCAGCATTGAGTTGTTTGATAAACAACTCCATCGGCCAAACATGCTGTTTGTAGAGAAAATATTGCTGGCGGCGGAATTCCACGCGCTCTGGGTCTTGACAGATTTCTTTGATAAAGCCGGGGAAGGCATATACATCGATAACCATGTGATTACTCCTTTACCAATTGTATGTGGATTCTTTCAACGGCTTCATTATATCTCTTTTCCGTGCGAATATCAATTTACTTTCGTACGAAAATATAACATATTTTTTGTAGAATGCGCACAGACTGTTTTTAGGAAAAAGCTACAAATTACCAAAGATTCTATTTTGTGCTTCCAGCGTAAATTCTTGCCGAATCAATGATACATTCCAGTGGGCTTATGGTATGATACAGAAAAGCCCCTTTACAGGTAGCTCGCATTTTCGTGCATCGATTGCGAGGAAGAATCTCTAAAAATCCTCTATCCTAAAGATAAGGAGTTGATCTGCATGGACTGGATCACACGGTTAAATCAGGCATTGGCGTACATTGAGGAACATCTGGATGGCAAAATCGAGTTGGAACAAGCGGCAAAACTTGCCTACTGTTCCACCTACCACTTTCAAAGAATGTTCACTTATCTGGCGGGAATTCCGCTTTCCGAGTACATCCGGCGGCGTCGAATGACCCGGGCAGCGCTGGACTTACAAAACGGAGCCAAAGTTCTCGACGTTGCTCTAAAGTATGGCTATGAATCCCCGACAGCCTTCAACCGCGCATTCCGGGGGATTCATGGGGTTTCCCCCTCAAACGCTAAGGAGCCAGGAGTTCCGCTTCGTTCCTTTCCGCCGATCAGCTTCGTCATTACTATCAAAGGAGAGGTCGAATTGAATTATCGTATGGAACAAAAGGATGCATTTCGCATTGTCGGCATGAGCGCACCCCTGGAAAAGGAAATTGAGAAAAACTTTCAAACAGTTCCGGAACTTTGGAACAAGGCAGCCTCAAAAGGGATGCTTCAGAAACTTATTCCGCTGATGAACGGTCAGCCTTCGGGGGTACTCGGCATCTGTGCCTGTGGGGAAAAAGAGGACTGGCGCTATTGGATTGCTGTGGCGAGCGATTTGCCCTCCGGTGATTTTGCCTCTTACACCGTCCCTGCCTTTACTTGGGCGATTTTCCCCGGAACCGGTCCCATGCCCGGAGCCATTCAAGAACTGGAAAAACGTGTTGCCACCGAATGGCTCCCGACATCCGGCTATGAATTTGCGGATGGCCCGGATATGGAGGTTTATCTCACCCCTGATCCGAAAAATGCAACCTTTGAGGTTTGGATTCCTGTCCGCAAGGCATCCGAGGTAAGATAACCCAAAAACGCGAGGGTAACTACTCTTTGCAACAAAAGGATACCTCTTCGCATGTGACGCTCTGAATCTGGTTAAAGAGGACGTGATTCAGAGCGTCCTTTTTGTACGTCTGTCCGAACCCGTCCGGCAACCGGCTTTTGTCCTCCTTTGTGGCAAAAACCCCCTTGAAATAAAGAAAGAAGCTGTCTTTTTTACAGTAAAAATGGTATACTTTTAAAAGAGAGTTCTTGCAGAATGTACTTACACCGGCCGTGGAATCTACCTGCCGCCCGATCATAAAGGAGGAACGTGTCATGAAATATGCCATTATGTATTGTTCAAAGACCGGGAATACCCGCCAGCTTGCAGAGGCCATTTATGAAGCATTTCCTGAGAAGGAAACCCGCATCGAAGCGGTCTCTGAAAAACAAATATCTGTTTCTGAGCCTGTGATCCTCGTTGGTTTTTGGGTTGACAAAGGCACCTGTCCTTCAGAGATACAAGCCCTTCTGCAAACGCTCCACGGCAAACAGGTTGCCCTGTTTGGGACTGCCGGCTTCGGGGCCTCTTCCACCTATTTTGCGGCCATCGCCGCACGAGTCCAAGCATTTCTTCCAGAGGACAATCGATTGCTTGGGAGCTACCTCTGCCAAGGAAAGATGCCAACCACCGTGCGGGACCGTTATGCAGCACAGTTGGCAGAAACTCCAGGCGACGCACATCTGCAAGGCCTTCTGGAAAATTTTGACCATGCCCGCACTCACCCTGACGAAAGCGATTTACAGGCCGCAAAGGAATTTGCAAAACGGATTCTTAAACAAACAACTTCTATGTAACGGGCCATTTGCATTTTTTGTGTACATTTTGAGCGTATAGGGAAGTAGGAATCGCTATAGGAAGAGAAGGTCAATATAAAACATGATTTTTCCTTTTTGGTATATCCACAGGCCGAGTTTGTTTCGATCACAGTAGCCAACGCTATCTATGGTTTGCTTTTCTAGTGGAGAGTATATAAATATGAGCGAGTATCAACAAAAGTAGACCTTACATCGAAGTTAAACAAACATGTACTATTAAATAATAGATTTTTTGAAGCGTCTGAAATCTGGCCGAATCCGTCTTGATTTCAGGCGTTTTTTATATTTTGCAGAAGAGGTTCTTATAAATATTCATCTGCTCAAAAATAAGAAAAAATCCCATTTTTTGTAGAATAGGGTTGACAAAGCCAATCGTTCTCTCTATACTAACCGTTAGAAACTGAAATTAAAAAAAGAACAGTTTGTTGCCCCTATCTGCAAAAGTCTATCGCAAAGTAGGCTTTATAAGGCCAAGCGCTTTGCCGCTTACCTCTGACGTGCAAGGGGAAATCTGGATTCCAAACGGAGGCGGGATTCTTTTTGAACAGCGAATTTAGCGTAGCCGTTCACTCACTTGTCTTTTTAAATCACAGGGGAACCACACTTTCCAGCGAAGAGCTGGCAAAAAATGTGTGCACCAATCCGGCGCGAATCCGCAAGATCATGGCAAAGCTGAAAAAAGCTGAGCTGGTCGCCACCAAAGAGGGCATTGACGGTGGGTATCATTTTATTCGAGACCCTTCTACAGTGACCCTTCGTGAAGTCAGCGAAGCACTCGAGATGCGGTTCGTCTCTG
>ULYF01032832.1_pt1 | contig 21485 bp, 20 predicted proteins | sample 1961941 | NCBI WGS metagenome assembly ULYF01 (sample SAMEA4835857, study PRJEB28245) | human gut metagenome | biome: gut microbiome; material: fecal sample | place: Denmark | collected 2008 | reverse complement strand
ATCCTTGTTCCTACAGCCAGTACCCGGCGTTCCACATAAACGCCCCGGTCAATATACCCCAGATGGCCGCATTCTGCAAATCCATACTTTCCTTTTCTGCTCATGGCTCCGCCTACAGCAGGCCAGAGTCCCTTCACACCCCAGGAATCAACACAGTGAGTATATTCCTCGCTGTCTACTGTCACAGTATTGTGAGCCTTTGTACTTTTTAACATCCGTCTTTCCGTTCCGTCTACATAAGTATACCGACCCGGATCTACCAGCACATCCTCTCCCCCAATTACCAAATCCAAATGTCCCTTGTCAAAATGTCCGTGTCCTCCGCCCAGACTTCCACACCGCATATGAAGATAATCGGCATCCTCCTGCCAGGAAGAACGCAGATACCAGTTTCCGCTGTCGGAAAGCCAGCAATCCAGACTCTCCGGTTCGCAGGAGGCAAGGGCTTCATACCGCACCTGCGCGCAGATTCCATAATTCCAGATTCCCTCATAATCCATCCGATCATATCCGCCGGATTTCAGAACCGGATCCTCAAACCAGAATGCACCTGCTGTAAGAAGATCTCTCAAATCTGTCACATCACTGTCACCGCCAGAGGGCTGGCTTTTATCCGGCTTCTGCCAGATCCGATCTGCAAACACCATGGATTTTACCTTGTCCTGGAATTCCTGCGGGAATTCATCATCATAAAATGCCGCTGTCTGCAGCGCCTCTAAGAAGCATTTGAGAACCTCATTATGATACATGGGGGACATTTCCCACTGCACTCCATCATCAAGAATCTGAACCCAATTCTGACGAATCAGACGTTTCTTCGCCAGCTTGATCCACGCTCCGGCCTCCGGGCAGTCTCCGGTTTCCTGTAAAAGATGAGCAATTGCAAACAGTCCGTTATTTTCCAGGACACCCCAGTTGCTCTTTGTTGAAAACGGACGCTCACAGGCAGCCAGATAAACGCCGTGCTCCTTCATGCATGACAAAAACTGTTCAAATACCTCGTCTGTTACTGCAGGACTGTCCACAAAGTATCCCATTGCCCGAAGCCAGTTAATTCCCCTGATTCCCGCCTCAATGGTTCTCCAGGTGGTTCCCTTTGTTTCCTCTGTCAGAGGATTCTTCTTGATCCAGTGAACCAGCTGAGATGCAAAGCACTCTGCATAGGCTTCATCCCCAGTCATGGCATAAGCCTGTCCCAGACAGATCCAGTACTGATGACGGTTCATCTGGAAAATAAATTCCGGATCCGGTCCGGGCTGATAGGACCAGTCAATCTCCCCCTCAAAGGTCACCGGCTCTGCCGTCTGCTCCATATCCCAGGGAAGATCAAATAAAAAGAACTGGTTTCTGACCTCGTCGGCAATTCTCATTCGATGAGAAGTCTCCTTGGGCCACCACCTTTTTGCATATTCACTGCAGCGGAGCGTCTCCTCCTGGCTCCGGCCATATTTTTCTTTTAATTTTGCCTTCTTTTCTGCTGTTGTGTTCATGTTCCCTCCCGAATACACTTCTGAAAAGCGCCCTAGATGCACAAATTCTGTCTGCAGTTTTCTGTCATTCAGAATTCCTATATCCAGGACGCCGACATTCTAAACCTCTCTTATTATACAATGGTTTTGTCTCAAAGTCTACACAAGGAAAGAGGGCTGCTCCTGTTTCATCATTCCTGTTTCGCCTTTCCTCTTGTCAGGAGCAAACCTGCTGCTGCCGCTGTAAATGGAGCAACTGTAACCAGGCCAAAGCTTCCTACCACAGTATCCAGAATTTCTGATGCCACATATTTATAATTCAAGATATGATCCACCGGTGTTCCCTGAGCCATAAAAACCATAAGGAGTGCTATATATCCTCCGGAATATGCAAGAAGAAGCGTAGTTGTCATCGTTCCCATTGCCGCTCTTCCTACTCGAATTCCGGAAAGCATGGCTTCTTTTGCAGAAATATCCGGTTTTTTCTCTACGACTTCCCAAACTGCAGAAGTAATATCCACGGCCAAATCCATCATAGCACCCGAAGCTCCAATAAAAATACTGCTCATAAAAATCGATGTCAAATCCAGATCCTGATAACCACTATAGAGAAGGGACTCTGCATTTGGCATCACCGCACCATGTATCCGGAATAAATCCGTAAAAAGAATTCCAAGCACACAGGTAACTGCTACTCCAAGAAGAGAGCCAGCCGACGCTGTAACGGTTCGAATATCTGCACCATACACAAAAAAGATAATCATAACCGTCAAAATAACCGTAATAAGGATTCCAGTCCAGACAGGTGAATATCCCTTTAAATAGCAGGGAACCAAAATTTTCCAGATAACAAGTACTGTAATTCCAAAGGAAAGTACAGCCTGAATTCCGTTTTTTCCTGCAAATGCAATCAAAAACACAGCAAAAACCAACAGCAGGATTATTTCCTTATCCAACCGGTAGTGATCCGATAAAACAACGGATTTTATCGTATCCTCCTGACAGCTGATAGTCAAAAGTGCACGATCTCCTTCTTTAAATATTTTGTCCTTTTCCAGAGAACCACTCAGAAAATTGACTCCTGTCAAAGTCTGTCCCTTAAATTTTCCGTTTTCAATTTCAATGGTACACATCTGCTCTCCGGACTGAATCAGCCCAGATGGAATAATGGCAGAATTATCTGTGGCAACAACCGTTCCTACAGCCCGCTCCGTCCCTTTGTAAATCAAAGCATCCTCATAGCCTGTTGGCAGGGCTATGAGGACCGCTATGAAAATCAGACCGATTAAGGTTGTTAAAATCACACTTTTCTGCCGGGAGAAAAGCTGTTTGATCATATTATTGTACTCCTAACAGGGATGCCATTTTTTTATAAATATCTGTGTTATCATAGTATCCGTCAAAGACCTCTGCGCCAGCACCCTCTGCCAATACCTCAACAGGAAGACCTGTGTGAGCATAAGAACCGAAATTAACACCACTCTTATTATTTAAAATGTGGGTAATCGTCACAGTCAGCGGCTCATAGCTTCCGTACTTAATGTACTCCTCCTGACCAAATTCAGACTCCTCCCCGGTACGGGTCATGGTTGTTTCATAAGCTTCCTTTAAGAGACTATACTCATACTCTGTCATTTCCAGAGCGCCGCTGTTATTGGATTCCGGATGGAAATCTGCGCTGTCTTTCTGCTGAGCTTCCTGCTCTCCCTCTCCAGAAGGTGCCAAAAGTCCAAACAGCTGTTCCACATCCTTCATAACCGTTTCAAAATCTGTTTTATTCTCCTTATATGCTTTCACATAATCAGAATCATATTTCACATAAGAAATTTTCTGATTCTCAAAATTGGTCAGGAAGGTATCATAATCCGTTCCTGCAAATCCAATCGTCAGACCTCCTGTCTCGTGATCGCCCGTTACCAGGATCAGGGTCTCTTCTGGATGCTCTTCATAGAACTCTACCGCTTTTTCAACTGCATCGTCCAGGGCAATGGTATCTGCAATGGTAGATGCTGCATCGTTCGCATGGCAGGCCCAGTCAATCTTTCCGCCCTCTACCATCATGAAAAATCCGTTTTCATTGTCCAGCATCGCGATTCCCTTATCCACATAATCTGCCAGAGACCACTGCTCTTCCGTGCGATCCAGCTCATATGCCATAGCATCGCTGTCAGCCAGATGCTCATCAATCACGATTACCTTTCCATCCTCCGGCTTCAATGCCTCTGCCTCTGCCTGTGTCTTTACAACCCGGTATCCCGCCTTTTCTGCCAGTGCGTACAGGTCCTCCTGATTCTTTTCAGATCCGGTTGGTTTTAATAATCCACCGCCTGCAAAGTAATCAAATCCACTTTCAATCAATTCCAGTCCAATATCATAGTAACTGCTTCTGGATGCCTGATGTGCGTAAAATGCTGCTGGTGTAGCATGATTTAAGTTAACACTGGAAAGAATTCCAATTTTATAATCCTTCTGCGCCTTGAGCTTTTCTGCAATTGTTTCATATTCCTTGGAAAAATCCTCGCTGACATTGATGCTTCCGCTCCATGTTTTATTTCCTGTAGCAATAGATGTTGCTGTTGATGCAGAATCAGGGGCAAATGATGTGCTGTCATATGTCTGGGCTGAACCAGACACTGTGAAATCCATCATAGCTAAATTGTTTTTGCTGTCCAGAATCGTTTTCTCCTCATCCTTGACCACAGCCGTTCCCCTGTTCAGATTTTCTGAGGCGCTGACAAAATAATTGGTCAACTGAATCTGAGGATAGCTCATTCCGTCACCAATAAACAAAAATACATATTTGGGGAACTTTTCTTCTTCGGAATTTTCTGCCTGTGCTTCTGTAGACGGAACGCTTTGAGTCTCAGCAGGCTGTGTGCTCGGTGCCGGCTCTGTCTGCACTGTCTGACTCCCGCATCCACTCAGAACGGAAGAAGCCATCAGACCTGTCATCATTACTGCTGCTAATCTTTTTTTCATATTTTTCTCCTTATATGCTTTCGTCACTTTGCGATCTGCATGCAAGGAGCAGTATAAATTCCGATTGTAAAATTCTTTCCCAGAAAAATGTTAAAAATCTGAAAAGCTTTCCTTTTCCCTATCTCTCTGAATCATCAGCTTCAGTGCCTCGATTCCCACCAGAACAGCTGATGAGGTGTCCTCACTCATATTCTGATCCAGCCCCGCCTTCTCTCTCTCCTGATTCCAGATGACGTGAAAACAGGAACCGCAGCGGCAGCCAAGAGCATCCGCCACCACAAACAGAGCTGCTGACTCCATTTCACTTGCTTTTACTCCCAGCCGCTTCCAGGCCTCCCATTTCTGCAGCAGCTCCCAGGAAACCGGCATTTTTTCCGGGGAATGCTGCCCGTAAAAAGCGTCTTTGCACTGAACAACACCTACATGGTACCGTTTCTGAAGCTGTCTGGAAGCATCTGCCAGAGCAGTCAGTACTTCAAAATCCGGGACTGCCGGATACTCAATAGGTGCATATTCTCTGCTGGTATGCTCATAGCGAATCGCACCGGAAGCAATGACAATATCACCGGACTGAACCTTCAAATCAATGCCTCCGCAGGTTCCCACACGAATAAAGGTATCTGCCCCGATATTATGAAGCTCCTCCATGGCAATGGAGGCAGAGGGTCCTCCGATTCCAGTGGAACAGACGCTGACCTTTTCCCCTAAAAGAGTTCCTGTATACACGGTATATTCCCGATTCTGGGAAATCAGAACGGAATTGTCAAAATATGCGGCAATATCTCCGCATCGGCCCGGATCTCCGGGAAGAATGCAATAACGTCCCACATCTCCTTCCTGGCAATGAATATGGAATTGTTTTTCCAACTTCTGCATATTTTTCCTCCTGTCTGGCATCCAACTGCCTGTTTTTTCACTTCCGGTTTCCAACACAATCCGGCTTTCTGTGTTTCTATCATACTTCCCTCCCACTTCTTCTGTCAAGCCATGGTTCCCTGGCCGCAGGCCGGTTTCGATAATGCTTTCCTTTCCCTGAAAAATATGCTAACATAGAGGTAGCAAAAAGGAGGTTTTTACCCATGGGATATATCCAACACAAATCCGAAGAATCAGTAGAAGATTATCTGGAAACAATACTGGTTCTTTCCAAACGGCTGCCAGTGGTTCGCTCCATCGACATTGCCAACGAGCTGGAATATTCAAAGCCCAGTGTCAGCGTTGCAATGAAAAATTTAAGAGGCAAGGGCTATATTACTGTCAGCAGTGAGGGATACATTGTTCTTACAGAAGAAGGAAAAAAGCTGGCATCTGATACCTATGAGCGTCACACCCTGATCAGCCAATGGCTTGTAGATCTGGGAGTTTCTCCAGAAACTGCTTCCGCAGACGCCTGCCGGATTGAACATGATTTAAGCCAGGAAAGCTTTGATGCCCTGAAGCGCCATATCCGCGGATAGTATTTGGCATCTCTTCCTGTTTTTCGAAAAGCTTTCTGCCCGTATCTTGACAAACTTTGATTTCCAGATATAATAGCAATAGGTCTTTGTATCTGCTTTTTGGCAGCATCGGTGTGAGGGGGAGCGCCCTGGCACTGTGTACGAAGAGATTAGCGATGGGAGTCCGTGTTTCGGATTGAGAGGATGCAATTGGAGCATCGACCGACATTACAAGCTGCGTAAGCCGGCACCATCGCTGTATCTATATTTTCTGATCCATTGCGGCGTGCCCTCTGCGGCACGCTGTTTTTGTATCATAGGACGTATTTTCCTGCAATACAAAACGCTCCGCAGGGATCACCGTGCGGCAGAAGAAAATGGCGCCCCTTTTCCGCAGCAGAAAAGAGGAAAAAGATGAACAAAAACAAACATGTAACCCGACTGGTATTTCTCTCTATGATGGTCGCTCTGGGCGTTGTCATTTCTCCCATTCTCCGGGTAGAAGGTATGTGTCCCATGGCCCATCTAATCAACGTCACCTGTGCCGTTATGCTGGGGCCCTGGTATGCTCTGGCCTGCGCTTTTACCATCGGTATTATCCGCATGGTCTGCATGGGAATCCCTCCTCTAGCTCTGACCGGAGCTGTTTTTGGAGCCTTCCTTTCCGGTATGCTTTACCGGCTTTCCCGCGGAAAACTGGTATGGGCCTTTCTTGGTGAAGTAATAGGAACGGGAATCATCGGAGCCATCCTTTCCTATCCTGTTATGACCTGGATATGGGGAAAAACCGGACTGACCTGGTTTTTCTATGTGCCCTCCTTTATTGCCGGGACCCTTATTGGAGGAAGTCTTGCCTTTCTGCTGTTAAAACATCTTCAGAAAACAAAAATGCTTTCTGTTTTTCAGGAAGCCCTGGGTTCCCGCGCATATGAAGGCGGAAACACCGTTGCCAACGATGCTATAGGCATTGCCTTTCTGGGACTGATCGCCGCACTGGCCGTTTCTGTTGCTGTAAAGCAGCTTGTAAAAGCTCCGGGAATCCTGGCGTCAAATTTAAAATATCTGGTACTGGCAGTATTTGTGGCTGCTGCCGGAATTTACTGGATAAAAAACCAGAAAAAAACAGGAGAATATTCATGATACTACATAGCTCTTCCGCTCCGGACAAGACTTTTTGTCCGGATTTTTTCCATGAATCAGCCCGTCTGGCCCCGGATTTTTCCCTGGCCAGATCCCGGGTACTTCAGACAGAACCACTGATCCACTGCATTACACACCCCATTGTTATCAATGACTGCGCCAATGCCGTTCTTGCTCTGGGCGCCCGCCCCATTATGGCAGAGCATCCCCGGGAGGTATCCCGGATCGCTGCCATGGCCTCTGCTCTTACTGTCAGCCTGGGAAATATTACAGATGCCCGTGCTGAATCCATTATGCTGGCCGGAAAAGAACGGGCCGCAGTCCTTGATCTGGTCGGCATTACCTGCAGTCCCTTCCGCATGGAGCTGGCAAAAACCTTTATCCGGGACTGCCATCCGGCCATCATCAAAGGAAATGCTTCGGAAATACGTGCCATTGCCGGTTCCGGTTTTCACGACTCAGGCATTGATGTAAGCGCCGCCGATGCTGTAACCAGAGACAATCTTCCGGCTCAGCGGCAGATGTCAGAAATTCTTCTTCAGTGCGCCCGCCAAAACCATGCTGTTGTTCTGGCTACCGGCGAGGTGGACATGATTGCAAACTGGGAAAGCAGCGCAGTCTACCTGGTTGAAAACGGCTCTCCCCTTATGGCAAGAATCACCGGAACAGGCTGTATGCTTACCTGTATCGCCGGCGTTTATCTGGCTGTTACCCAACCTCTGACTGCTGCCCTTCTGGCAGCTGCTTCCCTGGGAATCGCAGGAGAACTGGCAGCTGCCCCGACTGGCGCAGAAACTCCTGCTGCTTCCCGGGAAAGAATTGGGCTTGGCACCTATCACATCCGGCTTCTGGATGAATTGTCTCTTTTAACTGATGAACTTCTTTTAAAACGAATGAAGATTCGCCAGATAGACTTTCCGGAATTCTGACAGGATCCGAAACTCTTTTTTTACACACTTATTTTTCGCAGATAGGGAGGAATTGCTATGGTTGTTCTGATTAAAAATGCAGAAGTTTACGACCCCCGTTTTCTGGGGAAACAGGATATTTTGATTCTTGGAGACAAGATTGCTGCTGTAGGAAAAAATCTCCAGGCAGAGTTTAACGGTGCTGTCCATGTGGAAACCATCGACGGTACTGATTTTGCCGCAGTTCCCGGCTTTATTGACAGCCATGAGCACATTATGGGCGGCGGAGGCGAAGGAGGATTCCATACAAGAACCCCGGAAGCAGCACTCTCCGGACTGACCTGCTGCGGAATCACAACAGTAGTAGGCTGTATCGGCACAGATGGGATTTCCAGGGATATGACCGGTCTTCTTGCCAAAGCTCATGGCCTGGAAAACGAAGGCATTACTGCCTACTGTTATACAGGCTCCTACCAGATTCCTCCCCACACACTTACAGGAAGCGTTATGAAGGATCTGATGATGCTTGACAAGGTCATCGGCGTCGGGGAAATCGCTATTTCTGATCACCGCTCCTCTCAGCCATCTTATGAAGAATTTGTCCGTCTGGCTGCAGATGCCAGAGTCGGGGGCATGCTGTCCGGAAAAGCCGGAATTTTAAATATTCACCTGGGCGACGGCGCCCGTCATCTTGATCTGATCGAGCGGGTTGTTCATGAGACAGAAATTCCTGTTACCCAGTTTCTTCCGACTCATATTAACCGCAACTCCCATCTGTTTGAGGTTGCTGTAAGCTTTGCCAGAGAAGGCGGATGTGTAGATTTTACTGGCAATGAGGACATCGATTCCTGGGAAAAAATCACCGATGAGGTCCGCGTCTGCACCGGAATCCGACGTCTTCTGGATGCAGGTGTTTCTGAAAATAACTTTACCATATCCTCTGACGGTCAGGGCAGTCTTCCCCGCTTCAGTCCCTCCGGCCAATATGAAGGACTCGGCATTGGAAAAGCCTCCTCCCTCTTAAAAGAAGTAAGAGAATGCGTCATGCGGGAACACCTTCCCCTGGAGCTGGCCCTCCGGGCCGTTACATCAAACCCTGCCCGGATTCTGAAGCTGAATACCAAGGGTCATATTGCTCCCGGCTATGACGGCGATATTTGTCTGCTTCACAAAGACAGCCTTCTGCTTCATACCGTGATTGCCAAAGGAAGGGTCATGGTACGAAACAGCGTGCCTGAAGTCAGGGGAACCTTTGAATAATTTCGTCTGCCGCTACTTCTATGCTTCTTTTTCTCCCTGGAGTTTTAAAAATCCGGACATCATACAGCCTCCGGAAGCCCCTGCCAAAAGAAGCTGTTCCATGCGATCAGGAGTAATTCCACCGATTCCATACACAGGGATGGAGACCTGTTTGCAGACTTCCTGCAGGAACGAAAGACCTCTTCCCGGAAGTCCTTTTTTACAATCAGTTTCAAATATATTTCCGGCAAATAAATAGTCTGCACCAAGAGCCTCTGCCTCTCTGGCCTCCGCCAGAGAATGAACGGAGGTTCCTTTTTTTTCAAAAAAATCAAGAGACGGAAGCTCCCGAAAAAGTCTCAATGGCAGATGGATTTTCCGCCAGGAAAGAGCCCTTGCTTCATCAGGAAAACCGTGAAGGATGCATTCTGTTCCCGCAGCCTCACACAAAGCTGTTACATCTTTTGCAAGCTGCCTGTAAACCTCCGGTTCCAGATCCTTTTCCCGCAAAACAAGCGCTTTGGGAGAAAGAGAAAGCACCTGCTCTGCCTGCTTTAGATACCGGTTCCATAAACGGGTTCCAGGAAGAAAAGCCTCCGACACCTCCTCGTCTTCTTTCCCATCCCGGCATCTGTTTTTTTCTGCTGCCTGAAGATACAGCTGCCTGTTTGTCACTGCAATCATGTTCTCGTACATTGTATTTTCTCTCATGGTTTTACCCTCATTTTTTGTCATCTTCCTGTTTTTATTGTTTTCCCTTTATTCTTCTTTCCTCTTTTTTCTTTTCCGCTTTTTCATACCTTCTGCCTCTTTCCACCATCTCTTTTTATTGTCCAAGTTTCCTTCTGCTGACAGGAGAAACTGCCTTCCCGCTGCAGATCGAATTCCTCAAAATCCTGCCCAGCCAGCTTTCCAATCAAAGAAATCACCAGCTCCTCCCCATAATCTTTGCTTTCCTGAAAAGCGTAACAGCTGCCGTAAACCCGGTAAGTAATCAGCGTATGAAAAACCGGATTGTCTGCATACTGCGGATACTGCCTGAGAATCAGCTCCCGAATCCCTTCCGCAATTTTTTCTGTCAGCACACTGCTCCGGCTTCCGGAAAACAGAATATGAAACAGCCGTTCATGTGCGTAGAAGGCCTGAAACAGTTCCCGAACAAAGCCTTCTGTATTGCAAAGAACATATTCCGGGTGAGGAATATTCAGATAGGATTGGAGAACCTCCTGTTCCACCTCCTCTGACAGCTGATAAATATCCTGATAATGGGCATAAAATGTTGATTTGTTAATTTCAGCAATCCGGCACAGCTCATTTACCCTGATTTTTTCCAGCGGCATTTTCGACCGCAGCTCTAAAAATGCATTAATAATACTCCGTTTTGTTTTCTTCACCCGCATATCCATCATAAAAAACCAACCTTTTCCGTAAAACGTTGTTTATCATACTTTTTTTCAATATCGATTATGGAAATTTTCTTCTCCCCATCTTATACTCATTATACTCAGAAAAATACAGGAACTCAAGATTCTTGATGGATAAGTCAGACAGGAGGATATTATGGATTTTTACGGATTTTATATGGGGGAAGAATTTGAAGCATGGAGGTATCTAGGCGCACAGGTTTCCAGCCATGGAACCACTTTCCGCACCTTTGCTCCTAACGCTTTGCGGATTTCTCTGATTGGCGATTTTAATCAGTGGCAGGAAACTCCCATGGAGAAAATCTATGACGGGAATTTCTGGGAGGTTACTGTCCCGGAGGCCAAAGAATCCATGCGATACAAATACCGGATTTATCGCCAGGACGGCTCTTTTCTGGATCACTGCGATCCCTATGGGCTTTCCTCTGAGCTTCGTCCTCACAATGCCTCTGTTATCTGCAGCCTGAAGCACCACACTTTCCGGGATCAGGAATGGATGGCAGGACGCGGCGCTGCCTTTCGTCAGGCAGTCAATATTTATGAGCTTCATGCCGGTTCCTGGAGAAAAAAAGGCGATGGTTCAGAGGACTGGTACAGCTATGAGGAGCTGGCAAAGCTGCTGATTCCATGGCTGAAAAAAAACGGATACAACTACGTAGAGTTGATGCCTCTTTCTGAGCATCCCTCCGATGAATCCTGGGGGTATCAAAACACAGGCTTTTTCGCTCCTACCTCCCGGTACGGCACACCCAGGCAGCTTCAGAAATTTGTGGATCTCTGCCATCAAAACCAGATAGGAGTCCTTCTTGATTTTGTTCCCGTCCATTTTGCCGTTGATGATTATGCTCTGTGGAATTACGATGGAACCGCCCTCTACGAATACCCTCATCGTGATGTAGGAAGAAGTGAATGGGGAAGCTGCAACTTTATGCACTCCCGCGGAGAGGTACGCAGCTTTCTCCAGTCTGCTGCCTGTTACTGGCTGGAGGAATACCATTTTGACGGTCTGAGAATGGATGCTGTGCGAAATCTGATTTACTGGCAGGGTCAGCCAGAGCGGGGAGAAAATCATCCCTCTCTGCAATTTCTTCGCACCATGAACGAAGGTCTGAAAAAGCGCTTTCCCGATGCCATGCTCATAGCCGAAGACTCCACAAACTATCCAGGTGTAACAAAACCTGTCAGTGAAGGCGGACTGGGTTTTGACTATAAATGGGATCTGGGCTGGATGCACGATACTCTCTGTTATTTTCAGACAGAACCCCGGCTGCGTCCAGAGCATTACCATGAGCTGACCTTTTCCATGCAGTATTACTACCAGGAACGATATCTTCTTCCTCTTTCCCACGATGAAGTCGTTCACGGAAAAGCCACGATTCTTCAGAAAATGTATGGGGATTACGAGGGAAAATTTCCTCAGGGACGGGCATTTTACCTCTATATGATGGCACACCCAGGAAAAAAGCTGAATTTTATGGGAAACGAAATGGGGCAGCTTCGTGAATGGGATGAAAAACGGGAACAGGACTGGTGCCTTCTGGATTTCCCGATTCATAATGCCTTTCTCCGGTTTATGCGGGAAATCAACATCCTGTATCTGAATACGCCTGCCCTTTACCAGGAAGACTACAGCCCCTCCGGTTTTCAGTGGCTGAAATCTGACCAGGACGGCTCCTGCTGCTACATCTTTGAACGGCGCTGTCAAAAACAGAGAATCCTGTTCCTTTTCCAGTTTTCCGATCAGCCCTATTCTGTTTCCGGCCTTTCCCTTCCTGGAAACGTCCGCTGGCTGGAACCGCTGATCAATACAGACTGGCAGGAGTACGGTGGGCAGACAAAGAAATCAAAAGCAAAACACTGCCCGGGAAAGAACGGATTCCAGATTACCCTGGCGCCCTTCTCCGGACAGTGCTTCAAAATCACAGAAAATGAATCATAACTATATGATCCAATATTTTATCAGCTGCTTTGTCTCTTGCCCCGCTTTTTCATCAGGATTCCAAGAATCAAGGCTAAAAGCTCAGCCACAGGCATAGCAGCCCAGATTCCCTCTACTCCCACAAGAAGGGGCAGCAGATAAACAAGAATTCCTGAAAAAATTACGCCGCGACAAAGGGAAAGAATCAGGGCACAGGCCGGCATCAAAACTGACTGAAAATACGTAGCCAGAAGAAGATTGATTCCCGTTGCTAAAAATGCCAGAAAATAAATCCGCACTGCCGGAACAGCCATTGCGAGGATTTCCGGCGTAGGAGAAACAAATACCCGCACTACAAGGGCCGGAGCCAGAAGGCCCAGGGCAGTAAAGAGAATTCCCGTTCCCACAGAAAATCTCCTGGCCAGCCGAAAGGTCTGATTTACCCGTTCCAAAAGACCGGCGCCATTGTTTACTGCCATCAGCGGCTGAGATGCCTGACTGATACCATTGCTGATGGAATTAACCACCAGAACACTGTTGGAAACAATGCCGTAAACCATTACGCCCATATCGCCAATCCAGTACAGAAGCTGACGGTTAAACAGAAGAATCACCACGCCGCTGGAAAGATCCAGAATAAAGCTGGAAAGGCCGTTGAGAGCCACCTCCCCAATGGTTTTCCAGTGAAAATGTCTGGTAAATTTCAGGGTATTGTTGCTGCTGAAAAAATGGCTTAGTAAAATCACCACAGTAATAACAGAACCCAGCACCGTTGCCAGCGCTCCTCCGGCCATTCCCATTTTCATGGGAAACATAAAAATATAATCCAGAATCACATTGCTGACTCCGCCTGCGATCACTGCTGCCATCGCCACCCTCGGCGCCCTGTCATTTCTCACAAATGCCTGAAGAAACGATGACAGCAGGAACACTGGGCAGCCTGCCGTGAGAATCCGTCCATAACTTCTTACCATCTCATCCATTGCCTCATTTCTTCCAAGAAATGCGGTAATGGGATCAAAATACGATCCACACACAATTTCATAAAAAACTGCCATCAATATCGTGCCTGCCAGGGCTGCAGAAAAATGCTCTCTTGCTGCTGTCTCATCTTTTCGTCCTTTATCAAAGGAAAACAAAACGCTTCCACCTACTCCAAACAGCATTCCTGTGGCAAAAAACAGAGAAAACACCGGAAGCAGCAAATTCAGGGCCGCAATTCCCATGCTTCCTACTCCCCGTCCCACCAATATGTGGTATCTCCAAGAATATAGATAGAATTCACCAGCGTTGCTCCGATGGACGGAATCAGAAATTGAAAAAATACAGAGTTTACCGAATCTCTGCATAAATCAAGATGTTTTTCTTTCATAATATCCTCCTTACTGCCTATGCCAAAACAGCGTCCTACTATCATAGGATTTTTCAGGATATTTGTCAAGCAAACCATTTTCCCATTGGTATTCCCATCTAAAAATGGTATAATGATCTCATTAGGAGGTGAGGCCATGAAACACATCGACCGCCATGAGCTGTTTTCCATTCCGAATCTGATGGGATATTTTCGAATCCTGATGATTCCTGTCTTCTGCTTTCTCTACCTTACTGCAGAGACGAAACAGGATATCTGGAAAGCCGCAGCTGTAGTTTTGATTTCCAGCCTGACTGATACGCTGGACGTGCTTTTGATAAAAGAAGGCTATATGGCTGTGATGGGCCTGATTCTCCTGATGATGACTGTTATGGCAGTAACCCTGGTTTTGTATATTCCTGTTTTTGAAAAAATGAGGAGAGGCTGAATCAAAACAGCCTCCCCTCATTTCTTCCACATTCATTGTTGGTCACTTAAAACCTGTGTATGCAATATCCTTTTCTCTGGACTTTGCATACTTTAAAAGCTCTTCATTGGCCTTCTCCAGACTTCCAAATTGTGTTTTACAGCAAATAACTCGTTTGCAGCAATCTATCCGCTGCTTTGCCCTCTGAATGGTTTCTTCCCCAATCGGTTCTAGTCCCTTTATTTCAATCACCTCGGATGCCAGGGCTGACGCCACCGGATAATCCACATCATTGTCAAATAAAATTCCTGTACTAAACGGAATCCCCTTTCTCTGAAGCTCCCGGAAAACGCCTCTCCCTGTACCGCAGCCTGCTATTACAAACACCTCCGGCTGTCCGGATGGCGCCTGCAGCTCCATACTGGTATTTTCCTCATCAAAGCTTCCGGCTTCTATTGCAAAAAGACTCCGGATATATCCCGTCTGAAAAATCTCCTCTGCCCTTCCAAACCGATCTACAAAATCCCCCCGGATGCAGAGAATTTTATCCGAAACCCGCTCTGCCAGCTCCAGCTCATGGAGGGACATAATCACTGTCAGCCCTCTTTTTAACCGCAGCTCCTGAAGCACCGACAAAAATTCCAGCTTGTATTTTACATCCAGAAATGAGGTGGGCTCATCTAAAATAACAATCTCCGGTTCCTGACAAATCGCTCTTGCAAGCATGACCCTCTGCCTCTGCCCGTCGCTGATTTTTGCAAAATCCTGATCCCGGATTTCCATTACATGAACCAGCTCCATAGCCTCCCTCACTGCTTCCCTGTCCTTCTTCGTCAGAATGCCGAAATGGCCTGTGTAGGGATACCTTCCCGTAGCCACTACATCCTCGCAGGTCATCAGCTCTGTTTTCAGTCTTTCTGTAAATACCACTGCCATTTTTCTGGCCAGCTCCGCCCCCGACATGACTCCCAGTTCCCGTCCGTCCAGGTAAGCAGAGCCTCCAATTACCCCAAGCTGCCCTGCAATGCTTTTTAAAATTGTAGATTTTCCGGCTCCGTTTGGTCCGATCAGAGTCAGAATTTCTCCTTTCTGTATTCCAATTTCAATCTGACGAATCAGGGGTTTTCCGTCATATCCTACCGAATACCCCTCTGTCTGAAAATAATAGTCCATTACAGCCCTCTGTCCTTTCTCTGCTTTGCCATAACCCATAATACTACCGGCGCTCCGAAAATTGCTGTCACCGTGCTGATATTCAGTTCTGTCGGCGCAAACAGATTTCTTGCCAGCAAATCACAGAACAGGCAGAATACACTTCCTCCCAGAAAACATGCCGGAATCATTAGCAGCGGCCTGGAAGAGCCAAAAAGGCGTTTCACCAGATGGGGCGTCGCAATGCCTACAAAAGAAATCGGCCCTGCAAAGGACACAATACATGCCGACAGTATGCTGGAAAGGAGAACCAGCCATATCCGCAAAGCCCTGATGTTTACCCCCATGTTCTGGGCATAAGACTCCCCCAGCTGATAAGCCCCCAATGGCTTAGACAGGGAAAAAGTAATAAGAAAGGTTACCAGAATTACTGCTGCTATCAGCCCTGTCTGCTCCCATGTGATTCCGGAAAAGCTTCCCTGAGCCCAGTTGTGGAGATTCACAATATCTGAATCCTCGGCAAAGGTAACAATCAGCTCCGTAATTGCGGAACAAATATATCCAATCATAACTCCGCTGATAACAAGCTGGGACATACCTGCCATCCGTCGGGATACCAGAAGCACAAAGCCCATAGAAAGAAGAGCTCCAAGAAATGCAGACAGAATCATATCTGCAGAAGTGACGCGCACTGAGTGCCCCATCAACACTACCATAACCAGAGCCACCGCCATTTTGGCTCCTGAGGAAATTCCAAGAACAAAAGGACCGGCAATGGGGTTATGGAAAAAGGTCTGCAGAAGATAACCGGCAAGGGCCAAAGCACCGCCAAGGAGAATTGCCGCTATGGTTCTGGGCATCCGAATATCCAGAAGAATCCTGGCAGATACCATCTCTCCTCCTTTCCCTGTCAGAATGCGCCAGACCTCCTCTACAGGAATACGAACGCTTCCCATACACACATTCAGAATCAATCCAGCTGCCACACCGGCAAAAAGGAACAAAAATCCCCATGTGTACCGATATATTCTTTGTTTCTCCATCTGAATCAACCTTTCTTTACTGAACCTCAAAAAGATAGTGCATGGGAGATGTGTCATCTCCCTGAAGCATTCTGTGCATATCCTCCATTAGATAACCAATAGACAGAGACTGCTGATACATATCATTGGAGGTGCACCATACATTTCCTTCCTTCACTGCCTGAAAATCCTCCAGAAACTCACATTTATCCAGCAGCTCTTTCATTGTAGAGATTCCTCCGTCAATGGAGCTGTTGTATATAAGAAAATCTGCATTGCGGGCTTTGTGATAAAACTCCTCTGCCTGCATATTCATCGTAGCTTTCCTGCTTTCCGGATCTCCCAGATTCTGAAAAATATATCGTCCTCCAGCCAGCTCAATCATTCTGGGAATATAATCGGAGGACTGCCTTACCTGTACCATTCCATTGGAGGAAACAAAGAAAAACGCAACTGTTTTTTCAGAAGGCTGATCCTCAGAAATTCTGTTTAAAATATCCGCCTGCTCCTGAAAAATCCGCTCCGCCGCCTCTTCCTTTCCCAGCAAAGCTCCAAACAGCTTGATCCACTCCACTCTTCCCAGAGGATGCGCTTCATAGCTGGATGCCTCCATAAGCACCGGGATTCCAAAATCCTCCAGCTTTTCCACAACCTCCGGCGCATGGGTGATCATGCCGTTTTCAATGGCAAGTCTGCAGCCTCTTGACACAAGCTGTTCGTAATCCGGCCTGTCGTACTTCCCTGCATAGAGAAGCCTCCCTTCTGCCATTGCATTTTTTGCATCCTCAATATACCAGTTTTCCTGCTTCTGTCCGGAAAAGCTTATGGCATCCAGCCCATCCAGCTGGCAGAACATATCCATCACCGCCGATGCCACCAAATAAATATCCTGTATAGGCTGCTTTAAAATCACAATATCCTCTTCCAGCCCCTCCGGGGTTTCTTCCTGCTCCGGAACAATCAGGAACCTGCTGCCGTCCCGCTTTGTGGTTATCATGGAATACCCGCCGGCATAATAATCAATCGAAAAATTTTCCGCATACTGCAGCTTTAAACTATCCTCATACACCAGAGGAAGCTCCTGCTCTGCAGCAGAAGAATTTCTGCTGCAGCCGGAAAGCCCAAAGATTCCGGCAATCAAAAGAGCTGCAATCATCCCGTTTCTTATCGTCCTTATCATAAAACGATTCCTTTAGCTTTCTGGTTTAATCGTATCCGAATAAAAGGTCAGCGTATATTCGATTTCATGCGGTTTACTCATCGCTACAGTATCACCGATCACCGTTATCGGAGCATCAAAGGTATCCGCCGGTATTTCAAAAACAGAATTTCCCTCTGTATTTACCGGATAAAAGGTTTCCCCGTCCACAATCATGTAATCATAGTTGGGACTGTTCCACTGAATCTGCACAGTAATCTGATCCTCCGAAACCTGGAGAAGTGCCGGAGACAAAATCTCTGCCTTTCCGCTTCCGCCCTCCATCATTACCTCTATCGTATAGATACCTTCCTCAAGCTCCACCTTTTTCTCTGCTTCTGCCGTTTTTTCCGCTTCTCCTGAGGCTGCTTCTTCCGCTGCTCCTGTCTCTTCTCCTGGCGTTTTTGTCGCTTTCTCTCCCTGTTCCGTCATCTTCTCCGGACTGGAAACTGACACCCTGTGATCATACCATTTTCCCTTTTTCCCAATCAAAGCCAGATCAAATTCTTCATCCAGCGCAGGAACCGGAACATCAAATCCATGCACTGTCTCTGTGGTTCCGTCACTGTAGGTAACGGTATCCTCTGTAGGCATCAGAAGCTCTGCGCCTTCCTTCTGTGCATCCTCAGCAAGCCCTGGATACAGATTGAGAATATTTTTTGAAGTAAGGGAAATATGAATGGTCATTTTTCCATCTGCCACTGTCAGCGTCCCTTTTCCGTCACAGGCCTCATTGACATGAAACATACTGCTGTCTGTGTCAAATTCTGCCTGATAAACTCCGTCTGAAAGAGCGATTTCTTCGAAGACGATCTCTGTCTGCGCAGGCGCCGCCTTTTCCAAAACAGAACCAGCGCATCCGCCTAAAACTGCACAGACCAGAGCACCAATCACTGCTCCAGCAGCCCTTCTCTGTCTTTTTCTCATTTTCCACACTCCTCGTTTTTTATTGCTTCATAGCTGCAGCTGTATGATCGATATAAAGCTGCTGAATTGCCGGGATAGAACCAAGACCGGAAATCTGTGTCTCTATCTCTTCAAACTTTCCGGACGCCTGGAACATACTCAGCCAGGAATCCTCGTCCTCTCCCGCCATGTCATTGTTGGCATGGTCCCCCGCTACTACCATCAGCGGGCGAAGAATCACCTTCTGATACCCAGCTTGGGATACTGCCTCAATCACCTGGCTGCACTCTGTCTCCTCCGGTTCCCCTTCCACAGTTCCAATCCATACATTGTCATATCCCAGGGCTTTCATCTGCGTCTGCATCTGGCTGTAAGAAACCTTTGCCGTATGAGATGTACCGTGGCCCAGAAATACAAAAGCCGTTCCATCTGCCTTTGCCCCATCCAGATCTTCATAGCCTGCATCGAATGCTGCCTCTGCTGCAATCGCTTCTGCAACTGCCTTTTTATCCTCATTCACCACAGAAGCATCGCTGCCAACCTCTCCCAAAAGAGGCTCTGCCACAGTCACAGACTCAAACTGCTCCTGATATGCCTCCACAGACTCCAGCAGCTCATCGTATTCTGCCCCGTGCATCAGATGTGTCGGCTGAACTACAAGCTGCTTCACTCCGTTTTTCACAGCCCGCTCCAATGCCTGATCCACATTGTCGATTTTCTCCCCGTCTCTGGCCTGCACATGGTTAATAATAATCTGAGCTGTAAAGGCCCGTCTGACGGACCATTCCGGATATGCCTCCTGGAGCGCATCCTCGATTCCCTTAATATCTGCTGTACGGCTGTCATTAAAGGAAGTTCCAAAGCTAACCACAAGAATCTCCTTTTCCCCAATCTCATCCTGATTGCGCGGATCATCTGCAGAAGCATCTCCTGTATCTCTTCCAAAATAATCCGGATCTGCATTTTCTCCGGAAACCAACATTTTCTGTTCTTCCGTTAAAGCATCCCAGCCTGCCTTTGCAGCTTCACACTGTTTATCCGTATCATCCGTTCTCTTCTGTACATAAATCGCATCGATCATGGCTGCAACCTGGTCTGCTGCCTTCTGATCCGCAGACAAAGCTTCTTCCTGAGATTCTTCAGAAGTTTCTGGCATACCTTCTTCCGACGTTGTCACAGTTTCTGCCCTGCTTTCCGCCGGGCTGCTCTGCGCCTGATTCTGTGTTCCTGCACACCCGGTGATTCCTGCTGCTCCCATCCAGACTGCCATAAAAACTGCTGCGTTTCTCTTCTTCATAAAATCCCTCTTTCTGCAGTATCCCTGCCTTGTATTTTCTTAATAATTCAGTCCTGCATTTTCTTGTCCGATTCCAGCGGACAAAAGCAATCCTGTATCAAAGTCAGAAACAAAGCCTCCGGCAGAAAATAACAGAGAGATCCTATCTCTATAATAAGAAAGAGGCTCTCTCGCGAGCTTCTCCGCCTGCGTCGGGTCGCTTCTGCGACAAAATTCTCTTCTGCCGCATGGCGATCCTCGCGGAGCGTTTTTATGTCATAGGACACACTTTCCTATGACATAAAAATTCCCCTGCTCACAAAGAAAAGGGGAACACAAAAATCAGGAAAGCTCCGACAAAGGGGCATTCCTGTATTTTTCTGTACAACCAGTTACTCGTGGCCTGAAACTATTGTTTCTGTACACAGTCAGGCAGGTCTCCCGACTCAGAAATCAACACATCCGCCATCTTCCCAGTTTCCCAGTGATTTACCGGCGTCTGCTCCCTCATTACGGTGACGAGTTCGCACAGGATTTTCACCTGTTTCCCTTTTCACCCGGACATGGGCAAAGCCCTGTCCGGACACCTGACTGCTCATATTTTATTGAACAAAGTATATCATACTTTTTCTTCTGGATCAATTTCTTTTTCACCTGCGCCTTTACCAAAAGCATTATGGGGCGGCGCAGTTCATCCTTCATTCCCGGAATCTCCATCATTTCCTTCGACGGCTGTGCCTCCTCCACTGCCTTCAGCTCAAATTCCTGTTTCAGCAATCCCATAGGAATCTGGGTCAGGGTATGGTGCTGTTTTGTTACGCTGCATCCTAAAAAATTCGTAGTTTTCTCTCCCGGCACACCTTATTTTTCCTCTTCCACACAGGCAGCCGCCCGCACAGGCGCGCCGTCACTGTTTCTGATTTTCATGGGAAAACAGAAAAACCAGAACAAATCATGGCCGCACAGACCCAGGTTTTTCAGATTCTCAATGTTCACCATATTCCGCCCCTGAAACAATTTTTTATGACGGGGCAGATTTTCATCCCGGATCGGATCCAGTCCCATTACATCAAATCCAATGCCCTTGTACCGCCCTTGTATGATAAAATCCAGAACCTCATCATCCACGCAGGGGTACTCTCCAAAATAACGACTGGTTCCCCAGTACTGATCCCATCCGGAATAAAACAAAAGAAAATCCGCCTCTTCTGCTTTCTCTCCATACCGCAGGATCTGTTTCATAGAGATAGCTTCCCCCTCCTTTAAATCTCTGCAGTCAATCACAAGGGCTCTCCCCATAAACTGATCTGCCGGAAATTGATCCAATGTGATCCCATCCGGAAAAATATGAGCAGGCGAATCCATATGAGTTCCTGTATGAGTAGTCAGTTTCAGAAGTATTTCTCGAAATCCATCCTCTTCACAGCTGGCTGCCTGCATCAGAGCCGGAGGCTCTGTCCCCGGAAAAACCGGCATTTCTTCCTGAATCGTATGCGTTAAATCAATGACCTTCATTACAACAATCCCCCTTCTTTTCACAGCTGATTTTGCATTAAGAAAGAACCGGCTGCATGTTCCCGCGAAAAAACAGCTTATGCTCTGTGAACTACCCATTGTCTAAAGCCAATGGGCTTCCTGCT
>ULYF01027341.1_pt1 | contig 21820 bp, 23 predicted proteins | sample 1961941 | NCBI WGS metagenome assembly ULYF01 (sample SAMEA4835857, study PRJEB28245) | human gut metagenome | biome: gut microbiome; material: fecal sample | place: Denmark | collected 2008 | reverse complement strand
TTACTCTTTGGGTGCAGACAGGAGGGGTTCTGATGAAGGTATCTTTGTTGAATGAAAAAATCCTGTTCCAGAAGAGTGCTGTAGTGTCTGATGCTATTGGTAATCGTAAGAATGCATGGGAAGATTATTATTCCTGTTTTGCCACGATTGGTGGCGAGAGCAGAAACGAGAAATCAGAAGCAGGGCAGACAATAGATGATGTGGGTATCACATTTACAGTCAGGTATTGCAGTCAACTTGTGGACATCGTGTCCACAGGTTTCCGTATCCTGTTTCGTGGGGAGATTTACAACATTCTTTCTGTAGATCACATGAATTACAAAAAGAAATCTTTGAAATTCCGATGTGAGAAAGTGAGGCGGTAAGGGTGGCGTCCACAGTAAATATCAATGACATGGCGGATGTGATCATGCAAGGACTGACTGAGTTTGCACAACTTGCTACGGATGATATGAAAGAAGCTGTAAAACATGCAAGTACCACAGTTCGGAAGGAGATTAAGGCGAATGCTCCGGAAGATACCGGAAAGTATGCAAAGAGTTGGACTGCAAAGAAGGTCAGGGAAACCTCCCAGACGTTGACAATGGTGGTTCATTCTAAGAACCGGTATCAGCTTGCACATCTTCTGGAATATGGTCATGCCAAAAGGAATGGTGGCAGAGTGGAAGGCAAAGCCCATATCGCACCGGCAGAACAACAGGGAATCCGACAGTTACAGGAAGAGATTGAGAGAGCACTGAGAGGTTAGAACATGGAAGAATTATTGCAGATTTTAAGTGAGATGCAGATTCCTTTTGCATACCATCACTTTGCAGAAGGGGAATCGCCGGAGCCACCATTTATCTGCTATCTGCTTCCGGGAAGCAATAACTTCTCAGCGGATGGCAAGGTCTATTACAAGATAAATGAGGTTCATATAGAACTGTACACCGATTTAAAAGATTTGGCGGTGGAACAGCAGTTGGAGGATGTGTTGGGTGAACACGGAATCTTTTACAACAAATCTGAAACTTGGATAGAGAGCGAAAAGCTCTATGAAGTCCTTTACACATTTTACTTAGGTATGCAGTAAAAAGATCCAGTGAATCTTTTTACGCAGAGATGGAGGTATAGAGATGTCAGAGAAAAATAACAAAGTAAAGTATAATCTGAAAAACGCACACTATGCGCTTTTAACCATTGCAGAGGATGGCACGGTTTCCTATGGAGATCCGAAATCCATTCCGGGTTCTGTATCTATTTCCCTAGATGCTAATGGAGAACCGGAAAACTTTTATGCAGATGGTATCGCCTATTATGTTATCAACAATAACATGGGTTATGAGGGTGATCTGGAACTTGCACTTATTCCAGAAGATTTCCGTACAGAAATCCTGAAGGAAGAGTTGGATAATAACGGTGTTCTGATTGAGAACGCACAGGTGGAATTGGAATCCTTTGCACTCTTGTTTGAGTTTGATGGTGACCAGAGGCACATCCGCCACGTGCTTTATAACTGTGCCGCGTCCAGACCGGGTATCGAAGGTAAGACCAACGAGGATACCAGAGAGGTACAGACAGAAACACTTACCATTAAAGCAACACCGCTTTCCAGTGGTCTTGTGAAGGCGAAGACAGGAAATACTACAGATACAACCGTTTACAATGACTGGTACAAAGCTGTATATATGCCGACTACAACAGAATCTGATGAAGGAGAGGGCGTAGCATAATGAGTATGATTAAACAGATTGAGATTGACGGTAAGCAGGTGTCTTTTAAGGCATCTGCTGCCATTCCGAGAATTTACCGCATGAAGTTCCAGAGGGATATTTACAAGGACCTGAAGGCATTGGAAAAATCCATTGGAGACAACAGTGAGGAAAGCTCCAATCTGGACATGTTTTCTTTGGAGATGTTTGAGAATATCGCATTTGTCATGGCGAAACATGCAGATGCAAGCATTCCGAACACACCGGAAGAGTGGTTGGATGGATTCAACACCTTTTCCATTTATCAGGTGCTTCCACAGCTCATTGAACTCTGGGGATTGAATGTGCAGACGGATGTTGAGGCTAAAAAAAACTTCGCCCGACAGACCGTGAAATGACAACCCCATTATTCCTGTTAAGGTGTGTACAGTTAGGTCTATCAATGGCAGATTTGGAACTGCTGTCGATAGGTCTTATCAATGATATGTATGCGGAGAGTAGAAATGATGATTGCAAGTATGCGCAGCTTGCGACGCAGGAGGATTTCGACCGCTTCTAATTGAGAAATTGTCCGTTTTGTAGTATGATTATTCTCGTGGGCAGAGTCTCACGAGAATTTGAATTTGACGGAGGTAAAAAGATGCAAGATATAATTGTCGTAAATCAAAAGCCATATACGGTTGTTCGGCTGTTGGGACACGGGAAAGGCGGATATTCATATTTGGTAGAAACCCAGGGAAAACAGTATGTACTAAAGCAAATTCATCATGAACCCTGTGATTATTATTCTTTTGGAAACAAAATAGAAGCAGAAATTAATGACTACAACAGACTATTGCAGACAGGAATAAACCTGCCCAAGATGTTTGATGTTGATATTTCAAACGAGAGAATCGTGAAGGAATATATTGATGGACCAACAATATATGAACTGGTGAAAAATGATGCTGTGGATAATGCATATGTCATGCAAGTGCGTGAAATGGCTGCTGCTGTCCGTTCCTTTGGATTAAATATTGATTATTTTCCGACAAATTTTGTGGTACAAAATGGCATTATTTTCTATATTGACTATGAATGCAACCAGTATATGGATGAATGGAATTTTGAAAACTGGGGCATCAAGTATTGGACTAAAACAAAAGAATTTGTTGAATATATGGAAAAGCATTAGTTGAACAAACTTGAATTTGTGGGTGAATGCAGTATGAGATATTTTGTTAACGAAGACGAAAGAAAAGCATCTGGCAGTACATGCTATTTTGAATTTCAAAAAGGAAAGCACAGAAACAAGCATTGGCTTAAAGATTCCATTTGTATTCATGCTGACTTATTTGAGGAGCTTTTGCTGTTTCATCTTTTTGCTGATTCTCTTGGCCGTTTTGATTATTATGGTCCGACTAACGAAATCGGAAAAGAGCAATGGTACAAAATCATTGAAAAATCCAAAGAAAATGAGCACTGGGAACTTGTTGTTGAAGAAATGAGGCCATGGGCAGAAAAATGCTTTAACAAGCATATGTGCTTTACAATTTGCGGCATATAATTGTTTGATAAATTCCAAGCTTACGGAGAGTTTGGAAGCAACAGAAGATTTGAATTTGGCGAGGAGAATATGCGATGAAAGTCTATGATATTTCTCAAGAAGTTTTTAGTTGTGAAGTATATCCTGGTGACCCTATACCGGAGAAAAACGTGTTGAAATCAATGCAAAAAGGTGAAGTATATAATTTAACTGCATTTAGCATGTGTGCACATAACGGTACGCATATAGATGCTCCGTTTCATTTTATTAGAGATGGAAAAACGGTTGATGAGATATGCTTGGAAGCATTTGTGGGAATGGCTTATGTGGCAGAACATAACGGGATTGTTACGGGCAATGATGCTACAGAAATAATAGAAAAAGCCAAAAAACAGAGTTCTGATGCATCAAAGAGAGTTCTGATTAAAGGCAATGTCGAGGTATCACTAGAAGCAGCAAGGGTTTTTGCATCTTCAGATATTATGCTTCTGGGTAATGAATCACAAACGATAGGACCACAAGATGCTCCGATGGCAGTACACCTTACGCTTTTGGGTTCTGATGTTGTTTTACTTGAAGGAATTCGTTTGTCGGAAGTGTCTGAGGGTGTTTATTTCTTAAATGCTGCTCCGCTGAATTTATCAGGTGCGGATGGTTCACCATGCAGAGCTGTATTGATAGATATTGATGAGAGATAGATTTCAGTAAGCCAATATGTTTAACTGAGAGCTGAGTTTGAAGTTGTAGGTGAGTATGATGGGAAAGAAATTATCAGAAAAGACTTTGGAAGAACTGTGGCAGTTGTTCCCTATATATTTAACAGAACATCAATCTTGTTGGCAAGAATGGTATTCAGAGGAAGAAAGGTTATTGAAAAATGCCCTTTCTTCAACTGAAAGAATAAGTCATATTGGAAGTACGGCGGTTTCTTCTATATGGGCAAAACCAATTATTGATATTTTGGTAGAAGCTCCAAAGGAAAGCCGTTTACTGGATTATAAGGATTTGATTATTAACAGTGGCTATATTTGTATGTCACAGACTGAGAATAGTTTGTCTTTTAATAAGGGATATACAGAGAATGGTTTTGCCGAGCGAGTATTTCATTTGCATTTGAGATATGCAGGCGATAACAATGAATTGTATTTTAGAGATTATCTCATTGAGTATCCGGATGTTGCAAAGGAATACGAGGAATTGAAATTAAAGTTATGGAAGAAATATGAGCATAACAGAGATGGCTATACAAATGCGAAAACAGAACTTGTAAAGCGATATACAGATAAAGCAAGGATTCTGTATGGGAATAGGTACTAACAAATTTCAGTCTTGTGGATAGATTGAAAGCACGCAATTATTTGAAAGTTGTAGGTGAGAGGATATGAAAAACTTATATATAATCGGCGGAACAATGGGAGTCGGCAAAACTGCTGTTAGCCAGCAATTAAAATCTGATTTGCCCAATAGTGTATTTCTTGATGGGGATTGGTGTTGGGATGCAAACCCTTTCCACGTAACCAATGAAACCAAAGCAATGGTAACAGATAATATTTGTTACTTACTAAATAACTTTTTACATTGCTCTGCTTATGAAAATGTGATTTTCTGCTGGGTAATGCATCAACAGTCCATCATAGATTCTATTTTGGAAAAATTGGATACACAAAACTGTGAGGTGAAATGTGTTTCACTTATTGCTGATGAAGCCAATTTGCGAAGGAGACTGATTAAAGATGTGGAAAAAGGTATTCGTTCTAAGGATGTAATTGAGAGAAGCGTAGCAAGAATCCTAATGTATGAAACACTCAATACGATAAAAATAGATACTAATGAAAAATCGGTATCTATGATTGCAAATGAAATTGAGTATTTATGATGCTACAAAGACCGTTTGTGGAGGAAACAGAAACTTTCAGTTTGCTTCTCTACTTTGCGTAGGTAGTAAATCATCCGCCCAGCATTTATGATATTTTTACCGGAGGTGCATGAGTATGAATCAATATGTAACAGGAGCAGTGATTAAAGAACTGCGGGAAAAATATCATCTAACACAGGCTGAACTTGCTGAGAAATTGAATGTTTCAGATAAAACAGTTTCTAAATGGGAAACAGCAAAAGGATATCCGGATATTTCTTTGCTTGAACCAATCGCAAAGGTTTTCGGTATTTCAGTCACAGAACTGATTTCAGGGAATGCAGTCAGTAATGTGAATGTTTCAGCCAATATGATGCGTTCAAAGTTTTATGTTTGCCCGGTTTGTGGGAATAGTATTCACAGCATGGGAGAAGCTGTCATTCAATGTCATGGTTTAATTCTTACACCATGCCAGGCAGAAGAAACAGATGAGAATCATATGATTTTTATTGAGAGAGTTGAGGATGAATATTATGTTCGTGTTGAGCATGATATGACGAAACAGCATTATATTTCTTTTATTGCTGCATTGTCGCCAGATAAGCTGCAGATGGTGAAATTATATCCGGAAGGAAATGCGGAAGCGAGATTTAAAATAAACGGGGTTAAAAAGATTCTGTTTTATTGTAATCGGGATGGGATGTTTTTTATCAATGTCGTAAAGGGAATTGATGACAAGCAGACCGCTTACGATGACATAGAAGAGAGAAGGGAATTAGAACAGGCAGCAAAGATGTTGTTTGGATAGGATCGAAGAATAAAAATGTTGTATGGCATCTGTCAAAATGATGGGTGCCTTTTTTGTGCTCAAAAATAGGAAGGGAAGAGATGTTTAAGTTTGATATAAAGGAGATTTCAAAAGAAGATGCCCTGAAAATGATTCAGAAATATCACTATTCCAATACTCTTCCGAAGATAAATAAATTTTTTCTGGGATTCTTTCTGGATGAGGAACTGGTCGGTGTGGTTACGCTTGGATGGGGAACAAGGCCGCGACACACGATACAAAGGATATTTCCGAGTCTGGACACAAAGGATTATTTGGAAATAGGACGAATGTGTATGACAGAGGAGATGCCACGAAACAGTGAATCCCAGATGTTATCACAACTTGTGAAATGGATTCACAGGAATATACCTGAGTTGAAGATATTATTTACCTGGGCAGATGGAATGGTCGGTAAGGTTGGATATGTGTATCAGGCATCTAATTTTATTTATGCCGGATATTCTGATGGGGAAATGTACATGAAAGACGGTGTGAAAATTCATGTGCGACAGATGAAATCATTTTTAGTATCGGATGGACAGAAAGATGAGCGTATTACTGTAAGACCGACAGCAGAGCAGATGAGAAAATACAACATTCTTCATTTTAAGGGGAAACAGTATAGATATCTGATGTTTTTATGTGGAAAGCAGGAGAAACAGAGATTATTGAATGAATGTCTGATTGATTTAGGTCTTCCCAGACCAAAGGATGATGATTTGTCTTGGCGGGTAAAGAACCGGACAACAGGGAAGTGGGTGGATTGTGATAAACCACCATATGTAACAGATGTAGATCAGAAGACAAAAGGTCTTGTGAATCTTAGAGAATAGATGGATTTGACGGAGCAGAAATGCTTCTTTTTTTGTGCTTAAAACGGGAGGTGAGAGGATAAATGGCAAGCAGAATACAGGGTATTACCGTAGAAATTGGTGGCGATACCACGAAACTTACAACAGCATTAAAGGGTGTGAACAGTGAAATCCGTAATACACAGTCACAGCTTAGAGATGTGGAAAAACTGCTGAAATTAGATCCAGGCAATACGGAGCTCTTATCCCAGAAGCAGAGATTACTGAACGAAGAGGTTCAGGCGACAAAGGAAAAACTGGAGGCTTTAAAGACTGCCAGTGAACAGGCAAATGCCGCTTTGGAGCAAGGGACGATAAGTAAAGACCAGTATGATGCACTCCAGAGGGAAATCATCGCAACGGAGCAAGCTCTGGAAGATTTGGAAGAACAGGCAGAGCAATCGGCGGTGGCATTACAGAAAATTTCAGTAACCGGTACAAAGTTTCAGGAGGTTGGCGGAAAGATAGAAAGTGTTGGAAAGTCACTTTTGCCAATGTCTGCAGCAGTTACCGGAATCGGTGTGGCTGGGCTTAAGGTTGCAACCGACTTTGAAAAAGCAATGTCCGGTGTTCAGGCAATAACAGGAGCAACCGGTGCGGAATTTGAGAAGCTTCGTGAGACAGCCATTGATTTGGGTGCGACAACAGCGTTTTCTTCCGGAGAAGTTGCAGAAGCCATGACAGAGATGGCAAAGGCCGGATGGTCTACCACTCAGATTATTGATGGTATGTCCGGTGTTCTGGATGCAACAGCAGCTTCCGGAGAAAGCCTTGCAACAGTTTCTACGATTGTTGCAGATGCAATTACCGGATTTGGATTATCTGCAAAGGATTCCGCAAGAGTGGCGGACCTTATGACACAGGCGGCAAACTCCGGCACCATCGGGGTATCTGACTTGGGAGAATCCTATAAGTATGTGGCTCCTCTGGCTCAATCCATGGGGTTATCCATTGAAGATGTGACAACAGCATTATCCGCCATGTCTATGGCCGGTATCAAAGGTTCTCAGGCAGGTACATCACTTAGAACAGTGCTTGCAAACATGGCGAAACCATCCAGTACGGTGGCTTCTGCAATGGATGAATTGAACTTAAGCATTACAAATAGCGATGGTTCTTTTAAATCGTTGGATGAAATCATCACAACTATGCGAACAAGTTTCAATGGATTGACGGATGACCAGAAAGCCTATTATGCAACAGCACTTGCCGGAAAAGAAGGTATGTCCGGTCTGATTTCCTTGCTCAATCTAACACAGGAAGAATATGATGCACTGACTGCTTCCATGAATAACTGTACAGGTGTTGCCGGAGAGACAGCAGCGGTCATGCAGGACAATTTGCAGAGCAAGGTGGAACAGCTTGGAGGTGCATTGGAATCTCTGGCAATTAAGTTGTCCGAGTATGTGATTCCGTTCCTGACAGGTTTGGTGGAGAAGATTACTGCAGCGGTGGATGCCTTTACTAATATGAATCCAATGGTGCAGAAAGCAGTTTTAGTCATTGGCGGAATCCTGGCTGTTGCCGGTCCGATTCTGATTGTGGTCGGAAAGATTATTACAGCGGTTGGTACGATCATGACAATCATCCCTAAACTTGGGGCAGCTATCAATGCCGTGAAAACAGCAATGTTGGCACTGAATACAACCATGCTTGCCAATCCGATATTCCTGATTATTGCAGCCATTACCGCACTGGTAGCGGCTTTTATTTATTTGTGGAATACAAATGAGGATTTCAGGAAGTTTTGGATTGATTTGTGGGAGAACATCAAGGAAGTTGCTATAGCGGTATGGACTGCGATTAGAGAGTTCTTTGTTTCTGCATGGGAAGCAATCAGCAATGCGGCACAGACCATTTGGAATGGGATTAAGAAATTCTTCTCAGCACTATGGGAAGGTATCAAAACGATATTTACAACAGTGTTGAATGTGATCAGTACGATTGTGACTACCTATTTTAATATCTACAAGACAATCATCACAACCGTATTCAATGCAATAAAGACTGTGATCACAACAGTGCTGAATGCGATAAAGACGGTCATCATAACCGTATGGAATACGATTAAGACCATATTCACCACAGTCTTGAATACCATTAAGTCTGTGGTATCAGGAGCATTTAATGCAATGTGGAATGGTATCAAGAATACGATATCAGGCATTGTGAATACCATTAAAACCGGATTCAACAATGCAGTCAGCTTTGTCAAAAATCTGGCGTCTTCTGCATTCCAATGGGGAGCAGATATTATTCAGGGTATTGTGAATGGTATTAAGAGTTGCATTGGAAAGGTTAAGGATGCCGTGACGAATGTTGCAGAGACAATCCGTTCATTCTTGCATTTCTCTGTTCCAGATGAAGGACCTCTTACGGATTATGAAAGTTGGATGCCTGACTTTATGAGTGGTCTTGCAAAAGGGATTGAACAGAGTAAAAACATGGTGACGAAAGCTGTGGAAGGAGTTGCTGGGGATATGGTTATCAGCCCACAGATGGCGATAGCCGGATATGGAACTGATATGAACCTGAAAGCACCGACAGCAACAGAAAGCATTAGTGGTATCACATCTGCCATTACTGAGGCACTTAGCCGGATGAATGGTCAGAATGGTGATATTGTCATTCCGATTTATCTGGGTGGAACAATGCTTGATGAAGTAATTGTGGATGCTCAGCAGAGAATGAATTTAAGAAGTGGAGGAAGGTAGGATGGCATTTTTTGAATATTTGAAATTTGACGGAACTGTCCTTCCTCTGCCGGATTCTTATGATGTGTCATTGTCGGCGGTGGAAGCGGACAGTAGCGGAGAGACAGAAGCGGGAACAACACAGAGGGATGTTGTCCGTCAGGGTGTAGTGAACATTTCTGTCTCCTTTTCCGTGACAGCCAAATGGCTGAAAGCACTAACTGCCTATTCTAAACAGGATAAGTTGTCGGTGGACTATTTTGATACGGAAACAGCAGACATGAAGAATACAGAAATGTATGTTGAGGGATTTAAAGCGAAATTGGAAAAGGATACATCCTATAGGGGATTGTGGATAGTATCCTTTACCTTGAAAGAGTTCTGATAAAATTGATTTGAAGATGGAGATGCATTATAATTTTCACAGAAAGGTATTGACTCTCACACCATGAGAGGCAGTAGAGTGATATTGAGCTCAAGAATGTACAAACCATGGAGGTACGAAATGTTAAAAATAGGTGATTTTTCAAGATTGTCCAGAGTCAGTATCCGAATGCTGCGCTATTATGACGAGGTGGGGCTGTTAAAGCCGGATAAAGTCGATGATTTTACTGGTTATCGCTATTACAATGAAGAACAGCTTCTTGTCATGGGAAGAATCAATGCTCTGAAAGATATGGGATTTGGTGTGAGCGCAATTGCAGAGATTATGAAAAACAGTAATCCAAAAGAAATTGAGCAGATTTTTCAAGTGCAGAAAGCTCAGCTTTTAGAAGAAGTAAAGGATCTCAATCATAGGATACAGTTTCTGGACACAGCTATAGCAAGGCTGAGAAAGGACGAAATTATGAAGTATGATTGTATTATCAAACAGATGCCGGAGAGATATGTTGCCAGTGTAAGAAAGGTGATTCCAAAATATGAAGAGGAAGGAAGACTCTGGCACATTCTATTTTCTGAAACTGCAAAGTCTGGAATGATTCCATGTGGTCCGGCAATGGCGAAACTCCACGATAAGGAGTACAAGGAAAATGATGTTGATGTAGAAGTTCAGATTGAAGTAAAGGGACATTATGAGAATACAGAAAATGTCACATTCTTCACAGAGCCGGAAATGACAGTGGCAAGTGCTACTTTTAAAGGATCTTATGAACAGTTCTCGGATGTGTATGCATCTCTGGCGGCATGGGTTTCAGAAAATGGATATGAATTAGCAGGGCCAATGATTGATGTGTACCATGTGAGTCCGAATGATACACGAAATCCGGATGAATTTGTAACAGAAATATGCTGTCCTGTTCATCAAATTTAAAGAAATTATAGTAGCTAGAAATATTTTTGGAACATCTGTCAATTGTGGCAGGTGTTCTTTTTATGCATGGAATTAGGAGGTGTTGCTTTTGTACCCAGTAAGTGAAGAGTTCCTGTCAGCGGTGCAGGAGAACACAAGAAGGTATTACTGGACTGGAAAAATTATCACAAAGGCAGGTGTGGTACATGAGTTTACAGAGAAGGACATAGTAAAGGGAAGCGGATATATTTCTTCCCAGTGTTGTGGAAATACAGAAATGGAACTTGGTACGGTGTATGCTGCGGAAATGGGGATTACACTATTTTCTGAAATCGACAGATACACACTGGAAGATGCATTGGTGGAATTGTACTACCATCTGTTGGTGGGAGAAGCATATGAAACAGTTCCGATGGGGGTATATGAGGTTAGTGAAGCGAACCGGACTATACGTTGTCTGGAAATCAAAGCATATGACTATATGCTCCGGTTTGAAAAAGATTTTAATACAACCGATACAATTGGAAATGCTTATGAGATCATCATGCTCTGCTGTAAGGCTTGCAGTGTAGAGTTCGCTCATACACAGACAGAGATTGAGTCCATGCCGAATGGCTCGGAAGTGCTTTCTATTTACAGTGAAAATGATATTGAAACCTACAGGGATGTACTGTTTTATATCGGTCAGGTCCTTGGAGGTTTCTTTTGTATTAACCGTGATGGAAAACTGGAACTGCGTAAGTATGGCAGTGAGCCTGTTATGAACATCAGTAATAAGCAGAGATTTTCAAGCAGCTTTTCTGATTTTATTACCAGATACACAGCGGTCAGTTCCACCAATATGAAAACTCAGACGGCGGAATATTATGCGTTGGAAACGGATGATGGGCTGACCATGAATCTTGGTGTGAATCCTTTCCTACAGTTTGGTGTGGATGAAACAAGAAAAGAACTATGTGAGCAGATTCTGGAGGATATTTCCGTTATTAAATATGTGCCTTTTGATTCTGAAACCATTGGAAATCCGGCATTGGATTTAGGAGACGTATTAAGGTTCAGCGGTGGTCATGCAGACGAGGAACAGATTACTTGTATCACGTATTCACAATGCAGAATCGGAGGAAAGCATTCTCTGCGATGTGTGGGAAAGAATCCACGTCTGGCGCATGCGAAGTCAAAGAATGATAAGAACATCTCAGGACTTTTGAATCAGGTAGATGCCGGAAAGATTGGGATTCACACATTTTCCAATGCGTCCGCCTATACATTGGCAGATAGCGATACGAAAATCATCAGTATTGAGTTTGCTACAACGGAAGAAAACCATGCCCAGTTCTTTGGTCAGGTGGTTGTGGATGCGGTGGCATTACAGACAGAGCGTACGGAAAATGCCAAAGGCACCATCACGATCCCGATGACGGAGACGGATGCAGAAACAGGAGAAGTGATAGAGAACCTGTTATCTGTGGAAGTGGAACTTCCTGTTACATGGTCAGAAGACGGAAAGGTTCTCTGTTATGTGATATTTGAGCTGAATGATTCTGTGATCACGGTGCATTGTCCGGTGGAAACATGGCACAGCGGTAAACACATTCTTTCTTTATATTATCCGATTGAAAGTGTGGTGCCGAATATCACGAATACATTCAATGTGTATCTGCGAATGGAAAACGGAACAGGTACGGTTGGAATCGGAGACTGTATTGCATCCATCAGCGGTCAGGCAATGGCAGCGGCTCCGGCATGGGATGGAAAGATTGAAATAGAAGAAAAGGTTACAAGGTTTGTTATTGGTGGCGGTATGAATGTGAGAGACATTTCGGATATCATCCAGATGGAAACAATGGAACTTGTACAGAGAGCATATACGGATCATGTGACTGGCAGAACAGCGATTAGTGCATTCTGTCGTCCTGTGACGGTTGAATAGGAGGGATTTTTATGAAGTTAAAAGGAGCAATGGTCATTGAACTGACAGACGTGAATACTTCGGAAGTGGAAACCTATGTGGAAGAGAATATGGTGACCAATGCGGTAAATAACATTCTGGGACTCAATCCAATGGCAATTTTTTATACAGAAGAGGAATATTCCACAGGTCTTGTATGGACAGATAATCTGCTTCCAATCTGTCCGAACATGATAGGAGGGATCTTATTATTTTCTAAGGCTTTGGAAGAAAATGCAGATAATATTTATGTGCAGTCAGATAATCTTCCAGTTGCATACGCATCTAATGATGTAAATTCTACGGCTAATACAGCCAGGGGAAGTCTGAACCTGACAGAGAGTAAGGCGCTGGACAATGGATATAAGTTTGTCTGGGAATTTACACCGAGCCAGGGGAACGGAACAATCGCAGCTATTGCACTGACCAGTGCAAAAGGTGGAGAAAATGGATTTGGCAGCAGTGTAGCAGATGCTAGTGCATTTTTGCAATTAAAAGAGGTGGATATCGGAAATCTTGGCCTTGCAAAACAGATGGTATTGTTTGAAACAGCAGAAGTTGATTTTGAAAATGATATCCTGTATTCCATCACATTTGAGACTTCCAGTGTGCGTGTGAGGAAAATACGCATTCCGATTTTCAGTATTGGACTGAATGAGAATATCAATGATTCTACTTATACGGTATTGGAAGATAAAGTGATTCCGACATCAACATTCGAGTTCTTAGGAAGCTACACGAAATACGGAGAGTTTCTGGATGGACAGGATGGATACTGGTATGGGTTCTCCAATGAAGAAAACTCTTCCGGGGATGCGACCATGCTCTGGGTAAAGATATCCAAAACTGATTATTCCATTGAGGAAGGTTCATGGACGTTATCCAATGCTTATCTGATGGAAGTCGGGGAGAGGGCTACGGATTCCAGTTATCCGGAAAGAATATGCAGATGCTGTATGAGAAACGGGTATCTGTATGTACCCGCTTATAATAAGAAGGGAATCTATAAAATCAATGTCAGTAATTCGGCGGATGTGACGCTGATCGAGTTTGGTTTTACTTCCGGTGGAAAGCCTCTTTGTGAATCCGGAACCTGTGAATTGTATCTGACATTGATTGGGGATCTTATCATTGGTGCAGATTTTCAAATCACCGCAGATGATACCGTTATTAAAACAAAAGGAAATGAGAGACTGAACCATGCGGCAACACCGCTGTTCCAGTATAAACATTTCCTTCTCGGATGGGGTGGAAGCTATGGTAATGAATACAGAACCATGTATCTCTTGACACCGTATCTGGCTACCATCAACAATCTTTCTTCAGCGGTGGTGAAAACAACGGATAAGACAATGAAGATCACTTATACGCTGACAGAAGAAACAGAATAAACCATTATGTGAATGAAGCGATTGGCTCTTTGGGTCAGTCGCTTTTTCAATACAAAAATTTAAAGGAGGATTTTCAGTATGAAAGAATTTTGGAACGTGATTCAGTTGGTATTTTCCGCAGTCGGCGGATGGCTCGGATATTTTCTGGGCGGGTATGATGGTCTGCTCTATGCACTGGTTGTTTTCATGGTAGTGGACTATATCACAGGCGTCATGTGTGCGGTTTCTGATAAGAAGCTGTCCAGTGCAGTTGGATTTAAGGGTATCTGTAGGAAGGTGCTGATCTTGATGCTTGTAGGTATTGCCAATCTTCTGGATGTACAGGTCATTGGAACGGGGGCAGTATTAAGGACTGCTGTGATTTTCTTTTATCTGTCCAATGAGGGTGTGTCCTTACTGGAGAATGCGGCACATCTTGGCTTGCCAATTCCGGAGAAGTTAAAGGCAATTCTGGCACAGCTCCATGACAGGGCAGAAGGGGATGGTGATGACAATGAAGTTGGTTAAAAGTTTATTGACAAAGAATCCGTGCTACACAGCCGGAAAAAAGATTACAGTGAAAGGGCTTATGCTCCATAGTGTAGGGTGTCCTCAGCCGAGGGCATCCGTTTTTATTAACAGTTGGAACAGGGCAGATTATGATAATGCCTGTGTCCACGCATTCATTGATGGGAATGACGGAACTGTGTACCAGACGCTTCCGTGGAATCACAGAGGTTGGCATGGTGGCGGCTCGTGCAACAATACCCATATCGGAGTGGAGATGTGCGAGCCGGCTTGTATCAAATACACTGGTGGTTCTACGTTTACCTGTTCCGATAAGGCGACTGCAAAGGCTGTAGCAAAGAGAACTTATGAAGCGGCTGTGGAATTGTTTGCCATGCTTTGTAAGGAGTATGACCTGAATCCTCTGGCAGATGGCGTTATTGTCAGCCATGCGGAAGGTCACAAAAGAGGAATTGCAAGCAATCATGGAGACCCGGAACATCTCTGGAAACAACTTGGTATGAGCTACACAATGGATGGATTCCGTAATGATGTAAAAGCTTCCATGAAAGAAACGGTATCTGGTATACAGGCAACGGTATTTGCAAATCTTTCCGAAGAGGAAGTGATTGCAAAGGTTGGTGCGTTGTTTACCGCTGATCAGAAGAAAAGCGGTATTCTGGCATCGGTTTCTCTGGCTCAGTTCATTTTGGAGAGTGGATACGGAAAGAGTGAACTTGCCCAGAATGCCAATAACTGTTTTGGTATGAAGAAATATCTGTCTGGCAATACATGGAGTGGTTCTGTGTGGGATGGAAAGGCTGTCTACACAAAACAGACGAAAGAACAGAATCCGGATGGTTCTTATGAAACCATCACAGCGGATTTCCGTAAGTATGCGTGTGTGGAAGATTCTATTGCAGACCACAGTGCTTATCTTCTTGGTGCCATGAATGGCAGTAAGAAGAGATATGAGGGTATTGCCGGAATGAAAGATTACAAGAAGGTAGTGCAACTTATCAAAGACGGCGGGTATGCGACTTCACTTATTTATGTGGAGAAGCTGTGCTCTATCATCGAGAAATGGAACTTAACACAGTATGATTTGAAAGAGACTGCTACAGAGCTGGAGAAGTGGTACAGAGTCCGTAAGAGTTGGGCAGATGCTAAGAACCAGAAGGGAGCCTATAAGGTGCTGAAAAATGCCAAAGCATGTGCCGATAAGAATGATGGCTATTCTGTTTATGACTGGAATGGGAATGTGGTGTATGCACCATCAAAGGCATCCGAGCCGGAACAGAAAGAGGTTTCTTACCGTGTTCGTGTCAGCATTAAGAACCTGAATATCCGAAAAGGACCTGGCACGAATTATGATAAGACCGGAAAATATACCGGTATTGGAGTGTTTACCATTGTGGCAGAAGCGGATGGTGAGGGAGCAACGAAATGGGGCAAACTGAAAAGCGGTGCCGGATGGATTAGTTTGGATTATGCGAAAAAAATTTAAGATTTAGCGGATTGACCTGTGGGTGCTGTTGTGGTACTCACAGGTCTTTTTTTGTTTCAAAGGGCAAATTTTGCCCTTTGGATTGCCCTTTGAAATTCCAAAGTATCAGAGACGGTGTTCCAAAGGTTCATTTTGATACTTTGAAAAGATAGGAAAAGGTATTATAATAGGCTGTACAATTTGAATTTTCTTCATTGATTTTTTAAAATAATTATAGTACAATGACTAAAGTTCATCGGAGGAACTGTAATACGTAATTACAGCGCCGGATAAGATGACACATAAGGACTTTTGTCGGAGGGTGAGCGTAGCGTAAGGGACGACACCAGATAAGACAACTGCTTTGTGTGGAACATCTTATCTGGCGTTTTTTTATTTTAAGGAGGATATTATGGACTTTATTACGAGCGACATTAAGAAACTTTATGGAAAATATTTAATTGCCTCATTGGCGAGTGCTGTTGTGATGTCAATCTACAGTTTTGTGGATTCTATTGCAGTTGGACAATCGGTTGGACCGATTGGTGCAGCTTCTATGGCAGTTATTACACCGCTATATGGTGTGCTGATTTTTCTGGCGATTCTCTGTGGTGTTGGTGGTTCTGTTCTGTATGGTAATGCACGAGGAGAAGGAAATACAGAAAAGGCAAATGCATTATTTACTGCGGCAACTGCTTTAATGGTTGGCTTAATTCTTTTTGCATGGGTAGTTTTTGCTTTGTTTCACGAACCTATTTTTACCTTTTTTGGAGCAGATGCAGAACTTATGCCAACTGTTATGGAATATGCCAGATGGTTGATTTGGTTTTTACCAGCTTTTATTTTGCCAACATTTATTAGCTCTTTTATTCGTAATGATGGAGCACCGAATCTTGCTATGACAGCAGTTATTGTTGGCGGAGGTGTGAATATTTTTTGCGATTGGTTTTTCTGTTTTCCTTTGGATATGGGGATGACGGGAGCTGCATTAGCAACCGTATTAGGAACCTGTATTCAAGTTGTTATTATGTGTAGTCATTTCTTTACAAAGAAGTGTACATTAAGATTCGTGAAGCCGAATCATGTAAAACCAGCCATTAGTCAAACTTTAAGCATTGGATTTGGTGCGAGTGCATTAGACCTTGGGACAGTCATATTAGCAATTATAATGAATAATCAGATTATGCGTTATGGAGATACTACGGCATTAGCAGTTTATGGTGTAGTGGCAACCATCACTTCTTTATTTCAGGCATTGTACTGTGGTGTAGGACAGGCAATCCAGCCGATTGTATCCGCAAACTGTGGAGCAATGCAAACGAAAAGAATTAAGCAAACATGGAAAATGTCGCTTACAACGGTTATGGTGATGGGATGTCTCTTTACTGTTATCGGAGAACTATTCCCAGAGCAGATTGTGAAATTATTTATTGATGCAACACCACAAGTAATTGAAGCCGCACCTAGCATCATCCGACCATTTTTCTTGCTATTCTTTTTCCTTGGGATAACGGTATTGGCAACCTATCATTTGCAGTCTATTATGCATGGCACCATGTCTATGGTTATAGCAGTCCTGCGTAGCGTGGTTATTAGTGGATTGTTATTGTTTGTGCTACCACTATTCTTAGATATAACTGGTGTATGGATTGCAATGCCAATTTCGGAATTCATTGTAGCAGTAATTGCATTGTTATATATTTATAAGCGTACCTAAAAACACAGGATAATAATAGTGCTATCAGCAATTTATTAGAAATGTGAAACTTTCAGGTTTCGCCTGTTTTACAATTTCATAAGAAGAGCAATATGCTTGTAGGATAACACCTACAGGCATATTTTTTTGCTCAGAGGTTAAAATCCGCACCATTTCTTTTGCCTGTGACATAGGAGGGAATCCCTCACTATGTTTTGGAGGTGCAATCATGGTTCCGGAAGAAGTTGTGGAAAAATATGATAGAGAAATGGACAGGAGAACGAGGCAGAATCTGGAGCGTTTTGCAGAGTTTATGGCAAGAATGATTGAAAAATATGGCCATAAAGTTTTGGCAGAAATGGAAAGAGAAGAAGCGGAAAAACAGCAGAAAGGACAGTAAGAAAATGCGTCGATTATTTTTTTGTAATCGGCGCATTTTGCCCGCTGACGCAATGGGAAAAGTGCGTTATATTGTAGATCCAAGGATGGATGACGAACATTCCTTGGGCAACCGAAAAGGCGGTGATGGATTGAAAAAGAAGAAATGCTATATTTACACAAGAGTTTCTACTATGGCACAGACAGAGGGTTACAGTCTTGATGCACAGCAAGAGAAATTGAGAAAATATGCAGAATATAAGAGCCTTGAAATAGCCGGAGAGTATTGCGATGCTGGTAAATCTGGTAAAAGTATCAAAGGACGCCCGGCATTCCAGCAGATGATGGAAGATGTGGCAAGCCAAAAAGATGATGTGTCTTACGTGCTTGTATTTAAACTTTCACGCTTTGGAAGAAATGCTGCAGATGTACTGAAATCTTTGCAACTCCTTATGGATTATGAAGTTGATTTGGTATCTGTGGATGATGCTATAGACAGTTCCACACAGGGCGGAAGACTTACACTGGCCATTCTCTCAGCGGTGGCGGAAATTGAGCGTGAGAACATAACAGTACAGTTCTTGTCTGGAAAGATGCAGAAGTTGAAAGAAGGTGGATGGCCGGGAGGTCCCATTCCTTACGGATACCGTAAAGAGGATGATAAGTTAGTGCAGAATCCACAAGAAGCAGAAATTGTAAAATTGATTTTCGACTTATATTTACAAGACGGTATGTTAGCGACGAGCATTGTCCGGCATTTGAATGATAACGGTCTTACCAGAATGATTAAGGGTAAGGTTAGTCCATTTAAATATGATTTTATAACAACCGTTCTGGACAATCCGGTTTATTGCGGAAAGATATTTTATGGTAGGCGTACCAACAATAAGGAACAACAAAAACAAAAACGTGAGGTTTTGGAAATACAGGGTAATCACGAGCCTATTATATCTGTGAAACAGTGGGAACAAGTTCAACAGAAGCGGAAAGAGTATTCTGGCAGATGTCAGAAAATAGATGAGCCGGAAAGAGTGAGTATATTATCAGGACTTGTGAAATGTCCTGCATGTGGAGCAGGGATGATTGCCACTAAGAATAAACATGTCAATAAAAATCGTGGTGGTCATTATAAAACACTTCATTATTATAGCTGTGGAAATGCACGGAAACAGAATGGCATGACATGTAAATTTCGTCACACATATAATCAGGCGAAAGTGGACAGTGCTGTTTTGGAGATGATAGGGAAGTTATTTACGGTTCCATCTTTCCAAAAGGAAACATCCAAATGGTTTCAGGGCAAGGATTCCATAGAGGAGCTTATGGAACAGCTAAAAACGATTCGCAAGAAGTTGTACCACCAGGAACAACAGAAGCGTAGGTTGGGGGAGATTTTGGATAATCTTGATATTCTGGCGGATGATTACGATGAAACTTATGATAAGACACAGGACGAAATTGATGGCGTATATGATGAAATAGAGAGATTGGAGATTTTGCTTTCACAGACAAAAAAGAAATTGGAAGCGGTGGAGCAAGGCACGAAAGCATTAAAACAGGTGGAAAATCTGATTCAGAATATACCGAAGTTTTTTGAGGAAATGACCTGTGAAGAAAAGCGGGAGTTTTATCGTCTATTGATTGAAAAAATCGAGATGTATCCAGAAGAAACGCCGGATGGAAGGATTGTAAAAAGTATTTCATTCAAAATTCCGGTGTTTTACGAAGAGTGGGAACCGAAAACAGAGTTGATTGCTGATGAAGTAATAACCTATACGCTTGATACATCAGAAGTTGGCATAACCTCAGCAGAAGCAAAAGCAACGTATGTGGAATTGAAGAAATACATTTTGGACAGATATGGAACAAAGGTTTCTTCTTTATATATAGCCCAAATAAAAAGAAAGTATGGGATTGATATGGGAGAGAATTACAATAAGCCGGATGATCCGAACAAAAGAGTTCCCAAATGTCCGAAAGCGAAGGAAGAAATGATTATTGAGGCGTTGAAGCATTTTAAGATGCTGGAGCCAGACGTAATGATGATAGCGTAGGAGGTGCGGTTCGTGAAGAAAAGAACAAAATGTTATATATACATCCGTGTGTCCACGGCAATGCAAGTGGATGGATATAGTCTTGAAGCCCAGAAAGAAAGGCTGACAAAGTTCGCAGAATTTCAGGATATGGAAGTGGTAAGGGAATACTGTGATGCCGGAAAGTCTGGAAAGAGTATTACAGGACGTCCGGAGTTCACGCAGATGCTACAGGATGTTGCAGATGATAAAGACGGCGTGGAATACATTTTAGTATTCAAGCTATCCAGATTTGGACGTAATGCTGCGGATGTTCTCAATTCATTGCAGTACATACAGGATTTTGGTGTGAATCTTATCTGTGTGGAAGACGGAATTGATTCATCAAAAGATTCCGGTAAACTTACCATCACGGTTCTGTCTGCGGTTGCAGAGATTGAGCGTGAAAATATTTTGGTACAGACAATGGAAGGACGAAAACAAAAAGCCAGAGAGGGTAAATGGAATGGTGGTCAAGCACCCTTTGGATATACTCTGGATTCTAAGAAAGGTATGCTAGTTGTAAATCCGGATGAAGCAGAGATTGTAAAAATCATCTTCAATAAATTTGTGAATGAGGGTTTAGGTGCAGACAGTATCAGCAATTATCTGAATCAGCATGGATATGTGAAAACAAAATACAGGAGCCACGAATTGAATTATTTTACCAGAAGTCTGGTAAGAAAGATATTGGATAATCCGGTGTACATCGGTAAAATTGCTTATGGAAAGAGCAGTACCGAAAAAATAAAAGGTACCAGAGACCAGTATCACAGAGTTCAAAATGATGAATTTCTTCTGGCAGAGGGATTACATGACGCAATCATTGATTTAGACCTTTGGGAAGGCGTCCGTGCAAGAAGAGAGGAAACTGGTGTCAAGTGGGTTAAAACTCACAGTCTGGAGCATGAGCATATTTTGACTGGTTTGCTGAAATGTCCGATTTGTGGTGTTGGAATGTCCGGCACTGTACGAAGACGAAAGAACAAAAGTACCGGAGAATACAAAGATGATTTCTATTATAGATGTAAGCACCGTAAGAAAATCAATGAGAGCGATTTCTGTAATTGCAGTCTAGTCTTAAATCAAAATGAGCTGAATGGTGAAGTGGAAAGACACATCATGGACCTTGTAAATAATAAAGACGGTAGAGACTTTATTATAAGAAGAATGGAGTCCAGAGTGGATGTCAGTTCATTAGAGACAGAGCGAGAACAGTTGCGTGGGCAGCTTCGCCAGTTGTCCGGTGCAAAGAAAAAACTGACGGATATGATTGACCGTTTGGATGTTACAGATAAGCATTATGACAGAAAGTATCAGGACATGCATGACCGACTGGATAATCTGTATGACAAGATTGGAGATATAGATGACCAGCTTCAGGATGTGAATGAGAAAATCCGTATGGCCTATGAAAATCAAATTACTTCAAAACAGGTCTATCAAATTCTCACATGTTTTGATAAAATATACTTTGAGATGACGGACTTGGAGAAAAAAGAGTTCTTCAGGAATTTCATTGACGAGATAGAATTATATTCTGAAAGACAGAGCGATGGACGCATTGTAAAACAGATAAACTTCAACTTTCCAGTGTATTATAATGGAAACGAAGGCAATGCAATTCG
>ULYF01052516.1_pt1 | contig 22456 bp, 20 predicted proteins | sample 1961941 | NCBI WGS metagenome assembly ULYF01 (sample SAMEA4835857, study PRJEB28245) | human gut metagenome | biome: gut microbiome; material: fecal sample | place: Denmark | collected 2008 | reverse complement strand
AAACTTCTGGAGCAGCGGCTGGGAGATGTAGGGGAATTTGCAAGAGAGCTGGTAGATGCCGGAAAAGCGGAAAACAGGAAAGAGGAGAAATATTATTTTATACAATCCATAGGATTTGTGTATCTGTTTGCAGGTGTTTTGATGTTTTTTATGTCTATGACAAAAGCGGGCTGGAATATGCTGGAAGACAGTGCATTTAATCTGGTTTCTATATCCTGGATAGTACTAGTACCCTGGCTCTTATCTGTATGGCAAATGTATTTTATAGGGCGGTTTGTGCTGGTGAAAAAAATAGGTGGAATACTCACAGTCCTTGCGGCAGGAATGATTTTGGTTTTGAATTGGGTATATCATTATTTTTTCGATGACATAAAAGGGTTTGGAAATCAAGCTGTTCCCAATTGGATTTTTCTATTGTTTCTTCTTTTAGGTAGCATTCTTTATTGGCATGGAAGAAAGAAGTTTACAGAAATCACAGAGCAGATAGCCAAAGAACAACATATAGAGTTTTGAAAAAGCTGGAGGTGTTTGATATGACAAAGAATTCTAAGAAAAGAAGAATATTTTCAATTATCATTTTAGCACTTTTATGTATCGTACTCTTATTAGCATATTTACAAGTAATCACAACCAACGTTAAATTCATTTGTCTTGCATTTCTGGTTGTAATCGCAGGAATGGCATTTCGTAGACCAGATAAACCATTTAAAGATATGACAAGTCATGAGAAATATATGACAGTACTAGATCTATTTCTCTGGTTAGCTGTTTTGATTACAGCATTTACACGTTTTTAAAGCTGAAATTAGACATGAAATACGGAAAAACTTGATTAATATGGCTAGGGAAGCAAAAAAGAAGGAAGATTTTTAAAATAACGTTTGAAGGACGTAAAGGGAGTTTGCGAGAGAGGACAGGAGTGAAACACATGTTAATACAGATTGTAGAAGATGATTTTGCATTAAGCAATGGAATCCGGTTGGCCCTTTCCCAGCCGGAGATAGAATTTTTTCAGGACAGGGAAGTACAGGAGGCGCAGAGCAGTTTTCAGAAACAAGTCCCCGATTTGATTATTCTAGATATTAATCTGCCGGATAAGAGCGGATATGAGTACCTGACCTGGGTGAAAAGGCAAGGAAATACCCCTGTTTTGATTCTCACTGCTCTTGATACAGAAATGGATGAAGTGACAGGACTGAATCTGGGAGCAGACGATTATATGACAAAACCCTTTCGTTTGGCTGTGCTTAGAGCCAGAATCCAGAATCTTTTGCGTCGGACAGGCAGAGTAAAAACCGCAATTTATGAAATAGATGATTTGTTTTTGGACTTTGACAGACTGTTGTTTCGGAAAGGAAAGACAGAGTTGTCTTTTGGGAAAAATGAGCAAAAACTACTTCGCCTGTTTCTGGAAAATCAGGGAAGAGTGCTTACCAGAGAGCTTCTCATAGAACGCATTTGGGCAGATGGAGGCGAGTATGTAGATGAAAATGCGCTTTCTGTTACCATCAATCGTTTGCGGATAAAACTGGAAAAATGCGGTTCTGTGAAATACATTCACACCATTTATGGGCAGGGATATTTGTGGAAGCGAGAAGAGGAAGGTTTATGATTGGTACAAGAAAAGTTCTGCGACGTCTCAATGAAATGCTGGACAGTGCTATGGATGGAAGTTTTGAAGAACATGCGTATGAGGAGACGGAATTGTCAAAAATAGAGACTAAATGGATGCGCTTTCTCACTTCCTCCAATTTGGCCAGAAAGAACATAGAAAAAGAAAAAGCCAGCCTGCAAGGCTTGGTATCTGATATTTCTCACCAGACGAAGACTCCGGTAGCCAATATGAAGCTGTATGCAGAGCTTTTGGAGGAAGGTCTTGCCAGAGAAAATCCAGACAAGGAGCAGTTGCTTTTTATGGTGGGTGAAATGAAGGAACAGGCAGAGCGCTTGGAGTTTTTAATACAGGCGCTAACCAAAATGTCCAGATTGGAAACAAATCTTGTGGCTGTACAGCCAATACGGCAGCCTATAGAACCTTTGATTTCTCAGGCTGTGGCTCAGATAAGACCAAAAGCAGAGGCATGTGAGATTTCTCTTAAGGTACAAGGAAATTTACAGATAACAGCCTGCTATGATAGAAAATGGAGCATAGAAGCCCTTTATAATCTTTTGGATAATGCAGTGAAATATTCTCCCAAGGGAAGCCGAATTCAAGTTTTGGTTCGGGAATATGCCTTGTACTGCCAGGTTTGTGTAGAGGATGAGGGCATAGGGATAACGGAAGAGGAAATTCCAAAAGTATTTCAGCGGTTTTATAGAGGAAGGCAGGTCCAGCAAAAAACAGGAGTTGGAATCGGACTGTACTTAACAAGAGAAATCATAAAAAAACAGAAGGGATATGTAAAAATCAAATCACAGCCAGGACAAGGTTCTCAGATTTCTCTGTTTCTTCCAAGAGATTAGAGAAAGCACAGAAAATCTTTCAAAAGTGTTAGATTTGCGTAATTTTGTGGAAAGAATCCTATGCTATACTAAGGACAGTAAAAAAGCTGTCCTTTTTGTGTTTGGCAAAGGTTGTGAGAAAAAGGGTGGCGGAAAGGAGAAATTACATATGGCTGTTTTAAAAACAATCAATTTGAAAAAATATTATGGAGTAGGAGAAAACCAGGTTAAGGCTCTGGATGATGTAAATTTAGAAATTGAAAGAGGGGAATTTGTGGCAATTGTTGGTTCATCGGGAAGTGGAAAATCCACACTTTTGCATATGTTGGGCGGTTTGGATCATCCCACAGCAGGGAAAGTTTTGGTGGATAACAAAGATATTTTCCGCTTGAAAGAAGATGAGCTTTGTATTTTTCGAAGAAGAAAAATTGGATTTGTTTTTCAAAGTTATAATCTGGTTCCTGTGTTAAATGTGTATGAAAATATTGTATTGCCAGTTGAGTTAGACGGCAACAAGGTAGATAAAGTATATGCAAAAGAAGTGATTCACATTTTGGGACTGGATGCAAAGCTGGAGCATTTGCCAAGCCAATTATCAGGAGGCCAGCAGCAGAGAGTAGCCATTGCAAGGGCGCTGATTACAAAGCCGTCTATTTTGCTGGCAGACGAACCTACCGGCAACTTGGATTCAAGGACCAGTCAGGATGTTTTAGGACTTTTAAAGGTCACCAGTGAACGATTTGGGCAGACTATGGTTATGATAACCCACAATGAAGAAATTGCTCAGATGGCAGACCTCATCATCCGTATTGAAGATGGAAAGATTGTAGAGGATGGTGAAACATATGAATAAAGTGAAAAATAAAAAAATCATCCGAAAAATTGCAGATCGGACATTAAAGGCAAAAAAGAGCAGGAATCTCATTGGAATTTTGGCGATTGTATTGACATCCCTTCTTTTTACTGGGGTGTTTACCATTGGAGGCAATCTGACTCAAAAACAGCAGGAAGAAACCATGCGGCAGGTGGGAGGTTCTGCCCATGCAGGTTATAAATATCTTACAAAAGAAGAATATGATATTGTCAAAAAGGATAAAAAACTGCGGGATGTTTCCAGCAGAATTGTGGTAGGAGATGCAGTAAATAAGGAATTTTTAAAACTGCCAACAGAAATTGGATATTATGAAGATTTAGAAGCAAAGTGGAGCTTTTGTTATCCAGAAGTTGGTCACATGCCTCAAAAAGAAGAGGAATTGGTTACCAGCGATTTAGTTTTGAAAGCTCTTGGGATTCCTTGTAAGGTGGGAGAGAAAGTTCCTGTTAAAGTAGATGTAAATGGGACTGTATATGAGAAAACCTTTATTCTCAGCGGATATTTTCAAGGAGATACCATTTCCATGGCACAGGTTATGGCAGTTTCAAAAGACTTTCAGGAAAAAGTAGCGCCAGAGCAGAAAAAATCCAAAATGAAAGGCAGTGGAGATACTGTATTTTCTGCTGGATATTATATGGTGGATTTTTATTTTCCATCCAGTTTGTTTATAGAAAAACAAGTAGAAGCTCTGACAAGAAGATGTGGATTTCCCGAATCTGTCAGTGTAGGAATCAACTGGGCATATCTGGGACAGGATTTAGAGATGGGAACGGTTTTGGGAATACTCGGCATGATATTTATAGTGGGATTTGCAGGTTATCTTTTGATTTACAATGTATTTTATATTAATGTTTACGCGGATATCCGTTATTATGGATTGTTGAAAACTGTTGGTACAACCAGAAAGCAGTTGAAACGTATGATAAGGCGTCAGGCTTATATGCTTTCCGCTCTTGGGATTCCCATAGGAATGCTTTTGGGAGCAGGTGTAGGAGTGGTACTTCTTCCTGTGGTTATGAATCATTTGACTTTTGCTGCATCTACGACAAATGCAGTGCAGTGGAATCCATGGATTTTTCTTGGGTCAGGGCTGTTTTCTCTGATTACAGTAGGAATCAGCTGTCAAAAACCAGGAACCATTGCCTCTAAAGTATCCCCTATTGAAGCGGTACGTTTTACAGAAGGGCAAAATCAGGCATTTCAGAAAGAGAAAAAAAGAAAAAAGAAGAGAAAGACCAGAACCGTTTCTCCTGCTGTTATGGCTGCGGCAAATTTAGGCAGGAACAAAAAGAAATTGTGTATTGTTGTGGCATCTCTATCTCTTAGTCTCATTTTGGTAAATGCAGTGTACAGCCTGATCCGTGGATTTGATATGGACCGCTTTGCAGAGGACAGGGCGATTAGTGATTATATGGTTTTTGATGCCAGCCTGGATGTTTTTACCACTTCAGGAGGACAGATGCTGGATGGAGTTACAAAGGAATTTCAGGAGGAATTAGCAAAACAGAAGGGCATTTTGGAAACAGGAGGTGTGTATATAAAAGAACTTCCCTCCAAACTTTCTCCAGAAGAATTTCAGAAGTTCGATGAGAAATTCATTCAACATCCAGATATAGAGGCAGTGTTTCGAGAAGATTTTGGAGATGAATATGAACAAATTATAGAAGGATATAGAAAAGAACAAAGTGTAGGAGGCATGAAATATTATGGCATTGACCAGATGATATTTGAACATATGGACGCACTGAAAGGAAACCTGGATTGGGAAACTTTTTCTAATGGAAACTATGTGCTTACCAACACGTATCCTTTTGTTCATGATAAAGTAATTTCCTATCATGAACCAGGAGAAAAGGTAACTTTAACCAATGAAAAAGGTGAGAAAAGGGAGTATGAGGTTTTGGCAGTTTCTGAAATTCCTTATGCTGTCAGTACTCAGAGCTACGGTGCTTTTGACTGTACCTATATTCTTCCAACACAGGAGTTTCAGGAATTTTTTGGTCCCAGGCAGCCCATGCGCCTGCTATTTAATGTGGAGAAAGAGCAGGAAGAAGCTCTGGAAGCATGGGTAGAGCATTATTGTACTGTGACAAATTCAAACCTGCAGTATATTTCCAAAGCCAGCATTGCAGAAGAATTTTCAGGGCTGAAAAACATGTATGGCATGATTGGAGGTATGTTAGCATTTATTTTAGCTTTGATTGGCATTTTGAATTTCCTAAATACCATGGCAGCTTCTATTCTTTCCAGAAAACAGGAATTTGCCGCTTTGGAGGCAGTGGGAATGACTGGAAAGCAGCTAAAAACCATGTTATGTACAGAAGGAATTTATTATGCTGCCGGTACGTTGGTAATTGCATTATTTGCTTCTGTAATTTTAAATCTTACGGTTTTAAAAGGATTAGAGGAAACCTTGTTTTTCTTTAAAAATCACTTCACCTTGCTGCCGTTGGCGCTGTGTATTGTGCCGCTGCTTTTGGTGGTTCTTATGGTTCCTATTCTAGGGTATCAGAATATCCGTAGACAAAGCGTGGTGGAAAGGATGCGGGAAGGAGAAGTGTAGAAGAGAACAATTTTTTGCGCGTCTTTACTTTTGCACTAGAGTGTGATATGATTCTTATAAATCTTTGAGAAAAGGAGGCGCACAGATGGGCTGGAAAACACCGTATTTGATGATTCAAAAAGGAAACTTTTTTGGTGTTCAGGCTATCAGTGCGCCCATTTTTAAGAAATTTTAGTCTAAGACCAGATGTATGGTCTGTCTGTTTCAATTCTAAAAATGGGCATCATTCTAAAAAAATTTAGTAGGTGATGCGTTATGAATATCAAAAAACAACTTCAAAATTTATATCTTTATGAACTTATTAGTGGCTTTCAAATTGTAGATGTAGTGTGGGTGGTGTTTCTTTTGCAGCGGGGTTTTTCCATTGCGCAGGTGGGAATTGCGGAAGGTGTTTTTCATATGGTGAGCATGTGCTGTGAAATCCCAAGTGGTATGGTAGCAGATCTGATAGGCCGTAAAAGGACTTTAGTTTGGTCTGGACTGGTATCTGCAGCAGGGGCTTTGTGCATGATTCTTACGGATGCATTCCCCATGATTTTAGTTGCTATGGGACTGAATGCGTTAAGCTATAATCTAGTATCCGGCTCAAGAGAAGCCCTGACCTATGACAGCCTTTTAGAGGCAGGGATACAGGAGGATTATTTGCGAGTGTCAGCTACACAGGAACAATTGTATCTGGCTGTTTTTGCAGCAGCAAATTTATTCAGTGTAGTAACCGTATCTTTGGGATATGAGAAAGGATATCTGATTTCTATGGTTCAGGGACTTTGTTGCTCTATCGTGGCGTTTCGGCTTTGGGAACCTAGGAGAGAAAATGTAAAAGAAAAAGAAACCTGGGGAAGGATTTTAAAAAAGCATGTGATAGAAAGTGGAAGATTTGTGGTAACTCATAGAGAGGCTGCCCGTAGAATGTTGGTCAGCGGTGTAGCTGCTGCTGGATATTACATTGTTTTTATGTTATTACAGCAGCATTTTGTAGAGAAGGGAGTACATGCAAAATGGGTAGGAATTCCACTTCTCCTTGTCTCTTTTGGAGGTATGCTTGGAGCATCTCTGGGAGAAAAGACGGGGCAGGTGAAGATAAAATCTTTGCTGTTTGTAGGAGGAGTTCTAGAAGGTTTATTGATTGTTTTTAGCGGTATGCAGGCTTTGCCAGGCTGTATACTGGCTGCTGGTCTGGCTCATGGAATATCAGAAATGCTGGCAATCCGCATTGGTGATGAAAACCAAAAGATATTTTCTAGTGAAGTACGTGCCACCATGGTATCTGTGGAAAGCATGGTGTACAGTGTTGTTATGGTAGTATTCAGTCCGGTTATCGGATGGTTAGCAGAATATTTTTCGATTTCATGGGCTTTTGGATTACTAGGGATGTTTGTTGGGATTGTAGTCTGCTTTTTAAGTTTGAAAGAAAGGAAAGAAACTTTCCAGATTGACAGAAGATTCTTAGACTGATAATCTAGTAGATATAAGAAAATCTTGCGGATTTATGATCCAGATGAAGGTTGATTGAAGTCGGAACACCCTAAGGAGGAAATGCCTATGAGAAAAAATAGGAAAAAGTATTTGGCGGTAGTAAGTTGTATTTTAGCAGGAGTTTTTCTTACAGGAATTTTTCTTTATAAACCTTATGAAAGAAAAATGGGTGAGACTGTGAGCAATTTTGTTCCCCCGCCACGTTTTGAGGGTACAGTAGAAGCGATAGATATTGAAAACAGCCAGATGACAGTTGCTATGGAGGAGAAAACTGTGGTGCTGGATTGTGAAAGAGATGCTTATAAGCTGCACAATACAAAACCAGGAGATAAGGTGAATTTCCGCTGCGAAGAAGAAAAACTGGATGATGAAGTGGTGGAAGTCTGGGATTTCGACAGGGAAGAAGAATGATATCAAAGAAAAGGATAGAAATACTTATGGATGGAAAAATTTATGATGCATATGTGAAGATTTTAAAGGAGGAGCTTGTACCTGCCATGGGCTGCACAGAACCCATTGCTATTGCCTATGCAGCGGCAGTGGCAAGGGAAACCCTTGGAAGTATACCGAAATCCGTGCGAATCAGCGCCAGTGGAAATATCATTAAAAATGTAAAAAGTGTAGTAGTTCCCAATACGGGAGGGCTTCGCGGCATTGCAGCGGCAGCGGCTGCCGGTATTGTGGCAGGGAAGGCAGAGAAGAAATTGGAAGTTTTGGCAGAGATTACCAAGGAGGAGATTGAAGAGATTTCTGATTACTTAAAAGAGGTGTCTTTTCAGCTTACTGCTTCTCAGTCTAAATGTATTTTTGACATTTATGTTGAAGTTCAGGATGGGGAACACAGTGCAGAAGTTCAGATTCAGGGACAGCACACCAATATTGTTCAGATTCGGAAAAACGGAGAGACATTATTTGGAAAAGAATATTCAGAGGAAGAGAATTGTGGAGGTACAGACAAAGAGCTGCTTACAGTAGAGCGTATTATTCAGTTTGCAGATGAAGTGAAGATTTCGGATGTAGAGGAAACCATTATAAGACAAATTGAATATAATACGGCTATTGCACAGGAAGGCTTAAAAGGCAATTGGGGAGCTAATATTGGGAAAATTCTTCTCCAGTCTTATGGCAATAGTGTTCAGAACAGGGCAAAAGCCATGGCAGCAGCAGGTTCTGATGCCAGAATGAATGGTTGTGAGATGCCGGTGGTAATTAATTCTGGAAGTGGAAACCAGGGAATGACAGCATCTCTTCCGGTTATTGTCTATGCAGAGGATATGAAGGTGTCCAGGGAACTGCTCATTCGCGCCCTGGTAGTGTCTAATCTAGTGTCCATCCATTTAAAATCTGGAATTGGAACCTTATCAGCATATTGTGGAGCTATTAGTGCAGGGTGCGGCGCTGGCGCTGGAATTACATACCTTTACGGAGGAGGTTACACACAGGTGGCGCATACGATTGTGAATGCTCTGGCCATTAATTCTGGTGTGGTGTGCGATGGGGCAAAAGCAAGTTGTGCAGCAAAAATTGCTTCTGCTGTGGAAGCAGGTACTTTGGGTATGAAAATGTATCAATTTGGCAGTCAGTTTTATGGGGGTGATGGAATTGTAGCAAAAGGAATTGAAGAAACCATTGAGAATGTGGCTCAGCTTGCCAGAGATGGAATGAGAGAAACAGATAAGAAAATTATTGAAATCATGATTGATAAAATCTGATTTTCAGTTTACCATGTATAAGAAAAAAGAATCTTGCAGATAGATAAGTATAAGGAGGAATTGACAATGAAAATTTTATTTTTTGATACCAAAAGTTATGATAAAGACTCTTTTGAAAAACAAATTTCTGGATATCCTGAGATTGAAATTGATTATTTAAAAACAGACCTAGCGCCTAAGACCGCACCTTTGGCAAAAGGTTATGAAGCTGTATGTGCGTTTGTAAGCTCTGATGTAGGAAGCGCTACTATGGAGGCACTTCATGAAGCTGGAGTAAAACTGATCTTAATGCGTTGTGCAGGTTTTAATAACGTAGATTTAGATAAAGCGAAAGAATATGGAATCAAAGTCATGCGTGTTCCAGGATATTCTCCAGAAGCAGTGGCAGAACATGCTATGGCCCTGGCTCTTGCAGCAAACCGCCGTATTCACAAAGCCTATGTAAAAGTGAGAGAGAATGATTTCAGTCTTGGTGGTTTAATGGGTATGAACTTTTATGGAAAAACAGCAGGTATTGTAGGAACTGGAAAAATTGGTGCGGCTATGGCCAGAATTTGTCGAGGATTTGGTATGAAGGTAATTGCCTATGATGTATATGAAAATCCAGATTTAAAAGAGTTTGTAACTTATGTCTCTTTAGATGAATTGCTGGCATCCAGTGATTTGATTTCCCTGCATTGTCCATTGATGGATAATACCTATCACTTGATTAATAAAGACACCATTGCCAAAATGAAAGATGGTGTGATTTTAGTCAATACCTCCAGAGGAGGTTTAGTGAAAACCAATGATCTAATTGAAGGCATTCGGGCTAGAAAATTCTATGCGGTAGGTTTGGATGTATATGAGGAAGAGACGAAGAACGTGTTTGAGGACCGTTCCGATGAGATTTTAGAGCATTCCACCACAGCCAGATTGTTATCTTTCCCAAATGTTATGATTACCTCTCATCAAGGATTTTTCACAGAGGAAGCATTGGCAGCTATTTCACAGACAACCTTGGATAATGCAAGAGCATTTTTAAGCGGGGAAGCTACAGGGAATGAAGTACACAAATAAGAGGTGACAGAAACTTGAACAGAAATTATCAAAAGGAACTGGACAAGATTCTGGAAGAAATACAAAAAGAGGAAAAGGTACCCAGATTATTTTTGCATAGCTGCTGTGCTCCATGCAGTAGCTATGTGCTGGAGTACCTTTCTCCATATTTTGAGATTACGGATTTCTTTTATAATCCTAATATTTCTCCCAGAGAAGAATATGAGAAGCGGGCAAAAGAGCTGCAGAAATTAATAGAAGAAATGCCCTTGGTACATAAACCTGTTTTTCTGGAGGGAGAGTATCGTCCAGAAGACTTTTTTGAAATGGCAAAGGGACTGGAAGATGTACCGGAAGGGGGCGAGCGCTGCTTTCAATGTTATCGTATGCGTCTGGAGGAGGCAGCCAGATTGGCAGCAGAAGGAAGTTATGATTATTTTGCAACGACCCTCACCATCAGTCCTTTAAAAAATGCAGCGAAATTAAATGAAATTGGAGAGGAACTGGAAAAAATCTATCATGTGAAGCACCTTCCTTCTGATTTCAAGAAGCGCAATGGTTATAAGCGTTCCACAGAATTGTCCGCAGAATATCAGTTATATCGCCAAGATTACTGTGGTTGTGTATTTTCCAAACAGGAACGGGAAAGGCAAAAGTGCTTGCGGGGATTGCCAGAAAGTGATAAAATTCTACAAAGATAACTATAAAACGAAGAAAGAGGAACATCTATGGCACAATTATGGGGAGGCCGTTTTACAAAGGAAACGGATCAGCTTGTTTATAATTTTAACGCATCCTTAAGTTTTGACCAGAAACTGTATAAACAGGACATTACCGGGAGCATGGCTCATGCGGAGATGCTGGCAAAACAAGGAATTTTAACCCAGCAGGAAAAAGAGGAAATTACAGCAGGACTTCAGGAAATTTTAAAAGAAATTGAAGAGGGGACCCTGGAATTTTCGCCAGAGTATGAAGATATTCACAGCTTTGTGGAAGCCAATCTTATTGCCAGAAAAGGTGAAGTTGGGAAAAAACTGCATACCGGAAGAAGCCGCAATGACCAGGTGGCTCTTGATATGAAAATGTATGTAAGGGATGAAATCAAGGAAATTGATGGATTGTTAAAGGAACTTCTTACTTCTCTTTTACATATTATGAAAGAAAACCTGCATACCTATATGCCTGGATTCACACATTTGCAGAAGGCGCAGCCAGTTACTATAGCGCATCATTTTGGCGCTTATTTTGAAATGTTTAAAAGAGACCGTAGCCGTATGCAGGATGTGAAGAAGCGTTTGAATCTCTGTCCGTTAGGAAGTGGGGCTCTTGCCGGAACCACCTATCCTTTAGATAGAGCATATACAGCCCAGTTATTAGGGTTTGACGGGCCAACTTTAAACAGTATGGATTCTGTAGCAGACCGAGATTATCTTATTGAATTGCTTTCCGGCCTTTCTACTATTATGATGCATTTGAGCCGTTTTTGTGAGGAAATTATTTTATGGAATTCCAATGAATATCAGTTTGTAGAAATTGACGACGGATACAGTACTGGAAGCAGTATTATGCCCCAAAAGAAGAATCCAGATATAGCAGAGTTAGTAAGAGGAAAAACAGGTCGTGTTTACGGAGCCTTGATGTCCATGCTTACTACCATGAAAGGAATCCCACTGGCATATAATAAAGATATGCAGGAGGACAAGGAATTTACTTTTGATGCTATTGATACCGTAAAAGGTTGTATTGCTTTATTCAATGGTATGATTTCCACCATGGAATTCAAAAAAGAAAATATGGAGAACAGTGCGAAAAATGGATTTACCAATGCTACAGATGCAGCAGACTATTTGGTAAATCACGGGGTAGCTTTTCGAGATGCCCATGGAATTGTGGGACGTTTGGTGCTTTTCTGTATTGAGAAGAATTGCTCCTTAGATGATTTATCTTTAGAAGAATATCAAGAAATCAGTCCAGTCTTTCAGGAGGATATCTACGAAGCAATCAGCATGAAAAACTGTGTGGAAAAAAGAAATACCATAGGTGCGCCAGGTACAGAAGCTATGCAAGAAGTGATTGGCATCCAGGAAAAATATCTGGAAGAAAATTAAAAAAATCTTGACATTTTGGAAAGATTTGTTATAGTGGTGTATTATAAAAACAAATGTATGCACAGGAAGGACAAAAAATCATGAGCGAAAAATTAAGAGTTGGTATTTTAGGTGCAACAGGTATGGTAGGACAGAGATTTATCTCTCTTTTGGAAAATCATCCTTGGTTTGAGGTAGTAACCGTAGCAGCCAGTGCAAGAAGCGCAGGAAAAACCTATGAAGAGGCAGTGGGAGGCCGTTGGAAAATGACTACTCCTATGCCGGAAACAGTGAAAAATCTGGTTGTTATGAATGTTGCAGAAGTAGAAAAAGTAGCTTCTACGGTAGATTTCGTATTCTCTGCTGTAGATATGTCAAAAGAAGAAATCAAAGCCATTGAAGAAGAATATGCAAAAACAGAGACACCAGTAGTTTCTAACAACAGTGCCCACAGATGGACACCGGATGTTCCTATGGTTGTACCGGAAATTAATCCACAGCATTTTGATGTGATTGAATTTCAGAAAAAACGTTTGGGAACAACAAGAGGATTTGTAGCAGTAAAGCCAAATTGTTCTATCCAGAGTTATGCACCGGTTCTTACTGCATGGAAGGAATTTGAACCATATGAAGTAGTAGCAACTACATATCAGGCAATTTCTGGAGCTGGAAAAACTTTCAAAGATTGGCCAGAAATGGTGGAAAACATTATCCCATATATTGGAGGGGAAGAAGAGAAGAGTGAAATGGAACCTCTCCGTCTCTGGGGTGAGATAAAAGACGGCGTAATTGTTCCTGCTACAGAGCCGGTAATTACCTGCCAGTGCATCCGTGTGCCAGTATTAAACGGACATACGGCAGCTGTATTTGTAAAATTCAGAAAGAAACCTACAAAAGAGCAGCTTATTGAAAAACTGGTAAACTTCAAAGGCATTCCACAGGAATTAGAGCTTCCAAGTGCACCGAAGCAGTTTATCCGCTACATGGAAGAGGATAATCGTCCACAGGTTGTTGCTGATGTGGACTATGAAAAGGGAATGGGTATTTCCATTGGTCGTTTAAGAGAAGACAAGGTATATGACTTCAAATTTGTGGGACTGTCTCATAACACGGTTCGAGGTGCAGCCGGCGGAGCTGTACTTTGTGCAGAAACTTTGAAAGCAAAGGGATATATTACCAGAAAATAAATCATAGAAAAGGAATGGAGCAGAACAGGATCTGTGAAGCTCCATTCTTTTTCTGTCATAGGAAATGTCTCCCATGATAAAAAAGCATTCCGCGGGCTCGCACTGCGGCGGAAAGGAAGATGTATGAAAAAATCATTGTTCATAGCAGAAAAACCAAGCGTGGCTCAGGAATTTGCCAAGGCGCTGAAGGTACAGACTTCCCGCCATGACGGATATTTGGAATCTGAAAATACCATTGTTACCTGGTGTGTGGGACATCTTGTGACGATGAGTTATCCGGAAGCATATGATGCATCTTTAAAACGCTGGAGTCTGGAAACCCTGCCTTTTCTTCCAAAAGAATTTAAGTACGAGGTGATACCTTCTGTAAAAAAACAGTTTACCATTGTGAAAAACCTGCTGAACAGGCCAGATGTGGAAACTATTTATGTGTGTACAGACTCCGGACGAGAAGGAGAATATATTTATCGTCTGGTGGCTATGATGGCTGGGGTAAAGGACAAGGAACAGAAAAGGGTCTGGATTGATTCCCAGACAGAAGAGGAAATTTTGCGAGGAATCAAAGAAGCCAAAAATCTTCAGGAGTATGACAACTTGTCTAATTCTGCCTATTTAAGAGCAAAAGAAGATTATCTTATGGGAATCAACTTTTCTAGGCTTTTGTCCCTAAAATATGGAAATACGGTATCAGCGTATCTGGGAAATAAATATCAGGCGATTTCTGTCGGACGTGTCATGACTTGTGTGTTGGGCATGGTCGTGCGCAGAGAACGGGAAATTAGGGAGTTTGTGAAAACGCCTTTTTATAGAATATTGGGGCGGTTTGCTGTACAGGGACATACCTTTGAAGGAGAGTGGAGAGCCACAGAAGGAAGCCGATATTTTCAGTCTCCACTTCTTTACAAGGAAAATGGATTTAAGAAGAGAGAAGATGCAGTGACCCTTTGTCGCATCTTGTCTGCCAATCAGCCTATGGAGGCTGTGATGGAGAAACTGGAAAAAAAGAAAGAAAACAAAAATCCTCCATTGCTATTTAACCTGGCAGAGCTTCAAAATGAATGTTCCAGACTGTTTAAATTAAGTCCAGATGAAACATTGAAGCTGGTGCAGGAATTATACGAGAAGAAGCTGGTGACTTATCCAAGAACGGATGCCAGGGTTTTATCTACCGCAGTGGCAAAGGAAATTTTTAAAAACTTGTCAGGACTGACCTATTATACTCATGGGGGAGAGTTCGCAAAGGAAATTTTAGAGGGAAAAGCATATCAAGGACTTACCAAAACCAGATATGTAAATGATAAACAGATTACAGATCACTATGCTATTATTCCTACAGGACAAGGGCTTAGTGCTTTAAAAAATCTTTCTGTCCAGGGGGAAAAGGTGTATGAAGTCATTGTCCGGCGTTTTCTTAGCATTTTTTATCCTCCGGCAGTGTACCAAAAAGTAAGCGTCGTTTCTGTTATAGATAAGGAACGCTTTTTTTCCTCTTTTAAGGTGCTGGTTTCAGAAGGATATTTAAAAGTTGCAGAGTATTCTTTTGGGAAAAAGAAGGAAGAGGATACTCAAAAAGAGGAAGAGCAGACAGCCGATACTTCTCTTTTAGAGGTTTTGCAAAGCCTGAAAAAAGGAAGTACGATTCCTTTGGAAAAACTTACTATTAAAGAAGGCGAAACTTCTCCACCAAAACGCTATACCTCTGGTTCTATGATTCTGGCTATGGAGAATGCAGGGCAGCTCATTGAAGATGAAGAACTTCGGGCACAGATTAAGGGAAGTGGGATTGGAACCAGCGCTACCAGAGCTGAAATTTTGAAAAAGCTGGTTACCATTCAATATCTGGCTTTGAATAAAAAAACACAGGTGATTACCCCAACCCTTTTAGGAGAAATGATTTTTGATGTGGTAAATGCGTCTATTCGTTCTTTGCTGAATCCGGAACTTACAGCAAGTTGGGAGAAAGGTCTTACCTATGTGGCAGAAGGGAGCATTACTTCAGAGGAATATATGACGAAACTGGAAAACTTTATTCGAAGCAGAACCAAAGGGGTCTTAGACTTGCGGAATCAGTTTGTATTGAAACAATACTTTGATGCAGCAGCAGTGCACTATCAGAAACAAGGAAGTAAAACTTCTGGGAAAAAAAGAAAAACATCAGAAAAAAAGGTTGGAAAAACTACTTCAGCGTAGTAAAATAAAGCAGAAAATGGTAATTCTGAAAGAAAGCAGGTATGAAAAATGGAACAGTTGACAATCAAAGAATTATACAGTGATTTGAATAAGACACTTGCAAAAGAACTTCTGGAAAGTAAGACCTATCCATGGGAAGTGCTTCCATGTATTGGAACGTTTATTCAGAAGTTGGGAGAGACTTTAAGTGAGGAAGAGTACGAGAAAAGAGGAGAGAATATCTGGGTGGCAAAATCAGCCAAAGTAGCGCCTACCGCTTTTCTGAATGGTCCGGCAATTATTGGAAAAGATGCAGAGGTTCGTCACTGTGCCTTTATTCGTGGAAATGCTCTGGTAGGAGAAGGTGCTGTAGTAGGAAATTCTACAGAACTAAAAAATGTGATTCTCTTTGATAAAGTGCAGGTACCGCACTACAATTATGTGGGAGATTCTATTCTGGGTTATAAATCTCATATGGGTGCAGGTTCCATTACATCCAATGTAAAATCAGATAAAAAATTAGTAGTAGTAAAGGCAAAAGAAAAGAACCTGGAAACAGGTTTGAAAAAGTTCGGAGCAATGCTGGGAGATGAAGTAGAAGTGGGATGTGGCTCTGTATTAAATCCTGGTACTGTGGTAGGAAGTCACAGTAATATCTATCCACTTTCTTCTGTAAGAGGAGTGGTTCCGGCAAACAGCATCTATAAAAATAAAAATGAAGTAGTAGAAAAACAAGAAAAGCTTTAAGAAACAAAGAGGACTGTTGTAAGGAAGATATTTTTGTATATCGTTTCCTGCAACAGTCCTTATTTTAGATGTGAAAAATAAGGTATCGAATTAGAAACAGTACCAACAGATGTGTCGGATAGAAGAGGTAGAAGAAGTATTTGGGACTTCTTCTTCCTTTTTGATGGTTGTAAAGGTTTAATGGGATAAAGGCCAGGCAGGCCATGGGTTCCCACAGAAGGGCCAGACAGCCTGCAATGGTTTTTTCCACTGGATAGTAATAAAATACATGAAGAATGAGAATCAGTACAATGCCTTTCCAGTTATAATCGGCATGGAAGAAATAGCCCACTAGAAGTCCAAGTCCGGCAGGGATTAGGGACAGTTCAGGATGGATTGCCTTTACCTTTTCCATGGCCCATAGGGTGAGAAAACCAAACAGCAGGGTAAACATGACATTTTGGTAGCTAAACTCCAAAAATGTTCCTTGTAAAGCCAGGTCAAAGGGAATTTCCGATAACAGGGCAAACAAAAATAGGCGTAAGGCATATTTTTTTCGATTGGAGGTATAATGAAATCCCTCTACCAAAAGAAAGCAAAAAATAGGAAAGGAAATTCTGCCTATCTGCCGGATAATGAGGTCTGCCTGAAAAATAAAATAACTGGTTTCATAAGAGAGTGCGGTGGGAAGGTTCTGGCTGTAGGCCTGAAGTACGCCGCATTCTAAAAGAACAGCACCTATGTGGTCTATAAGCATAGTAAAAAGAGCAATCCATTTCAAGGCGCTGCCTGATAAAAGGGGTGGCAGAAAAGTGTTGCTGCTTTTTTTATGATTCAAATGATTGGTAAGCATAAAAGAAATCCTTTCGTAAAAATAAGAACGTAAATTTGGATTCAGTATAACACAGAACTTCTTTGTATGAAATAAAATACTTGAATTTTCTTGCAAAGCCATGGGAAAATATTTATGATGAACAGAAGAAAATAGAAAGGAAGTAAAGAATGAGAGGTTTAGATACAAACGTCAAAAGAATACGAAGAAAAGTATTTAAAGAAATAGCCAGAGTAGGATTTGAGTCAGAACCGGAAACTTTGGTTGCAGATATTGAAGCAATTCCTTATGAAATTGTAAAGGAACGTGCATCTTATAGAGAAAGTATTTATCGGGAGCGTGCAGTAGCCAGTGAGCGCGTGCGTCTTGCTATGGGGATGTCCTTGCGTCCGGAAAACACAGCAGTGCATATTACTGCTGGTCTGGAGGCGAGTAATATTGATGAAAAGTATTATGAGCCGCCCCTTATGCAGGTGATTCCTTCTGCCTGTGATGCCTGTGAACCTAAAATGTTTGAGGTCTCCAATATGTGCAGAGGTTGCGTGGCGCATCCATGTAAAGAGGTTTGCCCCAAGGGAGCAATTAAAATTGTCAAAGGAAAGTCCGTGATTGACCAGGAGAAATGTATTAAATGTGGAAAATGTAAATCAGTTTGTCCTTATGATGCCATTTCCAAAAAGGAACGGCCATGTGCCAGAGCCTGTGGTGTCAATGCCATTGAAAGTGATGAACTGGGACGGGCAAAAATCAATAATGAAAAATGCGTGTCTTGTGGTATGTGCATGGTAAGCTGTCCATTTGGGGCTATTTCAGATAAATCCCAGATTTTCCAGTTGGCACATGCATTAAAAGAAGGAAAACAGATTATTGCAGAGGTTGCACCTGCTTTTATTGGACAATTTGGCGCGGATGTAACTCCAAGAAAACTCCGTGCAGCTTTGCAGAAGCTAGGATTTACAGAAGTTTATGAGGTGGCGCTTGGTGCGGATATCGGAGCTGTTTCTGAGGCTCATCATTATGCAGATAAGGTGGCGACAAAAGAGCTGCCATTTCTTTTGACCTCCTGTTGTCCGTCTTGGAGTATGATGGCAAAGAAATTTTTCCCAGATATGATAGAAAATATTTCTCAGGAATTAACCCCAATGGTAGCTACGGCCAGAACCATTAAAAAAGAATATCCAGATGCAGAAGTGGTATTTATTGGTCCTTGTGCATCCAAGAAGCTGGAAGCATCTAGAAAAGATGTGCGAAGCGATGTGGATTTTGTTATTACCTTTGAAGAGTTGGCTGGAATGTTTGAGGCCAAAGGTATTGACCCAGCAGCTTGTGAAGGAGATGCTTCCTTCCACAATGCCACAGCAGCCGGAAGGGGTTATGCCGTAGCTGGAGGTGTGGCAAGTGCTGTTGAGGCATGCTTAAAAGCCTATTATCCAGATGTGGAAGTTCATATTGAACACGCAGAAGGTCTTGCAGAATGTAAAAAAATCCTGACCCAGGCAAAAGCTGGAAAGTTAAACGGCTGCCTCATAGAAGGTATGGGTTGTCCTGGAGGTTGTATGGCTGGTGCTGGAACCAATGCACCCCTTACCAAAGCAGCAGCAGAGCTGAAAAAATACCAAAAAGCATCCACCAATCAATTACCTTCCCAAGAATTGGCGGAAATTCAATTGGATTAATTCATTTTTACAAAAGGAACTGTGTAATTTCTACACAGTTCCTTTTGTAATTCTTTAGAAAATCTTTCAAAATGCTCCCCTCTTTTCTTTAAGTCTGTTTTTTACAATATAGACAAATGAGAGAGACAAAAGAAAAGGGGGAAAACCTTTATGAAAATATTAATTACTACAGATTGGTACAAGCCTATTGTAAATGGTGTTGTAACTTCGGTTTTAAATTTAAAGAAAGAGCTGGAAGAACGAGGACATGAGGTACGGGTTCTCACTCTTTCCAGGGACTATCATTCTTATGAAGAAGATGGTGTTTATTATATAAAATCTGTGAATCTGGAAAAAATTTATCCTAATGTAAGAGCTGTGCTTCCTCACCGAGAAGCCTATATCCAAGAGTTAATTCAATGGAACCCAGATGTGGTACATTCCCAATGTGAGTTTATGACCTTCTCCTATGCTGTGAAAATTAGCAGGAAATGTAACTGTCCATTGCTGCACACGTATCATACGATTTATGAAGATTATCTTCACTATCTTCCTGGAACTTTCTTTCAATATACAAAAGGCGCAGCTTTGGAGAAAAAAATGGTAGCCAAGTTTTCTAAAGCAGTATTAAAGAAAACCCAGCAGGTGATTGCTCCTACAAAGAAAGTAGAAGAACTGTTGAAAAATTATGAAGTTTCAGAACCAATTTCTGTGATTCCTACAGGAATTGATTTGAAAAGATTTCAGGAGGTTTTAAGCAAAGAAGAGAGAAACAGAAGAAGAGAGGCTCTTGGAATTTCCCAAGATAGTAAAGTGCTGGTGAGCATAGGCCGTCTGGCAAAGGAGAAGAATCTGGAAGAGATCTTGATTTATTTCCAGAAACTTACCAAAGAAGAGCTAACATTTAAGCTGAAACTTCTCATTGTGGGAGACGGACCGGACAGAGAACGTCTGGAAGGAATTGCCAAAACTTTGCAGCTTCAAGAAAAGGTGATTTTTACAGGTATGGTCACACCAGAAGAAGTAGCTCAGTATTATCAGTTAGGAGACGTTTTTGTCTGTGCTTCCAACAGTGAGACTCAGGGCATAACCTACATTGAAGCCCTTGCCAGTGGTATTCCGGCCTTGTGCCGCAAGGATGCCTGCCTGGATTCGGTGATTACAGATGGTTACAATGGATTTCAGTATGAGACCTATGAATTTTTCAAAATGCATTTACAGTACATTCTGGAAAGAGAGGAACGAAGGGTAGAGATGGGTGTTTGTGCAAGACAGACAGCGAAACTGTATTCTACCTGGAATTTCTGCACTATGGCAGAACGGTTATATAAAGAAGCGATTGTCAGCAAAGAGCGTGTACAGGTTGGAACAACTGTGGAAAATCTGAGACTCTCTTTTTCCTGGAGCAGGAGAAATATTTTAAGAAGAGGAGCGTAAAGAGATGAGAAAGATTAAGATGTTATCAAAAGCAGATATGGTGAAAGGACAGGGAGTATTATCCGCTCATGATGAGCAGGTGGCGCTTGTTAAGAAAGTTATGAAGGGAAAAGCTCAAATCTTGGAGAATAAGAAAAATCCTTGTGAAATTACCCATTATCATTCCATTAATCCAGAATATTATCTGTCTATTTCCAAGGCAAAAGCTCAGGGAGCAGCCGTAGGGTATGTACATTTTCTTCCGGAAACAGTAGAAAATAGTATTTCTCTTCCAAGATGGGCAAAAAATGTGTTTTACAAATATATGATTTCTTTTTATAAGAGAATGGATTATCTGGTTACCGTAAATCCGGTGTTTATTGAAAAACTGGTGAATTATGGGATACCAAGAAACAAAGTAACCTATATCCCTAATGTAGTTTCTGAAGAACGGTTTTATCCCCTTCCCAGAGAGAAAAGGGCAGTCATCCGAAAACGCTGTCGCATTCCAGAAGAGAAATTTACAGTGCTTTGCGTGGGGCAACTGCAGAAGAGAAAAGGTGTTTTTGATTTTGTAGAAACAGCCAGAAGGCTGCCAGAGTTTCAGTTTGTGTGGGCAGGCGGCTTCTCTTTTGGAAAAATTTCAGAAGGATATGAAGAAATCCGAAGTATGATGAAACATCTTCCTGCCAACGTGAAATTCTTAGGGTTGGTAGATAGGGAGCGTATGAATGAAATTTATAATATGGCAGATGTAATGTTTTTGCCGTCTTATGAAGAATTGTTTCCAATGACGATTCTAGAGTCTATGAATTGCGCTCTTCCTGTGTTGGTAAGAGATTTACCTATTTATGACCCTATTTTATTTGACCATGCACTTCGGGGACGCCATGTGGGGGAATTTGTCACAACCTTAAAACAGCTGCAGGAAGAAGCCGATTTTTATCAGAGAAGTGCGCATGCATCTTATGAAGGTCATCTTCGGTATAGCCAGGAAACAGTAGGAGCCATGTGGAAACAATTTTATGAGCGGGTTTTTCAGGAGCAGGAAGAGAAAAAGCGGTTAAAAGCCAGTGGAAAATGGGATAGAAAAGAGAGAAAGGGTGCATATCTATGGAAAAACAAAAGACAGCAGTATATTTGAATCTCTGTACCATAGCAGGGCTTATGGGAATGGCATGGTTTATCTGGTATGGAGTGCAGAATCAGATTTTTGTATCCCAAGAAGCTTTAGAAGCCTTTATAGGAAGATTTGGTATGTTTGCTCCGCTGTTTTTTATTGTCATACAGATTGTACAGGTGATAATTCCTATTTTGCCGGGTGCCATTGGTTGTCTGGGCGGGGTTTTAATTTTTGGTCCTGTGTGGGGATTTGTATATAATTATATTGGTATTTCCATTGGTTCTATACTAGCTTTTCTCTTGTCAAAATATTATGGAAAGCCCTTTGTGCGGGGGATTATTGGAGTCAAGAATTATGAGAAATACATTGGATGGTTGGATAAGGGAAAAGGATTTGATAAGGCTTTTGCCCTGGCTATCTTTTTCCCTGTGGCGCCAGATGATTTGCTTTGTTACATAGCGGGTCTTACGAAAATGTCCCTTCGGAAATTTGCAACCATTATTTTCCTTGGAAAACCAGGCTCCATCTTCCTTTACAGCCTTGGTCTTACAGGGATTATGGAACTTTTGAAGCATCTTTTTTAGAAATTTTGGAAATCGAAAAATAAGTCTGGATTTTTTTGTCACTTTGTGAGAGAATATCTTTGAATAAGGCGTTAAAAAATTGACGCACTTTAAGTATATATACTTGAAAGGAGTTTTAAAATGATTTATTCACATGAAGTAGAAAAAATGTGTCCAGTAGCTCAGGGTGTTAACCATGGAGCAGCTCCAATCCCAGAAGAAGCAAAATGGGTAAAAGCAAAAGAAATCAAAGATATTTCAGGTTTAACACATGGTGTTGGCTGGTGTGCTCCGCAGCAGGGTGCTTGTAAGCTGACTTTAAATGTGAAAGACGGAATTATTCAGGAAGCATTGGTTGAAACACTGGGATGTTCCGGTATGACACATTCCGCAGCTATGGCTTCTGAAATTCTTCCAGGAAGAACTCTGCTTGAAGCATTAAATACAGACTTAGTATGTGACGCTATTAACACAGCTATGAGAGAATTATTCCTTCAGATTGTTTATGGACGTACACAGAGTGCATTCTCTGAAGACGGACTTCCAATCGGTGCTGGTCTGGAAGACTTAGGAAAAGGTTTAAGATCTCAGGT
>ULYF01020988.1_pt1 | contig 22776 bp, 29 predicted proteins | sample 1961941 | NCBI WGS metagenome assembly ULYF01 (sample SAMEA4835857, study PRJEB28245) | human gut metagenome | biome: gut microbiome; material: fecal sample | place: Denmark | collected 2008 | reverse complement strand
GACCGCCCGGTGTCACAGCCAGCGGTCGATTGGCCCACACCTGGGCTAGTACATAATACGTCTTTTGATTATCGCCCTGGTTAGCCTCCAGGGCACATCGGCATATACCACCAGTGGTAGGTGGCAGGTTTTCACCCTGGTCTCCGGTTCGATTCCGGATGTGCCGATTGTAACAATGGTTACATCATTGACATATTCTCCTTATGAAGGGTCCTCGCTTTGGCGGGGGCTTTTTCAATGTGATATAAAAAGTGAGTTCCAGTGACACTTGTTTTGGTGCTATGATTGAGAAGAAGGAGGTATTAAAGATACAAAATTTTCTCGTCAAAATGTGCTTGAAAGGAGTTTGGAATATGAAATGTGAACGATGCAATGTAGAAATGGAGAAATATGAATTAGAACCGCCATATGCGACATTTGGTAGAACGTATTATCCGCTAAATTCTAAATATGGTGGAGAGCCTATTTTGGGAAGAAGCGTGTATATTTGTTCTGAATGCGGAAAAATAGAGTTTAATGTAAGATTAAAAGAATAGAGTTTTATCAGAGCCGCCACCGTGTGGCTCTTTTCTTATACCCAAAAACAAACGAATGAGAGGTGGTGGTGCATGGCCAGAGCGCCAGATGCCAGAATGGAACAGGCCAGAGAGCTGTTCCTGGAAGGCAAGAAACTTATTGAGATTTCGGAGCTTCTGAGAATCCCGGAAGGGACAATCCGAAGCTGGAAAAATAGATATGACTGGGATAATGCAACGTTGCAAAAGAAACGCAACGTTGCGAAACGAAAAGGCGGTCAGCCTGGAAATAAAAATGCTCTTGGAGCCGGCGCTCCGGAGAACAATAAGAATGCAGTCACCACGGGAGAGTTCGAAACTCTCCTTTTTGATTGCCTGGATCCGGAGGAGCAGCGCCTGGCGCAGGCCGTGCCGGAGGACAAGCAGAAACTTCTCATGCAGGAGATTCAGCTTCTGACCGTCCGGGAGCGACGGATGCTGAAGCGGATCAACCTGCTGCGGATGTCCTTGGATGATTCTGGTGGATCATCCGGAGATGAGACTGGTCTGACGGTGGTGAGTCACAAGAGCGGACTGGAAAAGGATAAGGAGACGGATCTTCTGGAATACCGCGGCAAGCTGGGGCAGATCCAGAACATAGAGGACGCGCTGACCCGTGTACAGGCCCGAAAGCAGGCTGCCATTGATTCGTTGCACCGGTATGGCGTGGATGATGCTCGCTTAGAAATCGAACTAATGCGGCTTGATTTGCAGGCCCTTAAACTGGGCGGCCAGGAGGCTGAGATAGAAGATGACGGCTTCCTGGAAGCATTAAGCGCTGAGGCTGGAGAGCTGTGGAGTGATGCAGATGATTCGAGACAAGATTGAGCAGATAAAAAGCAAAGTAGAAAGCCTAAAAGGGCAGCGTGGCATCCTGACAAAGGTGCAGGTCTTTCAGTTTCAGCCGTTCTCGCGCCGGCAGAAGCAAATCCTTACCTGGTGGACTACGAACAGTCCTGTGAAGGATTATGACGGCATCATAGCAGATGGAGCGATTCGTTCCGGTAAGACGGTATGCATGTCACTGTCGTTTGTGATGTGGGCCATGAGTGCCTTTAACGGCCAAAACTTCGCCATGTGCGGCAAGACCATCGGATCCTTTCGAAGAAACGTGCTGTTTTGGCTGAAACTGATGTTAAAAAGCCGCGGGTATCAGGTTGTAGATCATCGGGCAGATAATCTGGTGGAGATAAGCCGCGGAGCAGTCACCAACTATTTTTACATTTTTGGCGGTAAGGACGAGCGCAGCCAGGACCTGATACAGGGTATTACTCTGGCGGGGCTGTTCTGCGATGAGGTGGCGCTGATGCCAGAGAGCTTTGTCAATCAGGCAACGGGCCGTTGCTCTGTGAGCGGGTCGAAATACTGGTTTAACTGCAATCCGGATGGACCATATCACTGGTTTAAGACAAACTGGATTGACAAGGCCATTGGCTACCTGGGCAAGAAAAAGGTTGCCAGGATAAAAGCTGAGGCAGAGGCCGCAGGAAAGGAACCAGACCTCAAAAAATTACTGTATGTCCATTTTACCATGGACGATAATCTGAGCCTGTCAGAAGAAATTAAGGCCAGGTATCGGAGCATGTATACCGGTGTCTTCTTCAAGCGTTATATCATGGGGCTCTGGGCAATGGCTGAGGGTGTTATCTATGACATGTTTGACCCCGACAAGCATACCGTGGATACTGAGGCTCTGGCGGCTGCATACAAAGCTAGGACAGGGCATGATTTCTGGATTGGTGATAAGTATGTCAGCTGTGACTATGGTACCCAGAACCCAACAGCTTTTCTGGTCTGGCAGCAAGGAGCTGATAAGAAATGGTGCTGCAGGCGGGAGTATTATTACTCCGGCAGAGATAAAGGAAGACAAAAGACAGATGCAGAGTTCTCCAGGGATTTAAAAGACTGGCTGCATGGCGAGAGTATCCGTTTTGTGGTGCTGGATCCTGCTGCGGCATCCTTTAAAGCGCAGTTGGAAAAAGACGGCTTTAAGGTCAAAAAAGCAAAAAACGATGTTTTAGATGGCATCCGGTTTGTGGCTACGTTATTAAACCAGGGTGCTATTTTGATTGATAAAAACTGTGACAACCTGATAAAGGAGTTTGCATCCTATATCTGGGATGCAAAAGCAGCGGAAAAGGGCGAGGATAAGCCGGTGAAAGAGCATGACCACGCGCTTGATGCTGTGCGTTACCTGTGTATGACAATAATTAAAATGCGTCCGGGCATCCGGATTTTAAAATGAGGTGCAATAGATGGATATATTATTTAACCCGGATAAAAACCGGATGACAAATATGCAGCTGTGCCGACTGTACATGGATGAATTTGTAAAATCGGCAGAGCGTAAATGGATGATGGACGGCGATGCATATTATCGTGTGGACAACCCGGAAATCATGAACCGGAAGAAGTATAGGTACCGGGAAAATGAGGAAACTGGAGAAATCGAAAAGATAATTGATAACGCAAAGCCCAATAACAAGAGAGCGCACGGATTTATGTATATTCTGGTGGAAGATAAGGTGAACTACCTGTTATCCAAGCCATATACGCTCACTTGCGAGGAATCTGAAGAGTTTTTAGAGCAGGTGCAGACAACCCTTGGAGAATCCTTCCAGAGTAAGCGCTTGATGCGTCTTGGCGTGTCAGCCAGTAACGGCGGTATCTCCTGGCTGCATCCATACATCGATGAGACAGGGCAGTTTAAGACAATGATTGTCAGGTCGGAGGAAGCAATTCCGCTTTGGACAGATAACGACCACGAGGAAATGAGTGGATTTATCTGGTTTTACAATTTGGATGTCATTGAGGGGCAGGAGCAAAAGACTGTTACAAAAGTAGAGTATTGGACTGCGGATGGTGTAGCCTATTACGTTTCCGACTCTGAGGGAGATGGATGGGATTTACGTCTGGATGCAGAGCGGTATCTGGATGCAGTCACAGAGAACGGCGAGTTCCAGGAGCATTTTCTGGTAGGTGGTCTTCCGGAGAGCTGGGGGAAGGTCCCATTTGTGCCGTTTAAAAACAACGACTATGAGCTGCCGGACCTTAAATTCATCAAAACCCTGATTGATGGATATGACAAGGGCCGCTCCGATGTGGCAAACATGCTCGACGAGTTAAGCTCCATTGTTTACGCGTTAAAGGGGTATGGTGGAAATGACCTGGGTGAGTTTATGCGGGATTTAAACTACTTCCGGGCTATTTCCCTGGATGAAGATGGCGGGGCAGAAGCGCTAAGTACACCCATTGACATCACGGCAGCCAAGGAAGACTTTGAGGCGCTGAAAAAAGATATCTACGATTTCGGGCAGGGGGTCGATAAAAACAGTGACAGGCTGGGCAATAGTCCGTCTGGTATCGCCCTTAAATTTATTTATTCCGGACTGGATCTTAAGTGCAATCGTCTGGAAAATGCCTTTAAGGCGGGCATGGGCGAGTTGTTTTGGTTTGTGTGCAGATATTTGGAGCTGACAGGAGCCGGAAGCTATCCGGATTGTAAAATCGATGTGACGTTTAACCGGGATATTGCTATTAACGAGAGCCAGGCTATTACCGACTGTGCAGCATCCAAGGGCATCATTTCAGATGAGACGATTGTGAAAAATCATCCGTGGACAGAGGATGCAACAGAGGAGCTTGCTCGGTTAAATGCCCAGCGCGAGGCGGAGAAGGCTGAGTTGTCTGACATGTTCCCGGAGGGCGGTGAGGAGTAGTGGATTACTGGCAGAAGCGGCAGGAGGCCATGTACAAGGCCGGAGAGATGCAGGTTAATCAATATTTTAAGCGGTTGGAAAAAGCATTCAACCAGACAAAGAGAGAGTTGCAAAAGACAATCGAGGCTTTCTATTTCCGGTATGCAGAGGAAAACGGTTTATCCTTCGCGGCAGCTCAGAAGCAGCTCAATGCGGAGGAGCTGGGAGAGCTTAAGGACTTTATTGCGCTTGCTATGGATAACATTGGGAAATATAACCAACAGGTCAATAATATGTCCCTGAAAGCCAGAGTGACCCGTTATCAGGCTCTGGAGATGCAGGTGGATGCAATTCTCAGGCAGCTCTACGCGATTGACTATCAGGCAGAATCAGAAAAGACTATGCAGGAGGTCTATGAGGATACCTATTACCGGACATGGTACAGTATCGACCAGTACCACGGATTTCATCAGGCTTTTGCACAGGTGGAACCTCGAACAGTGGAAAAGTTGCTGGAATACCCGTTTAATGGTGCAGCATTCTCTTCCAGGCTTTGGAAGCAGAAAGACCATCTGCAGACGCAGCTTACAGAGGCAGTGACCACGATGCTGATTCAGGGCAGGCACCCGTCCACCCTGACAAAAGAGTTTGCAAAAAAGATGCAGTCGAAAAAATTTGATGCATACCGGCTTCTGCATACAGAGTCATCCTTCCTGATGAGCGAGGCTACTCACGCAGGATACAAAGAGGATGGGGTGGAAAAGTACGAGATTTTAGCAACTCTCGACAGTAAGACTTGTGAGATTTGCGGAGAACTGGACGGCAATGTGTACGAAGTTGGGGAGGAAATTACAGGTGTCAATATGCCGCCGTTTCACCCGCTTTGTCGCTGTACAGATGTCCCACATTATGCCGATACGCCGACCAAAGGAATGGCCAGAGTGGCCAGAGACCCAGGAACAGGGAAAACTTATGAAGTTCCGGCAGATATGACCTACAAGCAGTGGCACGAGCAGTATGTTGAGAAGAATCCAGATAAGCGCCTGGCAGAGCGGAAACTTAGAAATAAAAAGACAGATAATGAGCAGTTCCAAAGATACCGAAAAATACTGGGTAAGGATGCGCCTGAAACTCTGGATTCTTTCCAAACAATGAAGTATACTGATAGTGAGAAATGGAACGCTAAGAAGAGAGAATTTGCAACCATTTCAAAAATTATGGAAAAAGAATCATACTCAGAAGAGTACAGAAGTAAGATGCGGAGCACATATTACCGATTTAAGGATAAAGGATATGAATTTACGGATCATTCATTAAACCGCTATCTTGGACAGAAAACAGGAAGGGGAAAGAAGGCTTTTACCGAAGATGAATTATTAAAGGTGCTGGATTCTTCCGTGAATTATTTGGAAGAAGGGGGAAGAACAGTAAAGTTTTATAATGGAATAGCTGCAATTCAGAATGAGCAGACCGAAGAAGTGGTTTCGATTGTAGTCAGAAATAAACCGAAGAAGGGTTGGGGGAGTAAATGAAAGAAAAATTATTGGAAATGATGCGACAGCTCATAGATGGAGAATATAACTGCAATGATTTTTCATACGATTTTCCAGAAGCAATGTTAGATTTAAAGGATGAAGAGTGGCTTGATATGTTAGATGATATGCCTGAGATATGCGCATCATATGAGCCTTTTGATGAGGCAGATGAGGAAGTGCTGAATGATAAGGAATTAATACAGGCAGTAACAGAAATTTACCATAAAATTTTATTAAGAGGAGATGTACATGGCCAGAGATGATTATTTTGTGATAGCCGCAAAGATTCTTGACTATTTATACAAATGCTTGAAAAAGGGAATTGCTCCAGATCCAGAACTGCTTTCTCCGGAAGCACTTGGTATCAATGAATCATACTGGAACTATATTTTTCAGAACTTATCAGAGTATGGTTACATTACAGGTGTGATATCTAAAAAACTCATGGGAAATCCAGAGGTGCAAGTAAAGCTTCAATACAATAAATTGAGAATAACGCCGCCAGGGATTGAGTATTTGGCGGAGAATTCTTCAATGAAAAAAGCATTGGATACATTGCAAACGATAAAAGACTTAATACCGTTCATTTAAGCCAGGGAATTTATCCCTGGTATTTTTATACCCTTTTTTCAGTTTGCGACATCGCAACGGAGGTAAACATGATAACAGCAGTATTTACAGATAACAGCGACTATGCCCGCGCTACTGGCCTCTGGCAGTGGGACTACGGGCAGAGATTACGAATAGAGGGATTAAAACTGCCCACAGCGGTAGAAATCCATTTCGCCCTGACAGAACAGTCCGGGGATTCCAACACCAGAGTAGGCACCACCAAGGACGGTGTGACAGAGGTAGTCATCCCGGATAGCCTGTTGGAAAATCAGGCAGCAGGCGCGACCTATGAAATCTACGCATGGATCTACCTGGCGGATAAGACATCCGGTGAGACCATTAAGCGAATCTCCATGCAGGTAAAGCGCAGACCGAAGCCGGAAGGGCATGACACACCAGAAGATGCAGAACTCTTCCGGGATGCCATTGCGCAGGTGAACGCATCTGCAGACCGGGCAGAGACAGCGCGAGAAGGAGCCGAAGCCGCTAAGAAAGCAGCGGAAGCAGCAGCCGGTAAAATTGAGGGTGAGATTACCGGAGCCGGGCAGATTGCCGAGCAGGTGAAACAGGATGCGGCGGCAGTTGCGGACGACAGGAGCGCAGTCTCTCAGCTGGCAACTGAGACCACCCAGAACGCTCAGAAGGCAGCCGAAGCAGCACAGGCAGCAGAACGTTCCAGTACCGCCGCAAAAGAGGCGCAGACAGCCGCTGAGAGTGCTAAGGCGGGAGCAACTGCAGCCATGGAAGAGGTTGAGAGGGACCGGACCGAGGTAAGTGAGACCCACAAGGCAGTGGAACAGCTGCGGGAAGCGGTGGATACTGACAGGCAAGCAGTAGCAGCGGGCCGGCGGGCGGTAGAAAATACCGCTTTGCAGTTTGGACAGTTTGCCCAGAGCGCGATTAATGCCGTTGGACAGGCTCAGGAGGCGGCTGTGCAGGCAGTTTCCGCAGAAGGGCAGAAACAGACCACAGCGATGCAGCAGGCAGGCACACAGGCAGTCAGTGGTGTTGCCGAGGCTAAGACTACAGCGGTTCAGGCAGTTACCACAGAGGGCGATACACAGACCAAGAGGGTGCAGGATGCTGCTGCTGGAATTGTGGCTGACCGGGAGCAGATTGCGGCGAATAAAGCCGGAATTGAAGCCCTGCAGCAGAACAAAGCCGATGCGATTGTTGAGACCGCGCAGGGCGAGACCATGATCCTGACAGACAGCTCTGATAAGCTGTTTGAGGGGCTGAGGGTGTTCGGGAAGAGTACGCAGGATGGGACGCCGAGTGTGGAAAATCCAGTGCCGATTGTGAATGCCGGTGAGAGCGGAAGTATTACGGTTGAGGTGACGGGGAGGAACCTAATTGATTATACGAAGGCTGAAGGCGATGCGGATATTCAGTTTGTTGATGGCGGTTTTATCGTTGGGGGAGATGTCCTTCATAGGATTATAAATATTCCATACAAATTTAAAAAAGGTGAATCATATACAGTAACCTATAAAGATAAATTTTTGCTTGGATCGGGAAAAATTGGTATTTACTTACCAGGAGGTAAGTATTCTGTAAGCGGGAGCGCTCCAGTTCAATATGGCATCTTTCTCAATAAACCATTTGTTCCACAAGACGAGTATACGGCAATTGGATTTTATGTGGACAAAGATGCTGCTACTAATTTGAAAGTTGAGATTACAGATATATGTCTCGTCAAAACGGGAATGGATACTGATTACGAACCTTATACCCACCAATCCCTCACCCTCGCCACCCCCAACGGCCTCCCTGGTGTGCCAGTCAGCAAAGACGGCAACTACACTGACCAAAACGGTCAGCAGTGGGTTTGTGATGAGGTTGATTTGGGGCGTGGGAAGTATGTGCAGAGGATGAAAGACTTCATTATCAATCAGAACACTAATATGTCAACCTCAATAGGTGCTTATGGCGCACCAGAAAAAGATACCATTTTGACTCGTTATTTAGATAGGACCATTAAAAAAAATGGTGCTATTTTATGCCGAGAATTGATACATATTCCCAACTGGAATGTCGATAGCGAATCAGTATATACAACAGAAACCAGTATTGATTTTAGACTTTCAAGAAAAAGACTTGGATTGGGAACAGAGACAACGGCTGATGAAAATAAAACAGCGGTTCTTAAATTTTTGGAAACAACTCCGCTTCATTGCCTTGTGGAATTGAATACCCCCATCGAACGTGACCTCACCCCGGAAGAACTCGCCGCCTACTCCTCTCTCCACGCAAACTGCCCAACCACCGTTATCACAAACGATGCCGGGGCGCACATGGAAGTCAGCTATGTGGCAGATACCAAGGCGTATATTAACAAAAAATTTGAAGAACTTAATCAGGCAATTGTAAAAACTCAAATCGCACTATTGTAGGAGGTTTAAATGTACGAGATTGTAAGAAATGTAATCACATCAAAGAGATACGCTCTCGATGATATGCTAAAGAAAATTGATACCCTTTGGGTGCAGAACGACATCACCGAGGAGCAGAGAAAGGAACTGGTTGCACTGGCGCAGGCAAACGCAGACCCAGAGCAGTCCAACGCGCCGCTGCAGACCCAGATTAATGAGCTGGCAAAGCAGCAGAGTGCACTGAACGCGACCGTTACCTCTCTGAGCGCGACCGTCCAGAAGATTAAGGAAACGGTAGAGAGCGGAGGTACAGTCGTTCCGGAACCAGAACCGGAGCCTCAGGAAGAATATCCGGCGTGGGAGCCGTACAACGGTATTCCGCCAGTGCCATATCAGACAGGTTCCAAGTGTACTCACAGCGGCAAGAAGTGGGAATCCATGGTGGATAATAACGTCTGGGAGCCGGGGGCGTTTGGAGTTGGCCCGGAAATTTGGAAAGAAGTAGTTTAATGAAAATTAGTCATAGATAGTCATAGATTTAGTCATAGGCACGCGGGAAACCGGGTGTTATTTTTATGCCGTCTTTCCGGTACCGCAGACGATAAAGAACGGGACATCACCGGACACGACCGGGACAACAAGTGAAGATGAAAGGAATGAAACCATGAAAAAAGAAGAATTAATCGCAAAAGGCCTGACTGAAGAGCAGGCAACGGCTGTAATCGACATCTACACAAACGAGATGAAAGGATTTATCCCCAAGTCCCGGTTTGATGAGGTGAACACGGCAAAGGCAGATCTGGAAAAGCAGGTAGCTGACCGGGACAAGCAGTTAAAGACCTTGAAGACCGAAGCCAAGGACAATGAAGCTCTCCAGACAAAAATCACTGAACTGGAAGATGCGAACAAGGCAACCAAGAAAGAGTATGAGGACAAAATCCGCGATATGCGTCTGACTGGTGCTATCAAGGACCAGTTAAAGGATTGCAAGTATCCAGAGTTGGTAGCGGATAAATTTGACCGCACCAAGCTGATTCTGGCAGATGATGGCACAGTGTCTGGACTGTCTGAGCAGTTAAAAACGGTAAAAGAGACCTACAAAGAACTGTTTACCACTCCGATTTCCGGAAAGACACCGGGCAATAATGGCAAGACCCCGCCGCAGGAGGGAGGTTCTTCTGGACGTAGAGAAGAACTGGAAAAGCTAATTAAGGATCCTGCAACAAGGCTGGCTGACCGGATTGCAGCAAGAAATGAATTATTTCGCCTGGAACAGGCAGAAAGTGAGGAATAACGAATAATGGCAAATCAGAAAGGAACAGGCACGACCTGGAATTTACCCAACTATGCAGGAGATTTATTTACTGCTGATACTACGAACACCCCGATTCTTTCCGCTATTGGCGGTTTGACCGGCGGCGTGCAGACTGATAACTTTGAGTTCCCGACCGATTCTCAGTACTCTCTTCCGGAGGCAGCGCAGCCGGCAATTACTGAGACTGCATCCCTGACCGCACCGCAGGCCGAGGAAATCGTGAGAACCCAGAACACCAATGTAACCCAGATTTTCCACGAGAAGGTATCCATTTCCTACGTTAAAGAGTCCAACCGCGGAAGAATGAGCGGGCTGAATACTGCTGGACAGAAAAACAATGTGCAGTCCACCGAAAGGGATTGGCAGATTGCAAGAAAGCTGGAAAAGATTGCCCGCGATATCGAGTACACCATCATCAACGGCGTGTACGCAAAAGCAACCAGCGTAGATGTGGCAAATAAGACCAGAGGCCTGCTGGCTCTTTGCGGAGGCGAGGGCGGCACAAAGGTAGATGGTAAGAGTGCAGCCTTGACCAAAGCGCTAATGCAGCAGCTCTTTAAGGCTATGTATGACGCAGGAGCAATCTTCTCCAATGTGGTTCTGTATGTGGGCAGCACCCAGAAGCAGATTATCACCGATATTTACTCCTACGCACCGACTGACAGGAATATCGGAGGAACCAACATCAAGCAGATTGAGACGGACTTCGGAAACATCGGTATTGCTCTTGACCGTTTTATGCCGCAGACTGCTGTTCTGGCAGCCGAGCTGTCTGTTCTGGCTCCGGTGTTCCAGCCGGTGCCAGAGAAAGGCAATTTCTTTTATGAGGGCCTTGCAAAAACCGGCGCATCTGAAGAGGGACAGATTTTTGGTCAGTTTGGTCTGGATCATGGTCCGGCATTTATGCACGGCGCAATCACTGGCCTGAAAGGATAAGGTGAGTTATGGCAGATTTTGATATGAACGGAATCCCGCCGAAAATTCGGGAGCTTTTTGAGGAACGCACAGGCGCAGCCGTTGAGGATGCAGCTGAATCTACGCCTACAAAGGAAGAGTTTAATGCCCTGCTTAAATCCCTTCGGGATGCGGGGCTGATTAAAAAATAGGAGGGATGAGGCATGACAGCAGCTGAAATGAAAAGAGCTGTGGAAAGCAACCTGGGACTTTATCCGGGCGAGAAAGAATTGCTTGTGTCAGACGTCATTCTCTCTGTGTGCGATTATTGCAATCTCCATCCTGATCGTATTCCGGATATCCTGGAACCGGTTATTCGGAAAAAGGTAAAAGGTATTATCGATTACGAGGCAGCCAATGGTTCCGGGTACCGTCCGGAAGTGGCCAGCTTAAAAGAGGGCGATGGTACGATTACCTGGGCGCAGACCGAAGGGAATACCAGGGCAAGCATTTATGAGCTTAATTCAAGTGATAAAGCGGCTCTTAAAAGACACAGGAGGTTGAGAGGTTATGTTTAATCCATATGCAGTGATGTACGATGCCAGAATGACTGTGCAGCGCTGGCGCGAGGTAGAAAAAGGCGGATACATACGCAATGAGCTTTTTACGGTGGGGGAGAATATCCCCTGCCGCTACAGTTCTTCAGGGCAGGCTGCTGTCGGTACTCCAAACCCGTCTATCCAAAACAGTCACACGCTATTTTGTGGCCTGGAAGCAGATGTGCAGGAGGGTGATAGGATTACCGTGACGATGCGTACCGGAAAAACCGTAGATCTTACCCTGGGCGAGTGTCACCCTTATACTTACCAGTGGCAGTGCGAGGTCAAGAGAGAGGATAACGCATGAGCAGCAGTAATTATATACGCAATAAAGCGGCTATTGACCAGTACCGTAAGGAACTGATGGCTATGTTGGACGATGTCCAGCAGGTAGACAAAAAGGTGCTCAATACAGCAGTAAATCAGGGTGTCCAGTATGCTAAAAAATTTACTCCTGTAGGAGAACATCCCAATCCAGTGACATTTACGATTAAAAATGGTCCGGATGCAGGAGAAGTCGTAAGCTTTACAGTTTCCAATCCGGGAGTTGGTGGAAAGCTTCGGGAGGGGTGGCACAAAAAGCCTACCGTCAGAATCTCTGGTGGAATTGCAACGCATCTTGTAAATGTAATGGACTACGCTTCTTTCTGGAATTACGGACACAGAATCGTAACCAAAAAGGGCGGGCCGACCAAAGGATTTGTGAAGGGAACCTACGTTTTGGAAAAGACCCAAAACTATGTAAATAAGCGTGTCCTCGCACGATTTAAAGCGGAATTGGAGGTAATACAGAAAAAGTATGATTGAAAGATTATATGAGGCTATAGCAAGCGGTTTAAAAGCAGTAAGGCCCTGTAAAACATACCGCGAGGATGTCCCACAGGGGTTTACGACTCCATGCTTTCTGGTGCACGTCTATGAGCAGGAGCATTCCAGAGGAATTAATGGCCGGCTAAAAAATGCGGTAAGTCTGGATATCCTCTACTTTCCGGAAAATACCGGTCAGGCGCAGCTGCAGGAAGAATGTTGGAATGTTGGCCAGGATTTAACAAGAGAATTTGCGATTCCTGGCTTTAAATTTAAAAATAGGAACTCAAAAATCGAGGATAATGTGCTGCATTTTTTGTGTGATGTGGACTATCGGGAATTTAAAAACGATACTGCGCCGCAGATGCAGACCTTGATCCAGTCCGAAAAAATTAAGGAGGTATAAAACAATGGCAGGAACATGGGAAACCCAGAACAAGGTTTTGCCAGGAGCATACATCAATATCAAAACCAGTGAGCCGCTGTCTATCACTCCGGGAGACAGAGGGGTCGTTGTCATTTTGCAGGAAATGACAGTGGGTGAAGACGAGAATCTGTACACGGTTACTGTAACCGAGCAGGGATATCCAGAGGGGGCAGTTGCTTCTGATAAGAAGCTGGTCGTTGAGGCCCTGAAAAAGGCCAAAACAGTGCTGATTTATAAGCTTCCGGATTCCCACACCACAGATTCCATCAACAAGGCACTGGCGAAATTAAAGACGGTCAAATTTGACGTGCTGTGCTATCCGTATGACACAACCCCAGGAACGGCTACGGCAAATAAAACCGCAATCGCATCCTGGATTAAAACCATGAGAGAGGATGAGGGTGTGAAGTGCCAGGCGGTGCTCGCAAACCACATCGGGGATTATGAGGGTGTTATTAATGTGGCGCAGGGTGTTGTGATGGTAGATGGCAGTAAGCTGGCAGCTGCTGAAGCTACTGCGTGGGTAGCCGGAGCAACAGCAGGAGCCAGCATGACCACATCAAACACCGGAATGAAATATACAGGCGCGATTGATGTGGAGCCGCGCATGACCAAAACAGAAAAAGAAACTGCGGTAAAGGCAGGCAAGCTGATTTTTGACGTAGACAGTGCCCAGAATGTGACAGTTGTGTACGACATTAACTCCCTGACTACGTTTACTCCGGAGAAGTCCAAAGACCTGTCTAAAAACCGCGTAATTCGTACTCTGGACAATATTGCGAATGATATTGCATCCATTTTTAAAAGCAACTATATGGGTAAAATTAACAACAATACAGACGGTAGGCTGCTGTTTAAGTCCGCGCTGGTGGATTACTTTGCAGGCCTCCAGAATATGTCTGCGATTGATAATTTTAACCCGGATGACATTACGGTTGCTCCGGGGGATGATATCGATGCAATGTTGGTAGATGTCTATGTTGAGCCTGTGGACAGCGCAGAAAAGCTCTATATGACGGTCAATTTACAGTAGGAGGTAGACCATGGGAAAGGGTAATAATTATACAAAAATTGCCGACCTGGTAACAGGCAGCGAGGGAAGTGCCTACATCACTGTCGATGGCGAGAATCGGTATTTTTTTGAGCTTGCAAAGGTTGAGGCAAGCATCGAGTTTACTGTTATCGCAAAAAAACTGTTAGGGCATCGAATGAAGCAGCATAAGGTTGTAGGAGCCGAAGGCAAGGGAAGTATTACGATGTATAATGTAAGTCCGACGGCTTCAGCTATTTACCAGAAGTACATCGATGAAGGAAAGACTCCATCTATCAGTATCCAGACCACAAATGAGGATTCCGGTTCAACAATTGGCCGCAGAGTTGTGGTAATGCGCAACTGCATCCTCTCAAAGGTTCCTGTCGCATATCTGGAAGATGGCAGTGAGGACTTAAATTCATCGGATACAGATTTTACTTTTGATGATGTAGACAACCTGGAATCCTATGTATTCCCGGAAAATATGAGATAAGGAGATTAGATTATGGGAAGCTTAAGTGCATTTTTAAACCCTGTCAAAACCGAAAACAAAGAAGTTATTATTTCTGACCGGTTCCAGGAGAACGGAGAGCCGGTTCCTTTTGTGATTCGCCCAATTACGCAGGCGGAAAATGAAGAACTGATGAAAAAGCACCGCAAGGTGGACAAACAGGGGAATGAGATTTTTAATCGCATCCAGTACCAGAAGGAACTTACAGCTGCGGCAGTGGTAGAGCCAAACCTGAATGATGAAACCCTTCAGAATCAGTATGGCGTACTGGGAGCGCCTAAACTCTTGTCTACGATGCTTTACGTTGGCGAATATGCAAATCTTCTGGAGCAGATACAGAAGCTCTCTGGACTGAACACCAATATTAATGACGACATCAATGCTGCAAAAAACTGATTAAGCAGGGCGATCCAGAGATTAACTATGCTCATTTCGCCCTGCAAAGGTTACATATCCGCCCGTCCGAACTGGAAAATATGTCCCAGCAAGAGCGGGCGCTTATTTATGCAAGTATTGATCTGCGAATCGAGGAAGAGAAGCGGCAAGCAAGTAAAATCGGATAGGAGGTGAGCGGATGCCTACATTAGATGCCATGTTTAAACTGTTGGACGGATATAGTTCCACAATAAAAAGAATCGTTGAGGGGACAGATAGAGCCTCGAAGTCTATTTTGGGAGCGAGTAAACGGACGGACGATTTCAACGACGCACTGAAACGGACAGAAGCTGCAACGGCCAGAGCAAGCAATGGCCTATCACACCTTGTCAAAACGGCAGTTGGTCTTACTGCGGTAAAAAAAGGTATGGATCTGACCGATGTGTATACCAACACAAATGCCAGGCTGGGGATGATTACAAATTCACTGGCAGAGCAGCGTATCCTCCAGAATGATATCTTTGCGGCGGCGAACCGGGCAAGAGGCAGCTATACAGAAATGGCCAGTGCTGCATCAAAAATGCGAATGCTTGCAGGGGACAGTTTTGGAAGCAATCAGGAAGCAGTTGCATTTACGGAACTTTTGACAAAATCCCTTAAAGTTTCCGGAGCCGGCACAGCAGAACAAAATTCTGCATTCTTACAGCTTACACAGGCTATGGCTGCCGGACGATTGCAGGGCGATGAATTCCGTTCTGTGATGGAAAATGCGCCCATGGTAGCGAATGCCATTGCTCAGTATATGGGAAAGAGCAAAGGAGAGCTGAAAGAACTGTCCTCTCAGGGACTTATCACAGCTGACATCGTCAAAAATGCTATGTTCCAGGCTGCGGGTGATATTGAGGAAAAATTCAATACGATGCCAATGACTTTTCGAGATGTTGGCACCATGATGCTCAATAGTTTCCTTGAAACGTTTGGTGGCGGATTTGAAAAAGTGAGTGGAATGCTTAACAGCTCCAGCTTTGGGCAGATTTTAGACGGCTGGAATGCAGGACTTTCTTTTGTGTCTGGCGGTTTTAATAAGCTTGTAGATGCTATTGTGGCAGGCGGGCCAATTGTTCAAACATTTTTCTCTGTAGCAATCATTATGGCAGGACTTTGGGCGTCAAAAATGTTTTTGGCAGCCGGAGCAACTATGCTCGCGCATTGGCCATTGCTTTTGATTGTCGGTGTGATCGGAATGGTTATCATGGCATTAAATTCTGCAGGGGTTTCTTTTAGTACAACGTTTAGTTTTGTTGGCGGATTGCTTGGAACGTTTTATGCACTGGGGTATAATATCGTAGCGAGTTTGTGGAATTTATTTGTTTCGTTCGCAGAGTTTTTGGCGAATGTTTTTACCAATCCTCTTGCATCAATTGTCAACTTATTTGTCAATATGAGCATCAGCGTTTTAAATGTTATAAAATCCATTGCAGAGGCAATTGATGCTGTTTTTGGAAGCAATTTAGCGGGTGCGGTGGGGCAATTTATTTCCAGAGGTCAAAATTTTGCAGATGGATTTAAGGATTCAAATTATGTTTCTTTGGATGCGTTTAGAATGGATTCTAAGAGTACCATTGGAGCAATTCAAGGCGGATTAAATGCAGGCAAAGCGCTTGGGGGTTTTGTGGATAACTGGAATTTTTCTGGTATATCTGGTATAAATCCGGATGCTGGCGGTACGGATTATTCTCAGTTTTTTACCACCGGAAATCCAGCGGTCGTAAAAGGCACTGGAAAGGGCGGAGCTGTAAAGGTAGAGGCTGACAGCGAAGATATTGAGTGGATGCGGAAACTGGCAGAACGTGACTACGTTGCACGTATCGCCCAGAATACCCTTGCACCAAATATCCGTGTAGAATTTTCCGGCCCCATCACAAAAGAGACCGATACTGACAGCGTAATGACGCACGTAGTCAACGAGTTAAAGGACATCATTGCCACAGCTCCGGAGGGGGTACCTGTATAATGAGCTATTCAATTTATTTTAAATTTAAGGGCAAAAAGTACAAGCTCCCGGTTAATCCAGAGGAACTAAAGCGAGAACGAAGTATGAATGTGGAGACTTATCAGGTGCTTGGCACCGGGCAGGTCTCCATACCTGTATACGGTGAGCTGGAAACTATCAGTTTTGAGGCAGAGTTCCCCAGTCAGCGGTATCACTATATGGAATCCGGAGCGAGGGCAGATGCCGATTACTACGAAAAGATGTTCCGGAGGGCGCAAAAGGAACTCCAGCCGGTGCGTTTTATCGCCTCCAATGATATTACAGATGATATCAGTATGATGGTGCTTGTAAAAAGCGTAGAGGCTGTGGAAAAAGCCGGCGAAGAAGGGGATAAATATCTGACAGTTAAGCTGCAGGAGTACAAAGCTCCGGGAAAGCGGTATGTAGCTGTGCCAACAAATGAGAGCACTGCTATTAAGCAGGAGGAGGCCTCGAAGGAGCCAGAAAATAATCCGGCAGTAACAGATGATAAAACCCACACAGTGCAGTCAGGGGATACGCTGTGGGGGCTTGCAAAGCGGTATTATGGTAATGGCAGCCTGTATCCCAAAATAGCCGCGGCAAATCCAGCCATTAAAAATCCAAATTTGATTTATAATGGCCAGATTTTGACAATACCGGTATAAGGAGGCGAGGTCATGGAATTACTGGTTGAGAGCCAGGGGAGCATCTACGATATCTCTGATATGTGCAAGGACATATCCTGGACAGACTCCCTCAATAATGGGGCGAGTTGTTTAGAGGTGTCTTATATCAAAAACGGCCTTACCTTGCAAAATGGAGATGTCGTTAGGCTTACAGACAATAATCAGGCTGACGGCATCTTTTTTGGCTCTGTGTTTAAGGTATCCGGAGATGAGACAGGGGCAATTACTGTTAAGGCTTACGACCAGCTTCGGTACACAAAAAATAAAGATATTGTTGTTTTAGAGGGCGGCACTCTTAAAAATCTTGTATCAAATATGTGCACCGCTCTATCTCTTACACCTGGAACCATGGAGGATCCGGGCTTTGTTTTGCCGACCATTGCGGATTATGAAAAGACATGGATTGATCATGTTACGCAGGCGGTATCAGACACCCTGATAGGTACGCAGGAGTATTTTTGCCTACGGGATGAATACGGAAAAGTGTGCCTGTGGAATATGCGCAACCTACAGCTCCCTTTGGTGTTGGGAGATGAGAGTCTGTGCACTGGATACAGTTGGGAAAAATCAATTGATGAGGAATATTACAACAAAATCAAAGTGGTCTGGAAAGATGAGGCATCCGGAAAAATAGACGTGGGGATGTCCATTGACCAGACTGCTGCGAACCGATACGGGCTACTGCAATATCTGGAATCCTCTCCATCTGGGATTGATAACGTAGCCAAGGCGCAGGAGAGGGCGAACAATCTCCTGAAGCTGTATAATCACGAGCAGGAAACATTAAAACTGGAGTGCCTGGGAGATCTCCGGGTGCGCGCAGGAAACAGCATCTATGGCAGTATTGCGGACATCGGATTAAACAGGCGGCTGATTGTAAAAAAGGTCACGCATGATTTTCTTCCGGTTCACAAAATGACAGTGGAGGTGATGGCAGATGGATAAGATTGTGATGGCTCAATTTTTTGAGCTGATAAAGACTGTAGTTGATAACTATATGAAAAACAAGAAACCTTCCGCTGTTCTGATTGGGACCTATACCGGAACCGCCGTAATGGTTGGGCAGCTTCCGGTCCCGATGTCCATGATATCCGGCAATATGTTAAAAAAGTTGGATCCAGGAGATAAGGTAAGGCTTTTGCGCAATGACGGCGGGCATGAGTATTATATCCTGGAGATTGTTGGCAAGCCTTACCAGATTAAGGAGGTGCCCTGATGGCATTGACGATTGATTTAACGGTCAAGGAGCAGTCTTACATAGATAGGACGTATAAAATGTCAGATACGCAGATTGCGGGCTTTGTAGACGGTATGGAGGCTCTGAAACAGAGTATTTATAAATCCCTATCGACAGAGCAATATGAATATCCAATCTATAGTTTTCAGTATGGGATTGCATGGAAACAACTGATAGGAGAGGATCGTTCTTATGTCCGAGCGGAGCTTCGCCGGATGGTGGAGGAGCTGCTTATGCGCGACGACCGGATCCGGTCCGTAGATGGTTTTGAGTTTTCTTTTTCCGGAGATTCCTGCCATTGCTCTTTTAACATCTCCAGCATTTACGGAGAGATTAGCGTGACAACGGAGGGCAAGATATGACAAAAATGACGTATGAGGAGCTGGTGCAGGCTCTTATCGACAGAGTTAAAAATGATGTAGATAAGCGCGAGGGCAGTGTAATTTTTGATGCGATTGCTCCATGCGCTTATTTTCTTACCCAGATGGGATTTCAGCTGGATAATTTCCTTGACTTGGTTCTTCCGGATACCGCCGTTGGGGAATATCTGGACAGAGCTGTTGGAGGGTGGGGCATCATCCGTAAACCTGCAACGGCAGCAGTGCGGAAAGTGGAGACGTCCGCATCCGTGCCGGTCGGGAGTTTGTGGGGAATAAATGAGCTGGTGTACCGGATTGACCGGATGGACAGCACAAATGTCTACCATGCAATCTGTACAACGGCGGGGGATAAAGGAAACCAATATTCCGGCCAGCTGCAGCCTATTACAAATGGCATTGTAGGGATTACAGCAAACCTGACTGATATTATCACGCCAGGAACAGACACGGAGAGCGATGAGGCATTAAGGCAGCGGTTTTACGTTAAAGCACAGCTTCCGGTCACATCCGGAAATGCAAATCATTACATCCAGTGGGCTCTGGAGGTGCCAGGGACCGGAGCGGCCAAGGCGATACCGCTAGATAGTGGGACAGGGACCGTGACGGTCCTGGTTGTGGATGATAAAAAAGCGATATCCAGCGGGATTGTGCCAAAAGTGCAGTCCTATATCGATACGGTACGCCCTATTGGGGCCACGGTAACAGTACAATCGCCACAGGCTCTTACAATCAATGTGACGGCCAATATCCTGTTAGATAAAAGCCGTACAGCGCCAGAGATAAAGCAGGACTTTGAGGCAGCGCTGGATGAGTTTTTAAAGGACATGATTTTTGAAAAATACCGTGTAAGCTATGCAAAAATCGGAAATTTGTTGCTGGACATCCCTGGTGTGGAGGATTTTGACACGCTGCTGATTAACGGTAAAAACGGGAATGTCATGATTGGAGCCAAGCAAATCCCGGTTAAGGGGACAGTATCGTTATCGGAGGTGAGCATGGTTGGAACTGATTAAATTACTGCCAGATTATTACCAGGACAACGAAACAATGGCCACATTGCAGGGTGTGTTGTCTGAAGAAACGGATAAGCTGGATGCAGAGCTTAAAATCACAGTCAATCAGTGTTTTCCTCAGCTGGCTACAGCACTGCTTTCCAGATGGGAGACAATCCTTGGCATTAAGACAGACGGTTCCCTAAGCGATACTTCCCGCCAGGAGCAGATTTTGGCGAAGTTGTCCGGAACCGGAACCACAACAAAGCAGATGATCAAGGATGTAGCAGAAAAGTTTTCCGGCGCCGAGGTGGAGGTAATTGAGGATAACGCCAACAGCAGATTTTATATCCGCTTCGTGGGTCAGCTTGGCATCCCGGAAAATATGGCAGGTTTAAAAGCAGCTATTGAGGATGTTAAGCCGGCTCATCTGGAAGTGATATATGAGTATATCTACAATACATGGCAGGATGTAGCAGAGATGACATGGCAGAGAGCATCTGGGTATACCTGGCAATCTATCAGGGAGGTGAAATCATGAAATATACCGGAAATTACAATCTGGCAAAACCAGATCCAACAGACCTCGTTGATGTTGGTGTAATCAACGGCAACATGGATAAGATTGACAAAAAGATGAAAGAGGTTGAGACTGCGGCAGCCAAAGCGGACCGAGTAGTGGAAATTACCCTATATGCGTCTCGCTGGGTAGGTTCCTCAGCTCCATATAGTCAAACAGTATCTGTCCCTGGGCTGAAATCAACGGATATTATCCGCGTAATGTCTGCAGTTACATCAAGCACACCGCTGTCATCTATTGAAACCTGGGAGAAAATGGCAGCCATGGTCAAGTTTGGCGTAGCGCAAAATGGACAGGCGATTTTTTATTGTCCAAAAAAGAAACCAACATCTGATTTTAAAATGAAACTTGTGGGGGTGAGTAGTACATGAGTGATATTTTGTTTCCTATTTCTGGCGGTGGCGGTGGAAATCTGGACGAAATTACAGCTTCTGCCGAACATGTAAAAAGTCCTTACACGTTTATGAACAGCGAGGGAGACATCGAAGAGGGAACGATGGTCGATCGCGAAAACTGGGGAGCTGCAGTTGGTATGAATGACCATGTTACCGTCCCGGAAGGGTATCATGATGGATCCGGGGAGGTTTACGGCCCTACAGTAACCCAGAGAGGAGCATGGACATCCAGACTGGGGATTAATGGCAAGGTAATGATTCCAGAGGGGTACCATAACGGCAATGGCTATGTTGACCAAGCAATATCAATGCTTGGCGAGCAGAAAGTAGTACCCAAACTGTCAAGACATACTCTTTGGACAGCCAATCAATATATGACTGGCAATGTGATTATTGAGCCCATTCCAAACCAGAAAAACGCGTCAACCAGGGCCGTGAGTAATGGCGTGAATCAACAGGGGCTATATTTTTACATTCCAGAAGGGTACTATCTCCCGGATGGAACAGGCAACAGCTGGGTATACCAGACACTTGCTGAGGTGGCGAAGGCTCTTGGAATCACCGCAGATAAGATAAAAAAAGGAGTAACACTGTGTGGAGTAACAGGAACATTCGAGGGATACGTGGCCAATGCAAACGACCTGTACTATCGCGGAATCTATAACAACCCCATGAATTTGGAAAATTCTAACATGGAATTTCGTTCGGATTGCATTGCTTTCCCGGCAATTAATACTTATTATTTACATTTCACTCATCCTATAAATATGTCTGCTTACAGCAAATTGATTATAGAGGATGCGCGGAGTGGTGTGTTTATCGCAACTTCAACTTATATCAAAATGCAGAGATTGTGTGTGGGCTCATCGGTTAAGCCGACTGCAGTCAAATCGGTGCCTACATCCATCAGCGGCAAATCACTGGTATTTGATATATCGTCTCTGCAGGGCAGCCAGTATATCCGTTTGGGTCTTTATGGAGCGATGAACGCGCAGGTCACCCGAATCCGTTTAGAGTAACTACATTATTAATATACACCGGTGCCGCACCGTAACGCGGCAGAAAGGACAAATTATGAGCATTAAACACAAATCTGAAACCCCTTATGTAAATGCAGGCCCCGCAGTTGGGAAGGACAGCGAGCCGCTGAAAAACAAGGCATTAAGCACCGGCGAGGGGCATGAGTACACCAAACCTGCCACCCCTGGAAAGCCTCATATCGTCCAGTCTGGGCATAAAGAGGGCGGGCCAGGGCACAAGGATTGCAAGCATGATTAAAAATTGACAGGAGGTACTGTAATGCTGACAGACATTGTACAGTACATATTTTTACACTGGGTGGAGTGGCTATTTTTAGCCATATCCGCCCTTTTGGGTTGGGGCTATCGTCAACTTACCAAAAGACAAAAAGCCGAAGCAGAGCGAAATACAGCCCTGCACGAGGGAATGCAGGCACTTCTCCGTGACCGCATCATACAGGCCTATAATCATTATCAGGACAAAGGGTATTGCCCGATATATGGAAAAGAGAATGTAAAGCGGATGTATGACGCGTACCACACACTAGGCGGTAATGATGTAGCAACAAAATTAAAAGATACTTTATTAGAAATGCCGGAGGAACCGGCGGAAAGAGAGGAATAATTATGTTTAAGAATTGTGTTTTTCGTCCGGACGTGGATACTGTGGCATGGATTAATGCAGCAGGAATCCGGGCAATCAAAACCATGGCTCAGACGTTTGTGGCCACAATTGGAACA
>ULYF01029545.1_pt1 | contig 24980 bp, 17 predicted proteins | sample 1961941 | NCBI WGS metagenome assembly ULYF01 (sample SAMEA4835857, study PRJEB28245) | human gut metagenome | biome: gut microbiome; material: fecal sample | place: Denmark | collected 2008 | reverse complement strand
CTTGTAAGGCAGATGCTCTCCCAGCTGAGCTAAGATCCCGTTCTGCAGTTGCTGTATCGCTGACTGCTTTGCTATTATATAATGATTTGTCATGAATTGTCAACACTTTTTTTGAAAAAAATCAAAAAAATATTTTAGAGAATGTTTTCCTGTTCTGCCCACAGTTTTCCAAGATAAAAATGGTTGTATAAAACAATATACAACCACTTCTCTTTTCTTCTATACTTCTTCCAACAACGAAATTAGTCTGCTGGTTCCTAACCTGTCTGCACCAAGAGAAATAAATTTTTCTGCACCTTCTACGGAAGCAATTCCTCCTGCTGCCTTTACTTTTACTTCTTTTCCCACATGTTTTCTCATTAGCTCAACATCTGCAAAAGTAGCTCCTCCCGTAGAAAATCCTGTAGAAGTCTTAATATAATCTGCTCCAGACATAGTAACCACCTTACATAGCTCTATCTTCTCTTCTTCTGTCAGGAGGCAGGTTTCAATAATTACTTTCAAAAGTTTTCCATGGCAGGCTTTCTTAACAGCCTGAATTTCTGCCAAAACTCCTTCATAGTCCCTGTCTTTTACCATTCCCAGATTAATCACCATATCAATTTCATCTGCCCCGTTTTTCACAGCATCCTCTGTCTCAAAAACCTTTGCTGCTGTAGTCATATTTCCATTAGGAAATCCAATCACCGTACAAATTTTTAAGCCTTCCTGCACGTAATCTTTGGCCTTTTTTACATAACAGGGAGGAATACATACTGAGGCAACTTGATATTCCATTCCTTCTTCGCACAGCCCACGAATTTGTTCCCAGGTCGCTGTCTGTTTCAATAACGTATGATCTAATCTCTTTAAAATCTCTCTTTTTTCCATCGTCCTACTCCTTTCCCTTTTACAGCTTTTCTAGAACTGAGGCTCCAATGGTTCCCTCTGGCATTGGCACCTGAAAATTCTCTGCAATAGTGGCTCCAATCACTGCAAAAGTATCGCTGACCCCTAAATTCTTTCCTTCCTTCATGGATGGAGAATATGCAAGGAAAGGCACTTGTTCCCTGGTGTGGTCTGTTCCTATATAAGTAGGGTCATTTCCATGGTCTGCTGTGAGGATTAGCAAATCCTCCTCCCTTAATACATTCAAAAGTTTCCCTAACATTACATCAAATTTTTCCAACTCTTCTGCATATCCCTGGACATTTCTTCTATGTCCCCACAAGGCATCAAAATCCACCAAATTGGTAAAACAAAGTCCCCGAAACTCTTCTTTTGCAATTTCTATGGTCTGTTCCATTCCGTGAACAGAACTCTTGGATTTATTAGATGCTGTCAATCCCTGTCCATCAAAAATATCATAAATTTTGCCAACTGAAATCACATCGAAACCATGTTCTTTTAAACTGTCAAGAACCGTTTTTCCATAGGGTTTCAAAGCATAGTCGTGACGGTTTGCTGTACGCTGAAACTCTCCCCTTTTCCTTCCCGTATAAGGTCTGGCAATGACTCTTCCCACTTTCCACTCATCACGCATGGTAAGCTCTCTGGCAATTTCACAGTAGTGATACAAGTTTTCCAGCCCCATGGTTTCCTCATTGCCGCAAATCTGAAGTACCGAATCCGCTGAAGTATAGACAATGAGCTTTCCATCTCGGATTTCTTCTTCCCCCAGTTCTTCCAAAATTTCCGTTCCACTGGCACTTTTATTCCCAATGATGGTTCTACCTGTACGCTTCTCCAATTCTTCTATCAACTCTCTTGGAAACCCTGTCTCTGTAAAAGTCTTAAAAGGTTTGGTCACATAAAGCCCCATCATTTCCCAATGACCAGTCATGGTATCTTTTCCACAGCTTTTTTCCTGCAACCGCATATAATCTGCCAAAGGATGCTCTACAGGCTCCACCCCTTGAAGGGATTTTAAATTGGCAATTCCCAGACGCTGTAGATTTGGAATCTGCAGATGTTCCCTGTGTGCTGCAATATGCCCCAGAGTATCCACTCCAACATCTCCATATTTTGGAGAATCATCCATAGCACCAATCCCAAGGGAATCTAATACAATGGTAAAAATCCTCTGATATCCCATATTCTCACTCCTCTCCTGTTTTTGTCATGGAAAAACCAAGGGGAAGAAGTTCTTCCAATGTATATTCCTGCCAGGTTTTATCTCCTTTTCCAAGAAGTACTTTCAATTCCTTGGCATCACAAAATTCCATAAGTACCTGTCTGCACACACCGCAGGGTGCTGCTATCTCTTTCGGCAGTTCTTCCCCAGGACCTCCCACAATAGCAATGGCTTCAAATTCCCGAATTCCTTCTGAAACCGCTTTAAATACAGCTGTACGTTCTGCACAATTGGTTGGAGAATAAGCTGCATTTTCAATATTACATCCTGTAATCACCTGCCCATTTTTAGCAAGCAATGCTGCACCCACCCGAAAATCCGAATAAGGCGCATAAGAAAACTTTTTGGCTTCCAAAGCCTTTTCTACTAAAGTCCTTTTCTGTTCTTCTGTCATAAGTTTTCTCTGTCCTTTCTGATTAGCAGTCGCAAAGCTTCCACAGCCACCTTAATAGCAGCCTCTGTATCATGTACAATAGGATTTTCCAATCCTGCTTTTTCTCGTTCTTGATTTCCTACTACCAAAAAATCAGAGCCAGCCCGCACTCTAAGATAGGATGCCACAATAAACAGCGCTGCAGATTCCATTTCCGAAGCCTTGCATCCCATGCGCAACCATGCATCCCATTTATTCAAGAGTTCATAACCAACTGGTTTTGTCTCTGGTTCGTGCTGCCCATAAAACGCATCCTTACACTGCACCACACCAGTATGATAAGAATACCCTAGTTCTTTTGCTGCCTGAACCAGAGCGTTGGTTACCTCTAGATCTGCCACTGCCGGATATTCAATAGGTGCATATTCCTTGCTGGTGCCTTCCATACGGATGGCTCCTGTGGCAACCACCAGGTCTCCGCCTTTCACCTCTATGTCCATGCCACCACAGGTTCCCACCCTGATAAAAGTATCTGCTCCGCACCTTACCAGCTCCTCTAGAGCAATGGAGGCAGAAGGCCCACCGATTCCTGTTGAGGTCACACTTACTTTTTCCCCCTCCAGATATCCTGTATAGGTCACATATTCCCTGCTATCTGCCACTAATTTTGCATCCTCAAAATGGCTGGCAATTTTTTCACATCGTTTGGGATCTCCAGGCAAAATCACATATTTTCCCACATCCCCTTTGCGAATCTGTAAATGATATTGTAATCCAATTTCTCCTGAATAATTCTGCATAAGCACACCCCTTTCTTCTATCTGTATCATAGCATCTGACCCCTTTTATTGCAATCCAGAACAATAAAAAACAGCCCTTCCATATTCTTTGTCAAGGTCTAAAACTTTATTAAATTTCCCCCATTCTGGTATATTGTCCCTTTCTGCTGAGAATCATTCTTAATAGAAAATGATTGGAGGATTCTTGCTATGGCACTCAATAAAGTTGAAATCTGCGGCGTGAACACCTCGCGTCTCCCTGTTCTTACCAATGAAGAAAAAGAGGCTTTATTTGAACGTATTAAAAAAGGAGATAGGCAAGCCCGAGAACGATATATTAAAGGGAATCTACGTCTGGTACTCAGTGTCATCAAACGATTTTCCAGCAGCAATGAAAATGCAGATGACCTGTTTCAAATTGGATGTGTAGGGCTTATGAAGGCCATTGATAATTTTGATACAACCTTAAATGTAAAATTTTCTACTTATGCAGTTCCCATGATTATCGGCGAAATTCGCCGCTATTTAAGAGATAATAATTCCATTCGGGTCAGCCGTTCTCTACGAGATACTGCCTATAAAGCAATCTATGCAAAAGAAAATTATATGAAACAGAATCTCAAAGAGCCTACCTTAAATGAAATTGCCGAAGAAATCGGCATAGATAAAGAGGAAATCGTTTATGCTCTGGATGCCATCCAAAGTCCGGTAAGTCTCTATGAACCAGTTTACACAGAAGGTGGAGACACCCTATATGTTATGGATCAAATTAGTGACAAAAAAAATAAAGAAGAAAATTGGATTGAAAATCTATCTTTAAAAGAGGCATTGAAACGACTGGATGTGCGGGAACGAAATATTGTAGAAATGCGTTTTTATGAAGGCCGCACCCAAATGGAAGTAGCACAAGAAATCGGCATCTCCCAGGCCCAGGTCAGCCGTCTGGAAAAACATGCCTTAAAAAGTATGCGTACCTATCTGCGCGCCTGATTTTCCTCATATTTTCTTTTTTCACTCTTGTTCCCTGCCTGGAAGTTCTCTATAATAAAAGATATAGAACACTTTATACAGGAAGAAGGGACGAGTTTGAAAACATCTATGACCCAGGAAGAAAAATTTCAGATGATGACCACAGCTCCCATTTCGGGGTTGATTGGGCGTATGGCTGTGCCCACCATTATTAGTATGCTAATTACCTCTTTTTATAACATGGCAGATACCTTTTTTGTATCTAAAATCGGTACCAGCGCTACGGCTGCTGTGGGCGTTGTATTTCCCATTATGGCTGTCATTCAGGCGCTTGGGTTCTTTTTCGGCCATGGTTCTGGTAATTCCATTTCCAGACGGCTAGGAGCAAAGGATACGGATACAGCCGGACAATTGGCTTCTCTCGGTTTTTTTTCTGCCCTTTTATGCGGACTGTGCGTCACCATCTTGGGATGTGTGTTTCTGGAGCCCCTGGCCCTGGCACTTGGTTCTACCAAAAGCATTCTCCCTTATACTAAGGATTATTTAAACATTATTCTCCTAGGGGCTCCTTACATGACCGCTCAGTTAGTTTTGAATAATCAACTGCGGTTTCAAGGGAATGCTTTCTATGCTATGATTGGTATTACCTCTGGAGGAATTCTAAATATTTTTCTGGATCCCTTATTTATTTTTGTTTTTGACATGGGTGTGTCTGGGGCTGCTTTTGCCACAATTTTAAGTCAATTTGTCAGCTTTATCTTGCTTCTTGTAGGACACCGTATTTCTGGCTGTGTTCCCCTAAAACTAAAATCCTTGCGTAAAATCAAAAAAAATCTTCGGATTATTGCCGGCGGAGGACTTCCCTCTCTCTTTCGTCAAGGTTTGGGCAGCCTCGCCATTCTGGCTCTTAATTGGGCTGCAAATCCTTACGGAGACGCTGCCATTGCCGCTATGTCTATTGTTTCCAGAATCAGTCAGTTTGCCTCCTCCTCCCTCATCGGTTTTGGTCAGGGCTTTCAGCCTGTGTGCGGCTTTAATTACGGTGCAAAACGTTATGACAGGGTCATGGAGGCATTTTGGTTTTGTGTAAAAGTTGCCACCTGTGTACTAATTGTAATTGCAGCCTTGGGATTCTATTTTGCCTCCCCTCTCATTTCGCTGTTCCGAAAAGACGATTTACAAGTCATTTCCATTGGCGCAACGGCTCTTCGTCTGCAATGTATTGCTCTGCCCCTTACTGGTTGGGTGATTATGAACAATATGATGACCCAAACCATAGGAAAAACCTTCCGAGCGTCTCTTCTGGCTGCTGCCAGACAGGGAATCTTCTTCATCCCTGCAATTTTGGTTCTCCCAGGTTTTTTAGGTATCTCTGGTATTCAGTTGGCACAGCCAACAGCAGATATATGCGCCTTTCTCCTGGCAGTCATTCTAAACCGCTCTGTCATAAAAGAAATGAAGAACCAGGAAAAAGCCTTAGACCACGCTTCTTAATCCATCAAAAAAGAGCTATTCTACAACTGCAATCTGGAATATTTATACAATTCAGTCTGAACCAGAAATGTATAAATATTCTCGATATACAGTCCATAGAATAGCTCTTTATTTTTTGTGTATCTTCTTAATTACAACTAAAGTTCCTAACATCAGTGCAATTCCCACTGGCAATGCAATCCATGGTGTTTGCACAAATCCAGCCACAATATAAGTTACAAAGCTCACCCCTGCTACCGTTAAAGCATACGGCAATTGTGTAGATACATGATTTACATGATTGCACTGAGCACCAGCTGACGCCATAATCGTGGTATCTGAAATTGGTGAACAATGATCTCCACACACAGCACCTGCCATACATGCAGAAATAGAAATAATCATAAGCTCTGGATTCTGAGCTTCAAACACACCGACTACAATAGGAATCAAAATTCCAAAAGTTCCCCAGGAAGTTCCGGTAGCAAAAGCTAAGAAGCAGCCCACCAGGAAAATAATGGCAGGAAGTAAGTTCATTAATCCTTCTGATGCAGATTTCATAGCAGTTGCCACAAATACATCTGCTCCTAAACTATCTGTCATAGCCTTTAATGTCCAGGCAAAAGTAAGAATAAGAATTGCAGGAACCATAGCCTTGAATCCTTCTGGAATACAATCCATACAGCCTCTAAAAGAAAGTACTCTTCTGCATACATAGAAAATCACGGTAAGTACCAGGGCAAAAAAGCTTCCGATGGAAAGTGCCAGAGAAGCATCACTCTTAGAAAATGCGGTTACAAAATCTGTACCACTGAAAAATCCACCCGTATAAATCATACCAGTAATACAGCATATAATAAGAATCACAATGGGGATAACCAAATCAATTACTTTTCCCTTAGGATTAAATTTCACTTCTTCCCCTTCATCTACACGCTTTCCAGTGGTATAAATATCGCCCTTTATGGCATTGGCTTCATGAATCGCCATAGGTCCAAAATCAACCCGCATCAATACCATACCAAACATCATAATAATCGTCAGCAATGCGTAGAAATTATAAGGAATTGCATTGATAAAAATGGCCAATCCATCCTCACCTTTTACAAATCCACTTACCGCTGCAGCCCAGGAAGAAATAGGAGCAATAATACAAATGGGCGCTGCTGTTGCATCAATAAGATAAGAAAATTTTGCCTTTGATACATTGTGTTTATCTGTAATAGGGCGCATAACGCTTCCAACTGTGAGGCAGTTAAAATAGTCATCCACAAAAATCAACATTCCCAGAATAATCGTTGCAATCTGAGCACCAATTCTTGTTTTAATATGGGTACTGGCCCATCTTCCGAAGGCAGCGGAACCGCCGGCTGCATTCATCATACATACCATAGCCCCCAGAATTACCAGGAAAATCAAAATTCCCACATTGGAAGAGCTTGATAACACTCCGATAAATCCTTCGTCTAATATCTTCAGTACGGTTCCCTCAAATTGAAAATCTGCTGAAAACAGGGCACCTACTAAAATTCCCACAAACAAAGAACTATACACTTCCTTTGTAATTAAAGCCAGTCCAATGGCAATGACCGGTGGTACCAAAGACCAAAAAGTTGCATACATCTGTGGTTTCGGCGCTTCCCCTTCTGCGGCAAAGACAGTAACAGCAAACATCGTCATAAGAACCAATGCCGCAAAAAGCCCTCCCAAAATCTTACGTTTTTTTTGTGTCATAATCATTTTTCCTCTCTTTCTTCTTTACCTCTTAAAACAATAGAAAAACCATGAACGATACTCCCTCTTCGGGAACGCGCTCATGGTTTCTTTCTGCAAATTTCTTATGACCAATGCTGATAGCGCTCCACGATTCCGTGACAGTACACTGCATATTCTACAGTGTCCCAGAAGCAAAACCAGGGCTGCTTTACTTCTTCGGCAGTTTCCCCTTTCACCTGCTACGGCTGCCCAGCCTATTGCAGTCGGTTACTCTTGAAACCTGCACCTCTATCATAATATCGTTCCTGGCAAACGCCAGAACTGTTTTTCTATTTTGTTATCATATCACTTCTTGTCTTTTCTGCCAAGACAAAATCCCTTTTATTCTGGAAGTTTTTCTCCATTTTGTACCATTTGCATCAGGGATTTAATATTTTCTACGGTATCCATATTCGGCTGCATTACATACAAAGCTGTTCCAGGCATGGAATAACAGTACTGGCTATCTCCTGTACCTTCTGCTGCAACAGATTTAATGGTCCAGCTTCCGCCGCCACTTAACTGGCTCTGAATCAGTTTCTGAATCTGCTCCATGGACATATTCGTTTCTACACTATCACTGATTTCAGAAATCATAGTTGGTGCCTTCACAAGCATTTCTGGTGTAATCATCTTTTTAAACATAGCCTGAATGACAGCCATCTGATTCTTACCTCTCTGGTTGTCTCCGCCTTCCAAACTATAACGTTCTCTTGCAAAGGCCAGCGCCTGCTTTCCATCAAAATGATTTAGACCCTTCTGTACATTAATAATTGCACCACCATCTCCATTGGATGTAAATGCAACTTCTGAATCCACATCAATACCACCCATTAAATCCACCATTGTAATCAGGGAAGTAAAATTCACTCTTGCATAAAACGGAATGTCAATACCATATAACTGTCCAAGTGTGGCCATGGATTTTTCTACGCCATAAATTCCTGCATGTGTAAGTTTATCTTTTCCCTCTCCACTAACACCTGGAATGGGAACATAATAGTCACGAGGTGTATTGGTAAGCAGAATCTGCTTGGTGCTAGGATTTACCGTTGCAATAATATTAACATCACTTCTGCTCTTAGATGAAATCGGTCCATATACGTCAATACCACTAATATACATGCTAAAGGTCTCATCCTTGACATTGACCTCTGCAGCTGCACCTGCCAACAAATTTTCTTCTTCTGTTGGTTCGCTCTCAATGCTGTACTGGCCAATAATCTTAGTCTGGCTGCTGAATCCCTCATATACCTCATCCAAAATTCCGCCGTAACCTTCATCATATATAATAGCCTCAACGCTTTCATCTAAAAGGGCTGCTGCCTGCTCATTCAGTGTATTATACTGTGCAATCATAACTTCTGCACCTGCATCCTCATTGACCTTTTCCATAGCCTTATCAATTTCATTCTCTTCTGGGTTCTGCTGAACACCGTAAATATAGTCCTTGGTATCCTGGACTTTTTCTGCCGGGTCGTCTTTACGAACCACTACCAAAATGCTATGCACCTGTTTTCCCAGAGACGCATCTGTAAGACCTTCCACTGCATCATGCGTTTTAAACAGATATACAGAACCAAAAACTAGTACTGCAGACATCAAAATACTAACTAACTTACTGACCACTGCCTTTCCTCTAGTAATCACCTGCATGGTAAACAACAACGCTGCAAACACCAGTAAGATAGCTGCCAGACCTGCTACCAGCTTGGTAGGAATCATTCCCAGTCTCCAGATACATCCAATGAAAACAAGTGTCACAAGGATCTGAATACCCACCAAAATCTCTCCAGCAATGCGGAATGCCTTTTGAATCCGCTTTTTTTTCCGTTTTGCCGGACTCATCTTCTTTTTATTATTTGTGTTCTCCATTTTTCATTCTCCTTATAATAAGTCACACAATCTATGGTCTGATGACATTACAACTTTTAATATAATATATCTCCCCGAAAAATGCAACCTCAGGAAAATATTGTTACATTTCCTTCATATTTGTAGAATTTTCGGAATATTTGTGTTATAATAAATTCAGCAAACGGAAGTGAGAATTCAGAATATAAGGAGGTATCACTATGGCTCATCGTATTATTACCATTAACCGTATGTATGGAAGCGGCGGAAGACTGTTGGGGAAAGCCCTCGCCGAAGAACTTGGTATTCATTTCTATGACCAGGAATTAATTCGTCTTGCCAGTGAGGCAAACGATATTCCCTATGAAGAATTGCTGAAAGTAGATGAGAAAAAAGCCAGCCAGTGGCGTCTTCCCATTAAAGATCAGATGCAGATGCAGCCTCAGTATCATTTTCATCCCATGAATGATGTTCTTTTTGAAACACAGTCAAAAATTATCCAGGACTTAGCTCAAAAAGAAGACTGCATCATAGTTGGCAGATGCGCCAACTATCTGCTTCGTGGCAAATGTCTCAGTCTCTTTGTATATGCACCTTACGAATATCGGGTGCAAAAAGTCATGGAGCGCCTGGGACGTGAGGACCGTAGTGCAAGGGCTATGATTCGTAAAACGGATAAATCCAGAAAAGCCTACTATGAATTCTTCACAGACGAAAAATGGAATGATCCGGAAAACTACAACTTCTGTGTAGATACCAGTCAATTTTCCAAAGAATTCCTAGTAAAACTCCTGGCCCAAATTTATCGGGAATGGACTCCTGAGGAAGAATCTATTTAAAAAAATCTCAGATTAAGTTTTAAAAAGTTGACGTAAAAGGGAGCTGTCCGGACAATAGACAGCCCCCTTTTTACTTTAAAAAGTTTTCCCTGTAAACACAGCCACACTTCTGGGCCGCATTACAAAATTTCCTTCTATCCGTACTTCCTCTCCTTCTGGATAGAAATATTTTCCCTGTCCATCTCCATAAGTGTTCACACTTAAATACCAAGCACCTCTTCTGTGTAAATCTGGCAAGGTAATGGTCACATCCTCCCAATAGGTGTTCAGAGCTATATAAATCAGGTCATCTTCTCCTTTTTTCTTATCATAGCCTGCAAAGCTAATGCCAAAGGTTCTAGTGCCATCCGGCAGATTCGTTCGTTCTGCCTGCACATCATGGGCATGAATGGAATCCATACCACATACTGCATTGGGAAGTTTCTTCCTGATGACTGCATGTTTATGGCGGTAAGCAATCATAAATTTAAAAAATTCAAACAACTCTTTGTTTTTCTCCAGATAATTCCAATCTAACCAGGAAATTTCATTATCTTGGCAATAAGAATTATTATTTCCAAACTGGGTATTTCCAAACTCGTCTCCTGCCAGAAACATAGGAGTTCCCCTGCTGCACATAAGAATTGCACAAGCATTGCGAATCATACGATAGCGCAGTTTCAAAACTTCTGGATCATCTGTCTCCCCTTCTGCCCCACAATTCCAGCTACGGTTATCATTTGCCCCGTCTGTATTGTTCCAGCCATTATTTTCATTGTGCTTGTTATTATAAGAATACAAATCATACAAGGTAAATCCGTCATGGCAGGTAAAGAAATTAATGGAAGAATTGTAGCCAGCATAATCACGGTTATCATCGTGAAAAACACCGCCATACATATCTCCAGATCCGCCAATTCTCCAAGCTGCATTCCATGCTTCCCAGTTTTCTCCTTTCAGATATCCTCTAAGATTATCTCGATATCTTCCATTCCACTCTGCCCAGCGCCTTCCTGCCGGAAAACTTCCAACCTGATACAAACCGCCTGCATCCCATGCTTCTGCAATGAGTTTTACATTGCTAAGGACCGGATCATTTGCCAAACTTTCCAAAAGTGGCGGATTATTCATAGGAGAGCCGTCCGCATTTCTTCCCAGAATACTTGCCAAATCAAACCGGAAACCATCTACCCGATAGCTTACCGTCCAATATCTCAGACATTCCAGAATCATCTGACGTACAATGGGATGATTACAGTTTAGCGTATTGCCGCAGCCACTAAAGTTATAGTAATTCCCATCCGGTGTCAGCATATAATAAAGATTATTGTCCAAGCCTTTAAAACAGAAGGTTGGCCCCTTTTCATTCCCCTCTGCTGTATGATTAAACACCACATCCAGAATCACTTCAATGTGATTTTCATGAAGTTCCTTAATCAATTCTTTCAGCTCCGTACCTTCCTGATTGTATTCATCCTGGGCAATATAACTGGTATTCGGTGCAAAAAAACTCACGGTATTATAGCCCCAGTATTCCATCAACTTTTTCCCGTCTACTTCTCTTGCATTCATGGTTTCATCAAATTCAAAAATAGGCATCAGCTCTACCGCATTGATTCCAAGTTCCTTTAAATAAGGAATTTTCTCTTTTAATCCCTCAAAGGTTCCTCTGTGCTTTACATTAGAAGAGGGGTGCTGAGTGAAGCCCCTTACATGAAGCTCATAAATCACCAAATCACACAATTCCTTGTGGGACTGCTTCCTATCTCCCCAGTCAAAAACATCCTGCAAAACTCTAGCATGGTATGCTCCTTGTTTACGCTCTCCCCAGATTCTCTGTCCTGCTACCACCCTGGCATAAGGGTCCAAAAGCACCTTTGTCTTATCAAACAGCAACCCCTTCTTAGGTTTATTAGGACCATCAATACGATAGGCATATTCAAAATCTTCTACCTTCAAGTCAAAAACTATCATGGAATATACATCCCCGATTTTGTAAGCCTCTGGAAACGGAAGCACTGCATAAGGCTCTTCCTCTCCTCTGTGAAATAACAGCAGTTCACAAGAAGTTCCATTGTGCGTATGCACTGTAAAATTAACCCCGTTTGGCAATGCAAGAGCCCCATTCACATCAAACATACCCGGCCGCACCTGAAATCCTGCAATCTCCCCCATGGGATTTACAGAAACTTGATTCTCTAAAATATATTTATGACTATAAAACTTCACAGGTATTCTCTCCATCTCTTTCGATTTTCGTAATTTTTTCTTTTTCCATTATACTGATTTTTCCTTTTTCCGTCAAACCTCCCCTTCTTTCTTGCATTTTGTTTTTTCAGATGATACTATATTCTCGAAAAAAGTCATATTATTACGGAGGTATACCCTATGGACTCTGAACTGTTTAAGCTGGATGGACGTCCAGCACTTGGAAAAGCAATTCCCCTGGCACTGCAGCATGTAGTTGCCATGATTGTAGGATGTGTAACCCCTGCAATCATTGTCTCTGGTTCTGCCGGACTTTCCGATGCAGATTCCGTTACTTTACTCCAGGCAGCCTTAATTGTGGCAGCCTTATCTACCCTTTTACAACTCTTCCCCATTTTTAAGGGAAAAGCCATGGCCATTGGTTCCGGCCTGCCTGTGATTATGGGTATCAGTTTTGCCTATGTACCCAGTATGCAGGCAATTGCAGAAGGTTTTGATGTTGCTACAATTTTAGGTGCACAGATTTTCGGCGGTATCATTGCCGCACTGGTGGGACTAAATATTAAAACCATCCGCAAATTCTTCCCACCATTAATTACAGGTACGGTAGTATTTGCCATTGGTCTTTCCCTGTACCCAACGGCCATTAACTATATGGCAGGAGGAGTTGGAAAACCAAACTACGGTTCCTGGCAAAACTGGGCCATTTCCTTAATTACCCTGGCAGTGGTAATTACACTGAATCATTTTGGCAAAGGCATTGTAAAACTTGCTTCTATATTAATTGGCATTATTGTAGGTTATATTATCTCCCTGTTTGCAGGTATGGTGGATTTTACACCTGTTGCTAATGCCGCTTTCTTCCAGATTCCTATGCCCCTGCACTTTGGAATTAAATTTGAAATCTCCTCCTGTGCAGCCATTGGCATATTATTTGCTATTAACTCCATTCAGGCCATTGGTGATTTTTCTGCAACCACCACAGGTTCCATGGATCGTATGCCCACAGATCAGGAATTAAAAGGCGGTATCTTTGGTTATGGTATTTCAAATATTATAGGTGCACTTCTAGGGGGACTTCCTACTGCTACCTTCAGCCAGAATGTAGGCATTGTCGTAACAACCAAAGTAGTAAACCGAGTGGTGCTTGGTCTATCTGCAGTGATTCTGTTAGTCGCTGGAATCCTTCCAAAGTTTTCCTCCCTGCTGACTACCATTCCCTCCTGTGTACTGGGCGGAGCTACCGTTTCTGTATTTGCTACCATTGCCATGACCGGAATCAAACTGATTACCCAAAAACCATTAACCTTCCGAAGCACTACCATTGTGGGACTTTCTATTGCCATGGGTATGGGTGTTACACAGGCGAGTGCCTCTCTTGCACAATTTCCAGAATGGGTCACCATGATTTTCGGAAAATCTCCTGTTGTACTGGCAACCATTTGCGCGGTACTTCTAAATCTTATTTTGCCAAAAGATAAAGAGAATTAAAAAGAAGCTGTCTTATGGAAAGTGTCATGCGGCATATGATACCGTTCCGGCTCAGTCTGCGCTCCCGTTGAGCCTGTAGTCTCAACGGGTACTCGACAAATTCGCCTGAACGATATTCATATGCCAAAAGACAATTATATAAGACAGCTATTTTTATTGAGTTTGTTTTGTTAAATTTGTCTGGAACATCGGACAGTTGTTTCTTACTCTTCTCGAAAGGCCTGAATCAGTTCTTTGACTTCTTCCGGGTCATAGCCCTGGCTTATGAGTTCTTCTTCAAACCATTGTGGAATGCCTTCCACCGCTTTTTTGAAGGAATCCATGTCTAATGCTTCTTCTGGCAGGATTTCCACACCGTCTTCTTCTGCCCAGCGTTTCAAAATTTCTTCGTCTCCTGCCCTGTTAATATAGCGTTCGTATTCTACTGCTTTCTTTCCAGCTTCATCTACTACCTTTTGCTGTTCCGGTGTAAGAGAATCGTACAGTTCCTGATTGATACAGAAGAAAAGGCAGTCATAAATAGAATTCCACATAGAACAATACTGCTGTACTTCCTGAACGCTGGCTGCGTCAATCGCCGGAAGTGGGTTCTCCTGACCGTCTACTGTCCCCTGCTGCAATGCAGTATAGGTTTCTGACCAGTTCATATTGGTAGCATCTGCACCCCAGAGTTTATAGCACTGTGTCAACAAGTTGGAACCTGCAACGCGGATTTTCAGATTTTTCATATCTTCTGCACAGGTTACTGGTCTCTGTGAATTGGTAAGCTGCCGGAAACCGTTTTCTGCAATTCCCATGGTATGGAGTCCATATTCCTCCAAAATTTCTTTCAGCATATCCCCTGCTTTTCCATCCAGCTTCTCATCTGCATCTTCCAGAGAATCAAAGTTAAAGGGCATGGACACCACATTAAATCTAGGGTCAAAAGCAGAATAAATCAAATTAGAATGCATGGAAATCTGCACCGGGTCCCCTTCCATTAAAGCCTGGATTCCTTCGGACTGATTTCCATTGGTAAGCTGATCTGCTGCATATACAGCCACATGCACCTTACCCCCAGTAGCCTGTTCCATTAATTTTCCGAAATGCTCTCCGGCCTCAGACCAGGTACTATTCTCAGTTGTAGAACAAGTGAAATTCCAGGTTTGCTCCTCCCATCCCAAATCACTGTAATCATCAATCTGGTTAAAAGCAGCATCTTCCATAGGGTCTTTTGAACTCTCCGCACTTCCTTTTGCCACTTTCCCTGTATAAGAACCTCCAGCCAGCACTTCCGGCAAGAAGGTGGAAATCTTAGGCACATAAGTAATCATCATCAACACTACTACTGATGCCGCAATCATAGGCACCACTGCCCTGGAAATCTGCTGAAGGGTAACCTCCATTCCTTTTTTGATTTTAATACTAATGGCCACAAACAGGTTCACTCCAACTGGAGGGGTTACCTGTCCGATTGCCAGATTCACGGTTGCCATAACACCAAATGCTACCAAATCATAACCAAGCGCCTTGCACACTGGCAACATAATGGGAATAAAAATATACATAGCTGAATTGGCATCAATAAAACATCCTGCAATCAGAAAAATCACATTTACAATCAACAGGAAGGTAAACTGATTATGCGCTACTGCTGACAACAGATTAGAGGCTGCTGTGGAAATTCCGAACTGGGTGCATACATAAGAAAACAAGGATGCACATGCCACAATCAACATAATTCCACCTGTGGTCTTCGCGGAATCCACAAAAATATCCACCAAATCTCTCCATTTTACTTCCCTGTAAATCACCATCCCTACAAAAAGTCCGTATACAACAGATACTGCTGCTGCTTCCGTAGGTGTAAAAATCCCCCCGTAGATACCACCAAGAATAATCACAGGCATCAGGAATCCCCAGAACGCATCCCCAAAAGTCTTCATCCGTTCTTGCCAGGAAGCCTTTTCCATGGTTGGCTGAATCCCTTTTTTCCGCACCTCAATCATAACCACAACCACCAGAGCAAGCCCCATCAAAATACCAGGGACAATTCCGCCGGAAAACATATCTGCAATGGACACCCCTGTAATAGAAGCATAGACTACAAAAGCAATGCTTGGCGGTATGACAATGGCAATGGAACTGGAAGTTGCCATAAGAGCTGTGGAGAACGGTGATGAAAACCTTCCCTCCTCCACCATAGCCGGAATCAGAACTGCTCCAAGGGCTGCCACAGTAGCTGGACCGGAACCGGAAATCGCTCCAAAAAAGCAAGCCACAATAACACACACAATGGCAATTCCCCCTCTTCTGTGCCCTACGCAGGTATTTACAAACTTAATCAGTCTCTTGGAAATTCCTGCCTTTGCCATAATATTTCCAGACAATACAAAAAACGGAATCGCCAACAGTAAAAATTTACTGATACCAGAGTACACATTCGTTGCCACAATGGTAAGAGATGTGCCGGAATACAGAATTGCACAAACAGAGGATAGTCCAAGACAAATGGCAATGGGCACATTTAAAATCAAAAATACAAAAAAGGATAAAAACAACACTGCACTAACCATTTATACTTCCCCCTTTTTCTTTACATACTGGAAATCTGTACATACATCCAGGCAATACTCAATAAAATGCAGGACCATACACCCTGCCCCAATAGGAATAAAAGACCAGAAAATCCACTCCGGCCAGTTCAGGACAAAAGTACGTTTTCCGTTTTCCAACTGGGTCAGCACCTTATCCAAACCATACCGAAACAGCACCGCTGTAAATGCCACAGACAGCACGGTAATCATCACAGCAACTGGTTTTCTGCTTTTCTTTGGTAACCGGTCTGTAAGCAGAGGCAGACTTACCAGTTCTCCTTCGCGGCAAGCCAAAGCTGCTGCCACAAGGGTAATCAATACAAACACTGCCACCACCAACTCCTCTGTAAAAGACCAGGAACGGTGAAGGAGTTTTCTGGACAATACATTGCCAACAGTGAGAATCAAAATCAGCACTGTAGACAGCACTAGAATCCATTTTTCCAATCCAGCTATGAAATCCATAACTTTCTTATAACCTTTCATCATAAGACTCCTCCTTTTCTTGAAACAAAAATCCCCCGACAGTCTCCAGACTGCGGGGGACGAATTTCTTAGATTGTAACTCTGCCACTTTTATCCGTCAATATACAAAAGTATTTCCAACTATACAAGTTTCTCATGTCTATCATATCTTTTTGTTATATCAAAATCTCCAGCAATTCCTCACGTTTAAAGCTTCCGCTGCCCATATTTTCCCCTGACAGTAATTCTTCTGCCAGATTCTTCTTTTTTTCCTGAAGCCGTTGAATCTTCTCTTAAATGGTATTTTTTTCCAGTAACCTGTACACAGTTACCGGATTTTTCTGCCCTATTCGGTGAACTCGGTCTGTTGCCTGATCCTGAACTGCCTGGTTCCACCAGGGATCATAATGAATCACCATATCTGCTGCTGTAAGATTTAGTCCCGTACCTCCTGCTTTCAAGGAAATACAAAACACCTTTGCCTCATCTTGTTCCTGAAAATCTCGTACTAACTGACTTCTCATGCGTTTACCAGTACTTCCAGTCAGACTGTAATAGGAAATTCCCCTCTCTTTCAGCTTTTCTTCAAGCCTCTCCAACATAGTAACAAACTGGGAAAACAGTAAAATCCGATGTCCTGCCAAAACGCCCTGCTGGATAAGCTCCATGCAAAGCTCCTCCTTGGAGGATTCCCCCTTATATCCTTCATACACCAAAGCTGGGCAACAGCAAAGCTGCCTAAGCTTGGTAAGCTCAGACAGTACTTTTATTCTGGAAGAAGAAAATTCCTCCTCAGTCTGGTTACTGAGCATCAACTTCAGTCTCTGTGCATGCGCATCATAAAGCTCTTTTTGCTCCCCTTCCATAACAGCATACACATTCTTTTCCATTTTCTCTGGCAAATCCTTTAGCACATCTTTTTTCACACGCCTTAAAATAAAGGGACGCACCATTTTTTGCAGGCGCTTTCTTGCTTCTTCTTCCTGTTTCTGGACAATTGGAATCTCAAACTCTCTTCTAAACCTCTCATAAGAATACAGGAAACCAGGCAATAAATAATCAAAAATACTCCACAACTCACTTAATCGGTTCTCTACAGGAGTTCCGGTAAGCGCCAACCGAAAAGCTGAAAAAATTCCCTTGGCTGCTTTTGCAGACTGTGTGCCATGGTTTTTAATGTACTGCGCCTCATCCAACACCTGGCAAAAAAAAGAAAGCTTCTCATACAACAAAATATCCCGTTTTAACAAGTCATAAGAAGTCACCAAAATCTCCTGTTCTCCACAACACTGCAAAAGTTCTTCTCGTTCCTGACTACTTCCCACTACTGCCTTTACCAAAAGGTTTGGTGCAAATTTCTGAAATTCACTGACCCAGTTAAACACCAGAGAAGCCGGACACACAATAAGGCATCTTTTATTCTCACCTGGTTCTGCCTCTTCTAGTTCAGAGAGCAAAAATCCAATCACCTGCAGGGTTTTCCCAAGCCCCATTTCATCTGCTAATATTCCGGCAAATCCATTATTTTTTAAAGTTTTTATCCACAAAAATCCCGTTTTCTGATATTCCCTAAAAATCCCTTCCAGACTTTTCGGCAGTTCAAAATCATTATCTTCTATGGTTTTCATATTTCGGATTAAAGCCTTAAAATTTCGGTCTTTCTTCACCTGAAATCCTTCACATCCACAAAGCTCTCCATCCAAATATAAAGCCCTGTATACAGGAAGTGTGATTTCTTCCTGCAAGAGCTGGGTTCTCGTCAGTCCCAGTCCCTCCCTTAGTTCACATAGCCTTCCAAACTCACCCTCCATATTCACAAAGGTTCCGTTTTTTAGTCTGAAATACCGCTTTTTCCTATCATATCTGGAAAAAATCTCTTCTAGCTCCTCTCTGGTGAATTCCCCAGAAGAAACCACCATTTTAAGGGTTCCCAAAGCAAGGGAAAGCCCAACCGAAATCCTTGGTGAAGCCAGAACCTTCATGCGCTTTAAGGTCTCAGACACATATACTTCCCCATACTGCCCAAGCATGGAAACTCCCTCTGTAAGAAATTCATAGATTTTCTGTTCATCCTCTGCCAATACCATACACTGTCTTTTCTCATCATAGGCATTTCCCCAGGAAGTCACCAAAAGCTCTGCCTCTGCTTCCCCTGCAAGGTCACGTTTTCCTACTCCCGTTTTCTTATCAAACAGATTAAACTTCTCCTCCCCATACACTGCCATTCCTTTTATGGTAAGAAAGTCATCTGTCAGAGCATCCAGATAAAAAGCAAAAGAAACCGGCTCTATGGTATATTCTTGTGGGTCAAAGTTCTTATACACACAAGAAAGTGTATTTTGCACAGCTGGCAAATACTCCCTACAAAAAGCTGGAACATCTTCCTTCTCCAAAAAAGCGCACTGCCCTGGAAGCTGCTGTAAAAGAACGAAAAACTCCTCTTCTGGCCTATCCTCTTGTCTGGTAAGGAAAATCTTCTGTTTCTGAAAATAAATAACCCAATCACTATCCCGAAAGATTAACATCTTTTCTGTTCGGATACGAAGTCCCTGAGGTTCACCTAAAAACTCCACACTTCTTCTTGGACTTTTTTCTGTGATTTCCCACATTCCGGCATCCTGTCCTCTTAATTTCACTGCCACTGAGGTTTCACTTAAAATCCTCAGTACTTTTGCCAGCTCTGATACAGAAAGCGAAATTTCCTTTAATTTTTCATAAACGTAACCATAGGAATTTCCATACCAGGCAGGTTCTCTGTACAGGTTTCTATTTTCCCTGGACCATTCAACCAAAAATACTGCCAATTTTTTAGAGCGAGGCTCAAAGACCTTAGGTACATGAATAAATTGCAGTTTTTTTCCATAAGCCACCTCTTTCCCTGTCTCCATACTCTGGGCAAAAGCAAAAATATCTTTCAACACATACATTTGTCCAGCCCCTATTTTTAGGCTCATGGAAACACCTCCCTCAGACACCTGAAATTGAGGCTCCAGCCGGACTTTTTCATACAGCTCTCTTTGAAGAATTGGCGCTGTATGCTCCACTGCTTTCCTATTCAGCAACTCTTTCAACTCTCTGGTGGTTCTGCTGGCTCTTGGCAGGCGCTTTTCTTTCTCTATATTTTGTTTTTTTTCATCCAGGTATGCTAAAAGCACTGCTACACAATGCTTGCAGATTCCAGGATAGCTTTCATAAGCCGGACATTCACAAAAAACCTCTGCCACCTTGTTCTCTTTTGGTCTGCATGTAATCTGAACCTCATAGGAATTTTGGTTGCTTCCTTCTACCACGGATTCTACTATGTCCTCTTCCCCATTTTCCCAGACCGAAAGCTCTTCTATTTTTCCCTGATGATACAAATCCATTCCTTTAAAATAAGAGGAGGAATTGCATAATCTCCTGATTTCTGTGCGTGATATCATGTTTTTCTCTCCTTTTATCCTAGTATACCGTTTTTCCTGATTTTTGTATAGGAAAACAGTTGACAAGCTGCAATTTTAACCACTATAATACATATTAACTTTAACAATATATAGCGTTAAAACATGTGTTATGCAGCAACCGCTTTTTGCTAAAAACATCAAAAGGAGGGAATACGCTATGAAACAAATTTCTGGAAATAAATTATTGGTAAAAGCGTTAAAAGAAGAAGGTGTTGAGGTACTGTTCGGCTATCCAGGCGCCTGCACCATTGACATTAGCGATGAATTGTATAAGCACGGTGATATGAAAATCATACTTCCCAGACATGAGCAGGCTCTGGTTCACGAAGCAGACGCTTATGCCCGCACCACAGGCAAGGTGGGTGTATGCCTGGTAACCAGTGGTCCTGGAGCCACAAATCTGGTCACAGGTCTGGCAACTGCTAATTATGACAGTGTTCCCTTAGTATGTTTTACCGGACAGGTAGCCAGACATCTGATTGGCAATGATGCCTTCCAGGAAGTAGATATTGTAGGAATTACCAGAAGCATTACCAAATATGGCATCACGGTCCGCCACAGGGAGGATTTAGGCCGTATTATTAAAGAAGCCTTTTACATTGCCCGCACAGGCCGCCCAGGCCCTGTACTCATTGACCTTCCAAAAGATGTCATGGCAGAACTTGGAAGCCCAGAGTACCCAAAATCCGTAAATATCCGAGGCTACAAACCTAACACAGACGTACATATCGGCCAGCTAAAACGTGCTATAAAGGTACTGCAAAAGGCGAAAAAGCCCCTGTTCCTGGCAGGAGGCGGTGTAAATATTGCCCAGGCAAACGAAATTTTTACCAAGGTTGTAGAGAAAACCCAGATTCCTGTTGTCACTACCGTAATGGGGCGCGGAGCGATTTCTACTGCCAGTCCTTATTTCATTGGCAACCTGGGGATGCATGGTGCCTATGCCGCCAATATGGCTGTAAGCAATTGTGATGTGCTATTCTCCATTGGAACACGATTCAATGACCGTATTACTGGGAAACTTCATGCTTTTGCTCCAAATGCTCAAATTGTCCACATTGATATTGATACAGCATCTATTTCCCGAAATATTCATGTGGATATCCCCATTGTAGCAGATGCCAAAGAGGCGCTTCTGAAAATGGATGAATATGTGTCTGCCCAGAACACCAAAAAATGGCTGTCAGAGATTACTGCCTGGAAAGAAGAACACCCTCTTACCATGAAAAACCGGTCTCTTATGAGTCCTCTGGATATTATTTCAGAAATCAACCACCAGTTTGAAAAATCCATCCTGGTAACAGACGTGGGACAACACCAAATGTTAGTATCCCAATATGCAGACATTACTCCTGACAAACAACTGATTATGTCCGGTGGTCTTGGAACCATGGGCTATGGGCTCCCTGGCGCTATCGGAGCCAAAATCGGAAATCCCAATACACCTGTTATCTCTGTATCCGGAGACGGTGGAATGCAGATGAATATTCAGGAGCTTGCAACGGCTGTACTGGAAGAGCTGCCTATTATTGCCTGTATTTTTAACAATGAATATCTGGGAATGGTTCGCCAGTGGCAGAAACTTTTTTACGGAAAACGCTACAGTATGACCAATCTAAAGGCCGGAGCCCTCTCCCGTCGTACAGAAGGTCAGGAATTTCCAGAATACACCCCAGACTTTGTAAGACTGGCAGAAAGTTATGGTGCAAAAGGCATCCGAGTAACCAAGCGAGAAGAAATTGCCCCTGCTTTTGAAGAAGCAAAAAAGAATACCAAAACCCCAACCATCATTGAATTTATCTTAGACCCTGAAGAAATGGTCTATCCTATGATTAAGCCTGGTGGAACTTTGGAAGATATGATTATGGATTGTTAGGAGGAATACGGTATGGAAAAAGGAATGAAAAAAAGATGGATTTCTCTGTATGTAGAAAATCAAGTAGGTGTTCTTTCTAAGATATCCGGACTCTTCTCTGGAAAATCCTACAATCTGGACAGCCTTACAGTAGGAACTACAGAAGACCCAACGGTCTCTAGAATGACCATAGCCACTGTAAGCGATGATGAAACCTTTGAACAGATAAAAAAGCAATTAAACCGTATGGTAGAAGTAATTAAGGTCATTGATTTTACAGATATTTTTGTACGTATGAAGGAAATCCTTTATGTAAAAGTCATGAACTGCACCTCTGCTGATAAGGTAGAAGTGTTCCAGATTGCAGAAACCTTTAAGGCCAGGGTCATTGACTACGGAAAAGACAGCCTTCTTCTGGAGTTTGTCCAGACAGCTACGAAAAATGATGCTGTCATCAAATTATTCAAAGACGAATTTAAAACCATAGAAGTGGTTCGTGGTGGAAGTGTGGGAATTGAATCCATTAGTATGATGGAGAGATAAAAATTCTACTGTTACATAAAACATTTAGAAAGGGAGCGTTCCTCTGAACTGCTCCCCTTTTCTTAGTATCTCCCGTACATTTTTCCATTCCAATTTACATCCATAGATGCAAAAGCTTCACAACCTTTTATCAAAGATTTTAGGATACGCTTTTTGAGTGTTACCTGTTTTATATCTTTATTGCTATTTATATTTTTATTCATAATAATTTCCCCTTTTCTATGTTTAGGTCTTTTCTTGTTTACACCCATATGTTATCATAAGTTATTATTTCTCACTAGACAACTTATTGACTGTTTTTATGTCAAAATTGACATTTTATCATGATAAAAGGAGAAATTCATGAAGCAAGCGATTTACCGTCATCTCTTTGATTTAGAAGGAAAGAATATTGCTGTCAACTTTCGTGATAACAGAGGTTCTTATGTTCCAAGCCACTGGCATCCAGCCATTGAACTGCTGTATATTCTCAATGGCTCTGCAGACATTACTATAAACGGAAAAAAGCACACCCTGATTCCAGGCGAATTCATTGTCATTAATTCCAATGACATTCACGAAGCCCAGTGCGCCCAGGCTTATTTTGAAATCTGTATCCATATATCCAAAGAATTTTTAGAAACTTATATGCCAAAATCTCAATTTCCCCGTTTGTTATGTAATCGGGATTCTTTGACTAAGGAGCAGCTCCCTCATTACCTGGCCCTGTGCCAAAAGTTCAAAGAATTAGTGCCTATTTTTATCCAGCAACCCCTTGCCATGGATTTAGCCAGCGAAGCCATTGCCATGAAAATCATGTTTGAACTTTTAAATCACTTTGCAGTGTATCCTTCCACAGAAAAAATTCCCGATACAGCCAAAAATCAAAATCGCTTAAAGGAAATCATTGTATACATTGCAGAACACTATGCACAATCAATTTCCCTTGAGGAGATTTCTGCTCACTTTGGCCTGAACCGAGAATATTTCTGCCGCTTTTTTAAACAGCAAATGGGGGTAAATTTTTCCAGACATGTAAATCAGGTGCGTCTTGCCCATATTTATCATGATGTTATCAACACTCAGGATCCTATTATGGAAATCATTGATCGCCATGGTTTCACCAATTATAAATTATTCCATAAACTCTTTAAGGAATTTTACGGCTGTACCCCAAGAGAACTGCGACAAGGAGATAAACTCAAATCCGATTTAAAGCCTTTTTAAACTCCCGTCTGAATAACACGATGGTGAAGCACACAGCCAGAATATCCGCAATGGGTTCTGCCAGATAGACAGCCATGGTCTGATTGTCCCTTAAAATTGCCGGCACAATATAAATCAGCGGGATCAGCAACACAAACTTACGCATAACAGCCACCAGAATAGAGGCTTTTGCATTTCCCAGAGACATAAATGTCATCTGACATGCAAGCTGGATACCGAAAATAAACATGGCTGCCAGGTAAACCCGAAGAGCAGTACCTGTGAACTCCAACAGTACAGTGTCTGAGGTAAACATTCCTGCAAACAGTTTTGGGAACAACATGACAGCTCCCCATAGAACCGCTGCATAAGCCATACTTGCTTTTAAAAGCAGGTAAAAGGCTCCCCGCACACGTTCTTTATTTCTGGCTCCATAGTTATAACTGATGATTGGCTGTGCTCCCTGTCCCAGCCCCTGCAAAGGAAGCATGGCAAACTGCATCACGCTGGTAAGAATGGTCATGGCACCCACTGCCACATCCCCTCCATATTTCAGCAAAGAAGAATTAAAACAGATAGAAATAATACTTTCACTGGACTGCATCACAAAAACAGAAGATCCAAGAGCCAAAGTAGGTAGCGCCATAGCTGGTTTTAAATTCACATTCTTCCAGCGGATTCTCAGTGTTGTCTTTTTTCCAAATAGAAAAGCCAGAACCCAGATGCAGGAGAAAGCCTGGGAAAAAATCGTTGCCAGAGCAGCTCCACGCACTCCCATGTGGAAACCAAAGATAAAGATGGGGTCCAGGATAATATTCGCCACTGCTCCGATGAGTACAGAAAGCATTCCCGTTTTTGCAAATCCTTGGGCTGTAATAAAAGCATTCATGCCCAGTGTAAGCTGAACAAAAATCGTTCCAAGGGAATAAATGTTCATATAACTGGTGCCGTATTCCACTGTATTTTCACTGGCACCAAAAGCCAGCAGAAAATCTTTGTTCCAGATCAACAGCACAGCTGTTAAAATCACAGAAATTGTTATTTGCATAGCAAAACAAGTTCCCAAAATCTTTTCTGCTG
>ULYF01016022.1_pt1 | contig 25538 bp, 19 predicted proteins | sample 1961941 | NCBI WGS metagenome assembly ULYF01 (sample SAMEA4835857, study PRJEB28245) | human gut metagenome | biome: gut microbiome; material: fecal sample | place: Denmark | collected 2008 | reverse complement strand
CCGCCCTCTCACGGCGGAAACACGGGTTCGATTCCCGTACGAACTGCTTAGGAAATATCTCAAAGGATATTTCCTTTTTTTATTTTACAGGAAACCGAATACAAAAAAGAATATGGAGAACACACAATGAACTCTTTTATCGACCTTCATACACATTCCACTGCCTCAGACGGCACCTTAACTCCAACAGAACTCCTTTCCCTTGCCAAAAAACAACACTTAAAAGCCATTGCACTAACAGATCATGATACTACTGCTGGATTAGAGGAGGCACAGCAGGCAGCGACAAACTCAGCTGTTGAACTGATTCCTGGTATTGAGTTTTCTTCTACATGGCAAAATACCAGTGTACATATCGTAGGATTAGACTTTGACTGGAAAGATTCTGGTTTTCAGGATACCCTGAAAAAATTTCAAGGTTCCAGAACCAGGCGCAACCTAAAAATGATTGCACTTCTTCAAAAAGAAGGTTTTCATATCTCCCTAGAGGCTGTCCAGAATGCTTTTCCAAACAGCACTTGCACGCGTGCGAATCTAGCCAGATTCCTGGTAGACCTAGGAGAAATCCCTTCCATGAAAGAGGCCTTTGACCGCTACTTAGGTGACCATGCCAAATGCTATGTTCCAAGAGAAGAAGTCACCCCTGCGCAAACCATTGATTTGATTCATCAATGCAAAGGGATTGCTGTTTTTGCTCATCCTGTATTATGTAAATTTTCCACCTCCAGACTGGAATTTTTGATTCAGGAATTAAAGAAAGTCAATTTGGATGCTATAGAGGTTTTCTATTCCACTTATACCCCTTCAGACCAGTCTGCTATGGCTCGTTTAGCACAAAAACATCACCTGAAAGCCTCTGGTGGCAGCGACTTTCATGGAAGCAATAAACCTCATATCCACCTTGGAATCGGAAAAGGAAACCTAAAAATCCCATATACAATCCTGGAAATCCTTCGTTCCTAAAAAGAGGATGTGGACGTAAATATTCTTGATAATATTTACGTCCACATCCTCTTTTCTTTAAAAAATATGTTTCCCTGTTAATTCTGTCTTTACATCTATCAAACCAACCGATTCCATACGACTGTCTGTAGAAGCAACACCTGCCCATCCTGAAGGGTTGGTTCCATGCTATTTTCCTATCTTTTTCCAAATAGAGTTTTTCATCTCTATGCCTCCTCAGGAGCTTCTGCAGGTACAAAAATCCTATCGTGGATGGAATTATCTGGCGCAATCCCTTGTTTTGTGGCTTCCTGGCAGAAGTATTCCTGAGAATTTACCAGCAGCTTGCCTCTCTTATCTATTTTTTCATAGGTTCCGTCTGCCTGAAGCACATGAGCTTTTACATTATCTGCAAGCTGAATATCTAAAATATGTTTCACTTCTTCTTTAATCTTCTCATCTTCTACTGGAAATACAATTTCTACACGCTTATCCAAATTTCTTGGCATCCAATCCGCACTTCCCATGAAAATCTGTTCTCTTCCATCGCTGTAAAAATAGAAAATCCGGCTATGTTCCAGGAAATTTCCAACAATAGAACGCACAGTAATATTTTCACTAATTCCAGGGATTCCCACTTTTAAACAGCAAATTCCTCGAATAATTAAGTCAATTTGAACCCCAGCTGCACTTGCCGCATACAAAGCAGCAATAATATCCCTATCACACAAGGAATTCATTTTTGCTATAATTCTGGCTTTTTTCCCTTCCAAAGCTCTCTCTCGTTCCATTTCAATCAAATGTAAAAATCGGTTTCTCATCCAAAGAGGCGCTACTACCAGCTTATTCCAACTTCTTGGTTCTGAATAACCAGAGAGCATATTGAATACAGCAGTGGCATCCTCTCCTATCTTAGCAGAGCAGGTCAAAATTCCACAGTCTGTATACAGTTTGGCTGTCGAATCATTATAATTTCCTGTTCCAAGATGCACATATCTACGGATTCCCTCTTCCTCCTTACGCACCACCAGGGTAATCTTGCTGTGTGTTTTTAACCCAAGAAGCCCATAGATAACATGGCATCCGGCTTTCTCCAGTTTTTTTGCCCATACAATATTATTTTCTTCATCAAATCGGGCTTTTAATTCTACTAAAACAGTAACCTGTTTTCCATTTTCTGCTGCTTGAGCAAGAGCTGCTACAATGGGAGAATGGCCACTAACTCTATACAAGGTCTGTTTGATAGCAAGCACCTGTGGATCTTTCGATGCCTGGCGCACAAAATCCACCACTGGAGAAAAAGTCATATAAGGATGATGTAGCAAAATATCATGTCTACGGATTTGGGTAAAAATATCCTCTTCTGTCATCATCTTTGGCACTGGTGCTGGCACATAGGCAGGTGTTTTTAAATCCTCAAAACCTTCCAACCCATACATTTTCATAAGAAAAGTTAAATCCAGAGGACCATTCACTGCATAAATATCCTCTTCTTTCATGTGAAATTCCGTTTTCAAAATTTTCAGAAGACGGTCATCCATTTTTTCATCCACATCTAACCGAATGACCTCTCCCCACTGGCGTTTTTTAATCTGCTTTTGAATCTCACTAAGCAAATCCGCTGCCTCATCCTCGTCAATGGTCAAATCCGCATTTCGGATAATGCGATAAGGGCAGGTACATACCACCTGATTACTCAAAAAAAGTTTCCCAATATTTCGCTCAATAATCTCCTCTAACAGAATTACTGCCTTTTTTCCCTCTTTCTGACAGGGAATCTCCACAATCCTCGGAAGTACAGACGGCACCTGGACTGTAGCAAATTCCAACTCCTCTTTTTCTTTTTTTCCTTTCTTTAAAATCAAGGCGCCAATATTTAAGGTTTTATTCCGCACAAGAGGAAATGGCCTTGCACTGTCCATGGCCATAGGAGTAAGAACTGGATAAATGGTTTCCTCAAAATACTGGTCTGTAAAAATCTTCTGCTCTTTGGTCATATTCTCATGACTTTCCACAACCACTAACCCTGCTTTTTTAAGAGCTGGAAGCAAAGAACGATTGTAGGTGCTGTATTGCATCTGGATGAGATTTTTAGTAACTGGGGCTAACATAGAAAGCTGCTCTTTTGGTGATAAACCTGCTATATCTGGTTTTGTATATTTTGCATGCACCATATCTTTTAAAGATGCCACACGTATCATAAAAAACTCATCCAAGTTAGAAGCTGTAATACTGAGAAATTTCAGTCGTTCAAACAAGGGAATGGTTTTATCCCTTGCCTCAGACAATACTCGTTCATTAAATCCGATCCAGCTCAACTCCCTATTGCGGTAATATTCTGGTTTTGTATATTCTTTTAAATCCATGGAAAGCCTCCTTTTATTTCCGTTTCCTGCACTTTAAAACTGGCCGTATACTAAAAATTTCCTCAAAGAAATCACTGGATTCTCCCAAAAGCCCACGTTCTAAAGTCATATCTTCCCTGGCTGTTACTGTCATGATTAACTCCTGCTCCCTAACTGTAGCCTTGATTTCTTCTATCTTCTGCTTGTGACTTCGATCCAACACATTTGCCACTCGGATAATCGCTGTTAATTTTGCTGCTGTCATGTAATAGCTTTTACTTGCCACATTTCGGAAATCTTTTCCACACTGATAATCAAAAGGTTGCTTAATAAATCGCACCACATTGGCAATAAGCTCCAGCTCCTGATGGGATAAACCTATAATTTCTGTAGACATAATAATTTCATAAGCACACTCCGATGCATTACTCAGGCTAATATAGTTTCCACAATCATGAAGCAAGATGGCAATTTGCAGCAAAAGTCGTTCCCTTTTTCCCATGCCGTGAATTTTCTTCATTCCGTCAAAAATGGCCAATGCATTCTGATTTACAGCGCCTGTATGATTTTTACTGCTCATATAACGCTTGGCAATATTTCTTGCAGAAACCAGAATATCATTTTCAAAATTATGTTTACTCTTAATCATTTTATGTTTCTGGGCATAATCATAAGAAATACCGTCGTTTAAATGGGTTCCTGGAAGCCACAAGGTCTGAGCACCAAATTCTTCCATAAACACCCTATAAATAATCAAGGCTGGAACCATATTTTCTGCATAGTCCAAAGAAATACCAAGAGCAACAGAAATCTCCTCTGGGGAGCTGGACATCACCCAATGATATCCCTCCATAAAATTCTGAAAACTGACCGTTCGATTTTCCTGCATGCTTCCCATTTTTTCCAGCATTCGTTCTATAAAAGTATTTCCAAGAAGAATAATATGTTCTGCTTTCCGATCTTTGAGATGAAGCTTCTTAAATCCAAGAATCTGATTGTGAACCAACTCCTCCACAATTTGCTCATAATGGGTCGTTTCATTTTCCAAGGGATGCAGCAACTCCCTCACTCTCAAACTTCCCATCTTAAAATCCTGGGTAGTAACAAGTGCGTCTTTATCAAACAAAGAAACTTGTACATTTCCTCCCCCGATTTCAATAATGGCAGTTCCTTTCTGAATCATCTTGGCAAAAGAAACCTCCTTTGCTGCAATCGATTTATAACCATAAAATCTTTGTTCTGAATTGCTTAGAATTTCCACTTCCAAGCCGGTCTTCGGATAAACCTGCCCCAGTACCATCCATACATTCTTTGCTTCCCCAAGAGTACTGGTGGCGCATACCCGATAATCCTCCACTTGATACTCTTTCATAATCTCTGTAAAATTTTTCAAAATTCTACACAATTCCTTTGCTGTATCTACGGTAATGGTCCGGTCACTATAAGTTTCCTTCCCCATTTCCAGCCTGCTCTGCACAGTATCAATATGCCGGATTCCTGTCTGCTGAGACATTTCATAAATATCCATCCGCACATGATAGGAACCAATATCAATGGCCGCAAATGTTTTCATCCCCATACGCTTCCTCTCCTACCCTTCAATCCCCAGAAATGTTCTTAATTTCTGGTATTGCTCTCTGGCTGTATGATAGCCCTGTTCATATAGTTTCTCCAATTTCTCCTTATCTTTTTCCACTCTGCCAATTTCTACTGGCTCTTTTGGACAAATAAGAAAGACTTTTCCCTGCTTTTCTTGCTCATAAAGATATTCTAAAGTCTCATTATAACGAATATGCCTATTTTTCATTTGACGAACTAGATTCGGAAACTCCTTTTGGTAACGCAGATATGCCATAGGCATCAACTTGTTTGGTCCTTTCTGATATCCACGTTCCCTAGTAAGTACCACCACATTTTTTTCATTTCCCATTTCTTCTGATTTTTTAATAGGAATAGAATCTGCCACACCGCCATCCAGATAGGGTTGTTTCTGAATCCACACGGTTCTGGACACCAGAGGCAGGGAACCAGAAGCCCGTACATAATAAATACCTTTATGCATATCTACAATACGCTTATACTCTGCCTCACCAGTCTTGCAATTGGTTACCACTGCATAAAACTGAGTTGGGTTTTTTTCAAATGTTTTATAATCATAAGGATTTAGTTTATCTGGAATCGTTTTATAACAAAAATCTGCATCAAACAAATCTCCTGTTTTTATCAGATTTTTAAAACTGCAATATTGCTCCTCTTCCAAATATGCCGTGTTCGTTTCAAATCCTCGTCTCTTTTGTTTGGATAGAAAACTACAGGCATGAATCGCTCCCGCTGAAACGCCCAGGCAGGAATGAAAAGAAAATTCCTTATCCAGGGAGTCCAGGAAAAAATCCAGTACTCCCGTAGTAAAAGCGCCACGCATACCTCCGCCTTCCAACACTAAACCAGTTTGTTTTCTCTCTGTCATGACTTTTACCTTCTTTCTATTTCTCTATTTTAGCACGAAATAAAAGAATACAAAAGTTAAATAAAGTTAAAGTTTTATTTTAATTCTCTGACCCACATAAATCTTGTCGGGGTTTGCAATACCGTTTATTTGTGCAAGCTTCTGATAAGTGGTTCCATATTTTGCAGCAATCTCCCATAAAGTATCACCAGGACGAACTGTATAATACTGAGCTCCATTAATTCTATTTTGTACTGCCTTATATCTAGTTCCCAACACAATTTCCCGAATTCTTCCATTTCCATATTTTCCTTGCATAACTTCTTCTACCAAAGTATCTATAGAGGCCCAGGCAATATGATTGATAAAATTCTGTACCTCTTCATAACGGCTGCCTAAAGCGTTCTTTCTTGCCTCACCCACACCATATTTCCCCTGCATTACAGCAGCCGCCAGTTCTAAGGTAGTTCCTTCTGGTTCTGGGATAGGTTCCGGTTGAATCGGTTCTCCATTTCCATAATCTTTGTAACCATAGTTTAAATCCACATCCCCTTCAATTCCTGAAATTCTACCCTGACTGGAATACTGCCAGATAGCTTTCTCCTTCACAACTGCTGTAGATGCATACTGGGCATACCACAAATCATAAGGAAGCTGACTACGGTCAAAATATTCCTCTAAATATTCTAAATTTGCATAAAACATAGGAATATAACCGAACTTCTTCACCTCTTCACAAAAAGCTTTTGCCATCTGGGTTGCAAGAGCTCTGGTAATGATTACACCATTTTTCTCTGCATAGTCCACAGAATCGTACTCAAAATCATAGGCAATAGGCCACGAAACTTGATACTGCCTTGCCAACTTGACTGCATACCCTGCTTCTTTTTGGGCCATTTCTGGATTTAAGGCATAAGAAAACCAGTATATCCCCATGGGAACCCCTGCTGCATTGGCTCCTCTTGCGTTTTCGTGAAATCTGGAATCCACGTGGTTTTCTCCATACCCTCCGCGAATCATAACAAACTCCACACCATCCTTCTTTACCTGTTGCCATTCAATCTTCCCCTGCCAACGACTCACATCAATTCCTTTTAATACCATTTTTTATTTTCTCCCTTCTCTGGCATGTTCCTGCTTTATGTTACGCCAGACTGGGGGATTAGGTTCTACAGTCTGATTTGAACGAATTTTTAGATGGATTTTCACTTGAAAATCAAAAGATTTTTCCGTATAATAAGTTCCAAAATCAAAACTAGAATGATTGACAAAGGAGACTACCATGGAAAAGAAACCATTTGTAACCAAGGAGCAGTTGGAAGAAATTATACAAGAATATCCCACTCCTTTTCATTTATATGACGAAAAAGGCATTCGCGAAAATGCAAAGGCTATGAAAGAAGCTTTTTCCTGGAATAAAGGATTTAGAGAATATTTTGCAGTAAAGGCTACACCCAATCCTTATTTGATTGATATTTTAAGAGAATATGGCTGTGGCTGCGACTGTTCTTCTTATACAGAGCTAATGTTATCCGAAGCCATTGGTTGTACAGGGGAAAATATTATGTTTTCTTCCAATGATACGCCAAAAGAAGATTTCCAGTACGCTCATAAGCTGGGCGCAATCATTAATTTGGATGACATCACGCATATTGCATTTTTAGAAGAGGCTATTGGAACCATACCAAAGAAAATCAGCTGCCGCTACAATCCAGGCGGGGTTTTTGAAGTATGCAACGGAATCATGGATAATCCAGGAGATGCTAAATATGGTATGACAGAAGAACAGATTTTTGAAGCGTTCCGTATTTTGAAGAGAAAAGGTGCAGAAGAATTTGGAATTCATGCATTTTTGGCAAGTAATACCGTAACGAATGAGTATTATCCTATGTTGGCAAAGCAATTGTTTGAATTAGCCGTAAGATTAGAAAAAGAAACTGGAGCCCATGTAAGCTTTATTAATTTGTCCGGCGGTGTAGGAATTCCTTATACACCAGATCAGGAGCCAAATGATATCCTCGCGATTGGTCAAGGAGTAAAAGAGGCATACGAAGAAATCTTAATTCCGGCTGGAATGGGAGATGTTGCCATTTACACAGAACTTGGCAGATTTATGATGGGACCATATGGTTGTCTCGTAACAAAAGCCATTCACGAAAAACACACCCATAAAGAATACATTGGCGTGGACGCCTGTGCAGTCAATCTCATGCGCCCAGCCATGTACGGGGCTTATCATCACATTACGGTAATGGGAAAAGAAAATCAGCCATGCAACCATAAATATGATGTGACAGGTTCCCTTTGTGAGAACAATGATAAATTTGCAGTAGACCGTATGCTCCCTAAAATCGAAAAAGGCGATTTACTGGTAATTCACGATACTGGTGCTCACGGATTCTCCATGGGATATAATTACAATGGAAAACTGAAATCTGCAGAAATCCTATTAAAAGAAGATGGAACTACCCAGTTAATCCGAAGGGCAGAGACACCAAGAGATTATTTTGCTACTTTTGATAATACGAACTTTTATAAAAAATTGAACCTGTAAAAAACTTTGGAGAATTGTAGCTTTTTTTTCAAAAAATGCTTGCAATTCTCCAAAACCTATGATAAGATAAATGTCGTTGAAGAGAATATATGCCGGCGTGTCGGAATGGCAGACGAGGCAGACTCAAAATCTGTTGTGGGCAACCACGTGCGGGTTCAAGTCCCGCTGCCGGCAGTCCTAAATTTATGCTGAAACCCTAGTAAAATCAAGGGTTTCGGCGTTTTTTTGTATTTCATGGATTTGATTACTTTTGATTACTTTTCAACTCGGATTCCCGCACAAATGCTAATGTAATGAATTTAAATAAAACCATACAGACCATTCATCTTTTGTTTTGATTATCGTTTCGTTAAAGTTTCATACTTTTTTGCAAAATTTCAAGGGCAGATGTGATTCACATAAATCACACCTGCCCCTGTTTTCTCTTTTATTTTAAAAATCTACTTCTGTTCCGTAATAGATGCATGTAAATAATTTTTCCATTGTTTTTGGATCAATACTTCTTGGATTAGAACCAGTACAAGCATCAGCAACTGCATTCTCTGCAATACCAGAAATTTTTTCTTTAAATTCATCCTCCTTGATACCAAAGTCCTTTAATGTTGCTGGAATACCAAGGATTACATTAAATTCATCAATTTTTGCACACAGGCTGTTGATCAGAGCCTGCTCAGAGCTTCCCACAAGTCCTGCTTTTCTTGCAATCTCAGCATAACGTTTTGCCGCTACTGGGTCTTTTGCATTATACTTGATTACATATGGAAGGTACATGGCATTGGCAAGACCATGTGTAATGTGTCCTGTAGAAAATACTGCACCGGTCTTATGAGCCATAGAGTGAACAATTCCAAGCAGTGCATTGGAAAATGCCATTCCTGCTAAGCACTGTGCATCATGCATCTGAGCTCTTGCTTCCATATTTCCTCTAAAAGAAGCAGGAAGATAATCAAATACCATCTCGATCGCCTGCATCGCTAATGGATCTGTGTATACTCCATGCAGTGTAGAAACATATGCTTCGATTGCATGTGTCAGAGCATCCATTCCGGTATATGCAACCTGATGTGCCGGCAAACCTTCTACCAGTTCAGAATCCACAATAGCTACATCCGGCGTAATATTAAAGTCTGCTAATGGATATTTAATTCCTTTTTCATAGTCTGTAATAACAGAAAAAGCGGTTACTTCAGTTGCTGTTCCTGATGTAGACGGAATTGCAGCAAATTTCGCTTTTTGTCTCAATTCTGGGAAATTAAAAGGAATACATAAATCTTCAAAAGTCACATCCGGATATTCATAAAAAGCCCACATTGCCTTTGCTGCATCAATTGGAGAACCTCCGCCCATTGCAACAATCCAGTCTGGCTGAAAAGCTCTCATAGCTTCTGCACCTTTCATAACTGTTTCTACAGATGGATCCGGCTCTACCCCTTCAAACAACTGTACTTCCATTCCTGCTTCTTTTAAGTAATCAACTGCCCTGTCAAGAAATCCCTGACGCTTCATGGAGCCGCCACCTACAACCAGAATAGCTCTTTTTCCTTTTAAATTTTTTAATTCTTCTATGCAACCTTTTCCGTGATAAATATCTCTTGGTAATGTAAATCTAGCCATGTTCGATTCCTCCGTATGATTTTTCTATTTATTCGTTAATCTTTTAACATTTTCATTATATGTCTGTTAAATTTTTAACGCAATAGTTTTTTCACACTTTTTTGTACTTTTTCCTGTACATCATTCCAATTACTATCATTTTTTGTACTCTTTTACAGATAAATTTTTCTGTTTCCTCAATTTTAAAATATTCTCTCCAGTCTTTACCCTATCAATCATTGGAAAATCCCACCTGGCAACTCCTCTCCTTTCTGCACCAGCCCTCAGACTGACACAGAAAATTCAGTCTGAGGCTTTAAAATTATAAATGGGTTTCATAATATCAATGATATCTACAGAATCCCGTATTACATCAATAATATCTTCTAAGGATTTATACGCAAATGGCGCCTCATCTAATGTTGCCTCATTGACAGAAGTTGTATAAATTCCTTTCATTGCTTCTTTGTACGCTTCCATACTAAGTGTTTCTTTTGCTTTTGTCCTAGACATCAAACGTCCGGCACCATGCGGAGCAGAATCATTCCATTCCGGGTTTCCCCTACCAACTGCTAAAATACTTCCATCTCGCATATTAATCGGAATCAGTACCTTTTCTCCTTTATGAGCAGCAATTGCTCCTTTCCGTAAAATCATCTCCTCCACATCAATATAATTATGAATTGTGTGAGATCCTTCTGTTCCAGACAGACCGCATCTAGTTAGCAAGATTTCAGCCAAAAGCTCCCTGTTTCTAAGTGCGAATTTCTGACAAAGCTCTACATCATGTAAATAATCCTCAAAATAGCTTCCATACACATAACACAAATCTTCTGGAATAGATAAGGGCTTATTTTCCCAATGAAGTTCCTTCAATGCCTGTTGAATCTCTTTTCTTCTGCCTGCAGCTTTATATTCTGCTATTAACGCATCTTTTTTCTTGAAATATTCCTCTTTCCCCTCATGTAACTCAATTGCAAGCTGCTGGTAGATCTCAGCTACCTGTTTTCCAAGATTTCGGCTACCGGTATGGATTACCAGATACTTTGTTCCATCAGAAGCCTGATCAATCTCAATAAAATGATTACCTCCCCCTAAAGTTCCCAAACTTCTCTCAATCCATTTTGTTTTTTGCAAAGATCTGTAACAGCGAAGCCCGGTTAGATCAAATCTCTCCTGTCTTCCATCCCATGCATTTTTTCCGGACGGTATAAAATGACATGCTTCATCAAATTTCTCCAGATCTATTTCTTGTTTTCCAAGATTTACTGTATACATTCCGCATCCAATATCCACGCCTACAACATTTGGAACTGCTTTACCCTTTACTGTCATGGTAGTTCCAATTGTACAGCCTTTACCTGCATGTACATCCGGCATAATCCGAATGCGGCATCCTTCTGTAAAATCTTGATTACACATTCTGCGAATTTGTTCAATTGCTTCCTCCTCAATTATGTTTGCATAGCAAATAGCTGTGGTTTTTGTACCTTTTATTTCCAACATTGCTTCATCTCCTCCTTCCCTGCAATGTATAACAGTCTCTCCAGCAAACGAAAAAACCGCCTATCCCATAAGATAAGCGGTCAATAAACAATATCTATTCTACCTGATTTCAGCTATCATGTCTAAATCTGCTTAACTTATTGAAACGTACACAAAGAAAACTATGTTCTTTCTCAAGTTCATAGCAACGTTCCACACTATACAGATTCACATTTATTACTGCTGTCATCATAGTTATTTCCTTTCTCGGACTTTTCCTCATCCGCTTTTCTTTGTTTTTCTTCAATATATCACATAAAATCCAGTTTGTCATTATACTGTTAGTATAAAATTCTCCATCACTCAACTGATTTTACCTGTTCTATTTTATCCTTAAACCTTTCGAGACACTCTTCTATATTAGCCACATCTACAAAAAACACATTGACCGTTGTACCGTCACCGGAATCAAAGCTTATATCCTGATGTGCTTTCATTTCATCATTCACAGGATACAGCAGCCAGATTTCAGAGGTTTCATACTTCTTAGAATACGCATACATCTGATACATGTCTGCCTGGGAAATACCATAATTCTTATCTTCATTGTTTATAAGTCTCTTCCATTTTGTATCCAGAACAATAACTCTTTCATCACGTTTCATGACAATATCCGGTTTGAGCGCAAACTGCTTTTTGGGATGCACAAAAAGGTAGTATCCTTTATCTTGAATAAAAACCTCCCAGCCTGTTGTACTCATAACCTTTCGCATGTTCTGTGCAACATAACTCTCATATACTTTCTCCATTTTAAAGAGCAGTGCTCTTGAATGTTCATTACCAGAAAAAGTCGTAAAGCTTTTATTCATAAGAAATACTTTTGACCACTGCATCAACGTCTTATAATCTTGTGTATTCCTATCTATGTGAACCTTTGAAAAATCCTTTTGGAAATTCATAGATGGATCTACCATTTCAAAGGCAGTAAGAAGCTGTCTGATTTCTCTAGCGTTTTCTGTACTGCTGGTTAATTTTTGTAACTTAAGCAGTGTCGCCTTTACCAGTTTATTCTCCGGTCTATTCGGATGAAACTCATCATAAGCAACATAGAATCGTTCTCTATGCACTCTATTCTCTTTGATGTGTTGGCTTACCAGAAGCTTGCCTTTATAAAACCTAAGATTATCCTCCTGCTGTACATATGCGAACTTAATCCCATGTTTTACCAGCTGACGGACCTCCTGCAAATACATATTAATAAAAATCTCGTACAGGTTCATCCTGTCAACCTTTAATGATGCGTCATTGAATACCTTACTAGGAAAATCCTTCATACTACAAAGCATTTTCAAAAAAACTTTCTTTGTCTTCGTATTTCCAGTATCTTCTCCATCCCCAAAACTTATCTTAGGCAAAACTTGTATCTGTTGTCCGTTTTGCATCTGAATCAGTCCTACATAATTCTTAATGGTAATGGTCAGTCCAACATTACGCTTTTTTATTACACTCATAAATTCTGATATATCAGCATTCTCTTCGCTTCCAGCGAATTCATGGATAAACTCAACGATATCAGCGAATGCATCCTTGTGCAAATACTTGTAATTGTCTACATCTTTATAATCTAAATTTTCCGTAATTCTATCAAATTCTCTTACCTCTAACAGTTTATCCATGTCATCACCATTTCTTAAATAATTTCCTTATAGCTATCAATATTGAAAAATGCCTTTGGATTGATGGTATATTTCTTCTCTGGTAAGTCAATAACATCCTCTACGCTCCCTTTAAAGATATCCTTCACTTTGACATTTGTATCAAGAATAAATTTATGTGCATCATCACTCTTACCATTATCCCCTAATACCAGCTGTATCTTCTGATAATCTTCATAGAAGTATTCCTGTAGAAGTGGAATTACTGACTTTTGGAAAATGGACTGTAGTACATCTATAGTTGGGGTTTTAGCAAGTTTTGTAAAGAAAGCATGTCCAATTGTATGCTCTCTGTCGTATAAAAATGTAATTCTTTCGTTGATTGCTTCAAGCATCGCTGCAACATCTAAGTCTTCAACCTTGTCTGCACCTATTTTTCGAAGAATATTTACATCTGGCATCATTTCAATAAATTCAAAACGACGTCTAAGAGCTGTGTCCATCAATGCAATGGAACGGTCTGCAGTATTCATTGTTCCGAGAATATAAACATTCGATGGGACGCTAAATGGCTTACGTGAATAAGGAAGAATTGCAGATACTTCTTCCTCCATCCCTTTTCTCTTGGTATCTTCAATCAGTGTAATAAGCTCACCGAAAATCTTAGATATATTACCACGGTTGATTTCATCAATGATAAACACATAATTTTTATCATTTTCCTCAATACTAGCAACTTCACAGAAACGTTTAAAGCTACCTGGCTCAATCCTATATCCTATTTCTTCTTGTTCATGATCTACCACAGGTTTTATTCCTTCAATAAACTCTTCATAGCCATAAGACTGATGGAAGGTTGTAAATGCTATCTGCCCAGCTTCCTTTAGCTCCTTATAACGAGTCATCACATCGCTATACTTCATTTCTTTTATATCCTCAATGTCCTGTTTATCGCAGATAGCCACAGAATAAATTACAGAACTATATGTTTTACCTGTCCCCGGAGGTCCATATAAAATTGCGTTCTTTGGATAATCTATCATTTTGTCTAACTCTCTTTCCTGTTGATCATACTTAATCATCTCAGTAGTACCTGTTAATTCCTTCCAATCCTTCTTTAACCTCGGCAAAATATCTTTCTTTATCTCTACCCCCGACTTCCGTGGACTCCAACCCCACGCCTTGTCAACCAACGGATCCGGATACTTTTTATTCAAACTCTCTTGACATAGTATTTTTTCCTCAAGATTTACATTTTGAATTCTATCAAATTGAACATCAATATACCGACACTCTTCACCGTTTTTTTCTAGTAAATCGTTTGGGGCTTTATAAGGTTCTTTTACCACCAAACCATGAGCAACAATACCTTTTGGAGGCTTGCCAAGCTTTATTAAGAACACTTCTTCGCCTTTTTTAGGATCTGATTCCTTACAACAATTCCAATTGAGCAAATATGTTTCATCTCGTTTTGTACCTGCACACCATTCTTCATACTGTCCCCAATGCCAGTATTTAGGATTCCATGTAAGAAGCCATCCTCTCTTCTCTAACACGTGCCTGTAATAAGGAATGATTGCACCTATTGCTGTCATTACTTCTTGATGATACTCACTATTTGATTTTCCTTCCTTTTGTTCAATAAGCTTACAAATCTGAACCTTTTTATATTCTCCACTTTTAACTTTCGACTCTATCTCCTCTTGAGCTTCCTTCAATACTTCCAGTGTTTCCCAGTCATTACTACTAGCTACGTATACTAACTCCTCTTCTTTTGGAATTTCTAAATGCGCGTGATACTTTTCCATTCCGCTCGTATCAGTCTTATCATTTTTGATTTCTAAACTAACTCTGAAATATGCTTTGTCTTCCTTTCCTTTTTCCACAAAAATAGAAACACTAATGGGATTTTCCTCATCGCTCTGATATTTCATCTGAGTCCACAGATACTTTCTTGTTTTGGTATTAGAACCATCCAGCCACGAACCAGGAATACATTTGTTTAGACCATACAATTTTTTAGCTTCCTCTGCCATTTTTTTCATTTCTGAAACAGCAGCTTGTCCCTTCTGTTTCACAGCAAGTAATTGATTCTTCTTTTCCATAGAAATTCCAGATAGTTCAGGATTTGAATATGGAATCTCTTGACTATTCTCAATATATTTAAGCACTTCTATGTAATCAATATTAGCTTCAGGGATTATCATCTTACTTTCTCCTATGTTGGACAGATATTGCTCTCTTACAAAGATAAACAATTCCTCCATCGTTATTTTTCTCTTTTACTATAAGAACATTATACACTTCATGGATAATTTTTCAAATATATATACGTTTTTTGTCTACAAGTAATAGCAATGAGCTTTTGTTACTATGAAAAAAAGCGGCAACTTCTCGTTTTCCGCTTTTTTTCTTCTTATCTTTTCTTTTAATAAACTTCCAATACCTGCAACATATTGGTTACTACACCTTCGGCCTTTGTTACATTTGTAGCCGGGTCACCTGCTGTCACTACAATAGTTTCTCCTTTTTTTACCAACTGTTTTCTCTTAATGGTTTCTACTGCATTCAGAATGATATTTTCTGTGGTATCCTTCTGATAACCCTTCAGTGGTGTTACACCCCAGTACAACTGCATTTTATGAATCACTGCTTCGCTTGGTGAAACTGCATAAATAGGCATGGCCGGACGGAAACTGGAAATCATGCGAGCTGTTCTTCCTGCTACAGTTGGTGTAAGAATGCAAGATGCCTCCAGATTTCTGGCAGTACGCACGGACGCAATTCCAATGGCACAAGAAACTTTTTTCTCTTTTGCCATGGTTCTATGCTGGATATATTTGTCATATTCCACATGCTGTTCTGTATTTTCCGCAATTTCACTCATCATCCTCAGTGCTTCCACTGGATATTTCCCTGCTGCTGTTTCCCCAGAAAGCATAATCGCATCGGAACCGTCATAAATAGCATTTGCAACATCCGCAACCTCCGCTCTGGTAGGACGTGGATTTCTCATCATAGAATCCAGCATTTGGGTTGCTGTAATAACAGGTGTATAGTTTGCATTACATTTCTTAATAATCATTTTCTGGATATGTGGAACTTCCTGAGCTGGTATTTCTACACCCAAATCTCCTCTTGCTACCATGATTCCATCTGCCTCTGCAATAATATCATCAATATTTTCCACACCTTCTGCATTTTCAATTTTTGCAATAATCTCAATGTCCTCTGCATGATGCTCTGCCAAAATCTCACGAATTTCACGGATTGCTGATGCATTTCGCACAAAAGAGGCTGCAATAAAATCTATCTCCTGCTGGATTCCAAACACAATATCGTCTCTATCTTTCTGGGTAATGGCAGGAAGTTTTACTTTTACATTTGGAACATTAACTCCCTTTCTCTCTCCCAATTCTCCGCCATTGATAACCTGGCAAATAATAGAACCATTCTGAACATCCTTTACTTCCAAACCAATCAGACCATCATCAATTAAAATTCTATTTCCTTTTACCACATCTTCTACCAGACCTGAATAGGTAATAGAACATCCTTTTTCATTTCCCACTCTTTCTTCTGTATAAAGGACAAATTCTTCTCCTTCTTGCAAAACCACTTTTTTATGGTCCTCCAGAAGTCCGGTACGAATTTCCGGTCCCTTAGTATCTAAAAGAATAGCTACTGGTTTATTCTGCTCTTCTCTTACTTCTTTTAAAAGGTTCATACGATTGCGCTGTTCCTCATAATCTCCGTGAGAGAAATTGAAACGGGCTACATTCATCCCATTCTTTACCAGTGCTTCCATAATTGGTTTTTTATCAGTATTTGGTCCCATAGTACAGACAATTTTTGTTCTACGCATTAATTTTCCTCCAGCTTGTTATTTTGTCATGTCCGGTATGCTCGCCCGGTACGGTATTACTTATTACTTTATATGTTGGTGGGTAAACAAATGATCTTGGCAATATTCATAGTTTCCATTACATTTGGAACAGAATCGAAATTCCAGGTCATCCCCATCTTTTTCTGTTCTTCCACACACAGCGCATTTATGTTTTGTCACGCCATTTGCCATACTTGGATGGACTGCCTTCTGAAACTGCTGCCTTCTGTGAATTTCTTTTGGAGAAATCCGACTATAATTTCTGGTTGTCAGGAAATAGATAATAAAGTTTAACAATGAAGCAATAATCACTGTACGAATACCCCAGTCTCCCTTCACCATATCATAAAGCAGATATGCCACATCCAGATATGCCAGATATTTCATTTTCATTGGTATAATCATCATAAACAAAACTTCCATGTCCGGATAATTCATAGCAAAAGCTAGAAAAATAGACAGGTTAATATAATAGGTCGAAAATGCCGGCATATAATATACGGATGCATCTCCCATAATAAAATGCAATAAAAATGCACCGATAACGGTACATAAAATACCTCCCAGCACATACACATTATACCGGAATGCCCCCCAAGTTCTCTCTAGAGTCGTTCCAAGAGAATAATAAAACATCAGCATAATCAAAACAAAGAAAATATTATTACTGCCTGGCGGAATCAGAAGCCAGGATACCAGTCTCCAAATCTGTCCCTCATGCAAGATATGATAAGGACTCATGTATAAATAAGAAATAAGCGGCACCTCAAACAATGCCTGCATATACTGTAGAGCATATCCGATGATATAACAAAAAATCATATATTTTGTAAGATTACGGATTGCATAACGTCCGAACTTTCGTTCCATCTTGTTTAAAAACTTCATATGGTCTCCTCAATTCTTTTCTTAAAATAAATTCTTTTTGGAGAAGATAAACGCCACAATCAGACTTAACAGAAGTGACAGGACAATTACAATTACAAATCCATAAGGATTTCTTGCAAAAGGCATTCCACTGGCATTCACATTCATTCCGTAAGCGCTGAAAATCATAGTTGGTATGGACATAACAATGGTAACAGTTGCCAGAAACTTCATAACAATATTCAGGTTATTGGAAACAATGGATGCAAAAGCCTCTGTCATTCCACTTAAAATACCACTGTAGATGTTTGCCATTTCAATTGCCTGCTTGTTTTCAATGATAACATCTTCCAGCAAATCCGTATCATCTGGGTATTGTTTAATCCGTTCTACCTTTAATAGTTTTTCCAGTACAATTTCATTGGAACGTAAAGATGTAGTGAAATAAACCAGCGATTTTTCCAGTTCCAAAAGCTCAATTAATTCCTTGTTTTTGGTAGATTGCTGAAGCTTTTCTTCTACTTCTTCGCTTTTCTTATCTATGATACGCAGATAATGCAGAAACATGCTTGCGTTTTTATAAAGAATCTGCAAAATAAATCTGGTTTTCATATAGGTATAAAAGTTTCGTACCCTTCCATCCATAAAACGCCCTAGAACAGAAGTATCCTCCAGGCAAACTGTTATAATAATTTCTTCTGTAACAATAATTGACAGAGGAATGGTTCCATACCAGTCTTTTTCTCCCCGTTCCTCTAGAATTGGTGTGTCCACAATAATCAAGGTGTAGTCATCCTCCACCTCAATACGTGAACGTTCCTCCTCATCCAAAGGTGCCCTCAAGTCATCGATTTCAATGTGGTAACGCCTGGCAACCTCAAAAATTTCCGTTGCTGTAGGGTCTGTCAGCGCCAGCCAGCAGCCTTCACTGGCTTCATCCACCTGATGAATTTTTCCATCCACTGTCTTGAATATTCTAATCATGGTTTCTCCCTTCGTTTCCTGCCGCAGGCAGAAAACTGGGAATCCGGGCCTGTCAGCAGGAATGTTATTCTATTTTTTTCTGAATTTCTTTCTGTCTCCCAGGACAAGGCCCGCTTTCCATAAATTTGCACTTCCTTTTTCTATTTCTATTTAGCCTTCACATTTTGAAAAAATAATACTGTTTGGTGTTTCCACATGCATTGGTTTTCCCTTCATAACCAACAATTTTTTCTCATAGTCAATTGTAAACGTGGTAATGGAATTGGATTCATGATTCACTACTGCCAAATGCTTTCCATCTGGAAATACATCCAGATCCTTTGGATAACTGCCACTAATAGGTAACACAAACTGTTTCTCTAATAATCCGGTATTTTCATCTCTTTTATACATCGCAACAGTATCTTCACCAGCAGTAGAACAGAACACATATCTTCCGTCTGGTGACAAACACATACCGGAAGTAGCATCGTGTTCCTGATCTTTTTGGGATGCTAGCGTTGTCTCTGTCTGAATGAGTTCAAATACAGGATTTTTTCCTGTTCCATCATAACGGAATACTTGAATTGTATTATTTAATTCAAAATTCAAATACGCATATTTTCCATCTGGGCTGAATTTTATCAATCTTGGTCCAGACTCTCTTTGACATCTTAATATATCTACCAGTTCCAAACGATTCGTTCTGGCATTTACTCGATAAATCTTCATCTGGTCAATACCATTATCCACTGCACACAAATATTTATTATCCGGTGTCGGCCGTACACAACTTACATGAGGACGGAAATTCCGTTCTGCAACACTTCCAAGCCCTCTATGAAACACACCATCTACTACACTTCCAAGACGTCCGTCCTGATGTGTATGTACTACAGTAACTTTTCCATCATGATAACCTGCAACATAGAGATATTTTCCCTCTTCGTCTGTAGATAAATGGCAGCCTCGCATGCCGTCAATATCTACCTTATTAATAAAGGTTAAATCTCCATCTGGTGCAATGGCAAATACCGCTACCCCCTCATCTGCAATGGAATATAAATATTTTCCGTTTAAAGAGCGCGCCAAATGAGAGGAATTATTTACAGGAACTACTTTTCTCTCGGTCAGGGTTCCCTCTTCCACATTGACATCATATAAATGGATTCCGATACTGCTTCCATGGGTATACGTTCCGACATATGCAACATACTTTTCTTTCATTTATGCAATACCCTCCTAGTTATTTATTATTTCTCATATCTAGGGACATTCTACCACAAACTTTTTTTGAATACAATGCACTTTCTTCTGATTTCCTTCATTATACTTAGATTTTACTTATTGTATATTGACATGAATTTCTTCTTTAGTATAATGGTTTTATCTACGGAAAGGAGAAGCACATGGAAGAGAAAAAAATCATAGAATTCCGCAATATCGTAAAAAGTTTTGATGGCCAGGTTATTCTCAAGGGAATTAACCTGGATATTTATGAAAATGAATTTGTCACCTTGTTAGGCCCCAGTGGATGCGGTAAAACAACACTGCTTCGTATTCTTGGTGGGTTCCTTCAAGCAGATGAGGGTGATGTCATCTTTGATGGTGAAGAAATTAACCAAAAACCGCCTTATGAACGGGAACTGAATACAGTATTTCAAAAGTATGCCCTGTTTCCCCATTTAAACGTATACGAAAACATTGCTTTTGGCTTAAAAATCAAAAAAATGAGCAAGGATATTATTGACCAGAAAGTCATGAAAATGTTAAAGCTTATTGGTCTTGAGGGGTATGAAAACAAAAATACTACTCTACTTTCTGGCGGACAGCAACAGCGTGTTGCCATTGCCAGGGCCTTAGTAAATGAACCAAAAGTTCTGCTCTTAGACGAGCCTTTGGCAGCTCTTGACCTGAAACTTAGAAAAGAGATGCAGTACGAATTAAAACGGATTCAGCAGGAGGTAGGAATTACCTTTATTTTCGTTACCCATGACCAAGAAGAGGCTCTTACCATGTCCGATAAAATCGTGGTGCTGAAAAATGGTGAAATCCAGCAGGTTGGCTCTCCACAAGAAATTTATAATGAACCTGCCAACCGGTTTGTAGCTAATTTTATTGGAGAAAGTAACATTCTTCCAGGCATCATGTTAGAAGATTATAAAGTACGTTTTGATGATATTACCTTTGATTGTGTGGATTTTGGTTTCAAAGAGAATGAGCCTGTGGATGTGGTCATCCGCCCGGAAGATATTGATATTGTAGATGTAAAAGATGGAAAAATGACTGGCGAAGTCCTCAGTGTCCTGTTTAAAGGCGTTCATTATGAAATCATGGTAGAGACTGTTCCTGGAACCAGTGTTACCGTAAATATGCGCGTTATACGAAACCATGATGTGGCAAGTGAGGATGGTACAGAAAAAATCAGCGCCAATGATTTCTATGTGGATATTGATGATGTGGAGAATCTGGATGAGAAAGAAATCATCGCCCTTTCTAATGCCCAAGCTTGGGACGTAGCAAGTGATGAATTTATTTCTATTGCTAAAGTTGATTATGAAATCACAAATCAGGAGGGGGAATATCCCGTTACCTTCAGTACGGCAAAAGGCACCAGCATCCAGCGTACTATTTTTGTAGTTGACCAGCCTTTTGTAAAAAATGAAAAAGCAAATGAAGCGGTCATGGCTTTTAACTTCTTTAAAACAGTAGACGAAATCCAAGAATCTCAGGCACTGGATACAGAGCTGAAAACCTGGGCTAATGCACAAGGATGGAAGCTCAGTGATGAAAACCAGAGTGTTGATCTAAGTGTTGACTATGATTTCGATGCTGAAACAGTGAAAGAGGGGGTTTATAAAATCACTTTCTGGACCACAGGACGGGAATTTAAAATCCACACTACAGACTATTCTGAAGAAGGACAGGAAGTCGGCCTGACCTTTTTCCCAGAAGATATCCATGTCATGTCAAAGGTAGGATATTAAGATGAAAAAATTTTCGCAGCTTGCACTGCCTTATATTGTATGGGCTGTACTAATGCTGGTGCTTCCTATGGGACTGATTGCAGTCTACTCTGTTATGGAGCAAGGAAACAGTATTGTGACATTTGCCTTTACACTAGAGCATTACAAAAAGTTCTTTACCGACCCTGACTTTTTGTTGATTCTCTGGCGTTCCCTTCTGATTGCAATAAAAACAACAGTAATCTGTCTGTTTCTTGGCTATCCTATTGCCTACTTTATTGCAAGAAGCAAAGAAAAAACACAAAATCTCCTGATTTTGTGTATCACTATCCCTATGTGGATTAATATGTTAGTACGTACTTATGCGTGGATTGGTTTATTAAGCGAAGGTGGATTGCTCCAGCGTTTGTTAAGTCTTATTGGTCTTGGAAATACAGAACTTCTTTATACCGAAGGTGCTGTACTTCTGGGAATGGTATATAACTTCCTTCCCTTTATGATTCTACAAATACAGACTTCTCTTAGCAAAATGGATCATTCCCTTCTAGAGGCCAGTGCTGACTTAGGCGCAAATCCTGCCATGGCTTTTTTGCGTGTCACTCTGCCTCTTTCTCTACCTGGTGTGATTAATGGTATTACCCTGGTATTTTTGCCTGCTGTCAGCTCTTTCTTTATTCCAAAACTGTTAGGCGGCGGTCAATATTTCCTTATTGGTAATATGATTGAAAATCAGTTTATTACTGTAGGAGAATGGAATTTCGGAAGTGCCATTTCTATGATTATGGCAATTATTATGATGCTCCTGATGATGGCAGTACGAAAGGCCGAGACTAGAAATCAGGGCGGGAAGGAGGACTAAGCTGTGAAACAGAAAAAACACCCTTTTGGTAAGGTATTGATGATTCTCACATTGATCTTTTTCTACCTTCCTATTGTGTATATGATTGTTTTTTCCTTCAATGAGGGGAAATCTCTCACCCATTTTACTGGATTTTCTTTACGATGGTATGCGCATATGCTAGAGTCCAAAGATATGATGTCTGCCCTTTCCACAACTTTCAGTGTGGCAATTCTAGCTACCTTTATTTCTACGGTAGTTGGAACCATTGCTGCCATTGGTTTAAGTAAATCAAAAAAAATCATTCGTCAGCTTATGGAACAGGTGAATAACCTACCCATGATGAATCCAGAAATTGTAACTGCCATTGGTTTCATGCTTCTTTTTATTACTTTCCGTATTGAAAAGGGGTATGTGACTATGCTGCTGGCACATATTGCTTTCTGTATTCCTTACGTAATGCTCTCTGTGATGCCAAAAATCCGCTCTCTGGATCCAAACCTGGCAGATGCTGCCATGGATTTAGGCTGTACTCCCTGGAAAGCATTAATTAAAGTAATTGTGCCCCAGATTACCCCTGGCATTATCTCTGGTTCACTGATTGCTTTTACTATGTCTGTAGACGATTTTATCATCTCCTACTTTGTAACTGGAGGCGGTGTAAAGAACCTGAGTATTATGGTCTATACCATGAGCAAACGTGTTAATCCAAGTATCAACGCCATTTCCACTCTGGTGGTCGTCATCATTACTATTGCGTTGATTCTAATTAATGTAGCCCCTGTTCTGGCTGCAAAACGCCGCCAGAAAGATGTGATCCAGAAACACAGCCGCATCTTCTCTGTTGCCGCTGCTGCCTGCATACTCGTTGTTCTTGTCTGTGTGGTTCGCTTCAGTACCAAAAGTGGTGACCGCCCTTTTGAGGGACAAACATTACACATTTATAACTGGGGAGAATATACCGGTGAAAATATTATCTCTGCCTTTGAAGAAGAAACAGGTGCCAAAGTGGTAATGGACAACTTTGATTCCAATGAACAAATGTACATAAAAGTTGCAAACCAGGAATCCTATGATCTTCTGGTACCTAGTGACTACATGATTCAGCGGCTCATTCAGGAAGATTTGTTGCAAAAACTGGATCATTCTAAATTGGATTGTCTGGATCTGCTTTCTGAAAATGTAAAAGGTCTTCCTTATGACCCGAAAAACGAATACTCCATTCCTTATTTCTGGGGAACAGCAGGAATTGTCTATGACAAAACAAAAGTAGATATCCAGGATTTGGAAGAACAGGGATTTGGAATCTTTTTAAATGAGAAATACAAAGGAGATATTTATCTCTATGATTCCGAGCGTGATTCCTTTATGATGGCTCTAAAAGAGCTTGGATACTCCATGAATACTGAAAACGAAGCTGAAATCCAAGAAGCTTATAACTGGCTGGTAAAATGTGTACAAACCATGGAGCCTGAGATTGTCACAGACGAAATCATCGACAATATGGCACAAGGCCGAAAAGCTTTGGGACTTATCTACTCCGGGGATGCAACTTACGTCATCAGTGAAAACGAAAATATGGGATATTACCTGCCAGAAACAGGTACAAATCTTTGGTCCGATGCCATGGTTATTCCGAAAAACGCCAAAAATCCAGAGCTTGCTCATGCATATATTAATTTTGCGACAAGCTATGAGGGCGCTTATGACAATTCCAGCTATGTGGGCTATACCTCAGCGAACCAGGAAGTTCTGGAAGATTTGTACGGAGAAGGCGGGGATTACGAAGGAATTGACTCCTATATTCCACGAACCGGAAATGAATTTGACGAAGTCTTTGAATACAACGAAGAGACAAAAAAACTCATGGGGGATTTGTGGAGCCGTGTAAAAATTGCAGCCAGCAATGCAAACTAGAAGGAATTTTTATGAACCGAATTTTTGAATATACAATCACTCCCTCAGACGTGCCCTGCACGGTGGGGGAGTATTTAAAAAAGAAAGGCTATTCCCGGCAGATTATCATTCATCTGAAAAAGACAGAACACGGAATTCTTCAAAATGGGGAATGGGCTTATGTCCGTACACCTCTTGTACCTGGTGATGTGTTAAAAATCACCTTATTGGAAGAATCAGCCTCAGAACATATCCTTCCGGTACCCATGGAACCGGACATTGTATATGAAGACGAAGATTTGCTGGTGGTAAACAAGCCTTTTGATATGCCTGTCCATCCGTCTATTCATAATTATGACAATACCCTTGCAAACGGAATGGCCTATTATTTCCAGCAAAAAGGAGAAACCTTTATTTTCCGGTGCATCAACCGCCTGGATCGTGATACTACAGGATTACTGATTCTGGCAAAAAATGCCCTCAGTGCCTCGATTCTCTCTAACGACATGAAAGCAAGAAAGATTCACCGCACCTATCAGGCTGTGGTCTCCCGGATTCCTGTTCCGGCGTCCGGCACCATTGACGCTCCTATTGCAAGAAAAGAAGATTCTGCCATTGAGCGTTGTGTAGATTTCGAAAAAGGAGAATCGGCAGTAACTCATTACCGCACATTAAAAACAAAAGAGAACCTGGCTCTGGTAGAGTTATCTTTGGAGACCGGTCGTACCCATCAAATCCGGGTACACATGCAACATATAGGCTGCCCTCTTCTTGGCGATTATCTTTATCATCCAGACTTTACTCTCATAAACAGGGTAGCTCTCCACTCCTATTCTCTTACTTTTGACCACCCCATCACGGGCAAATCCATGTATTTCTGTGCACCGCTTCCAAAAGATATGGCAGGACTGCTCTCTTAACAGAGAACATCCTGCCACTTTTTAATTCATAGTATCTGATTCTATTTTTCCATCCATAATCCGCACCACACGCTTTGCCTGCTGGGCAATTCCATTATCATGTGTGATGAGAATAACAGTTCTTCCCCCTTCATGGAGATTTTTCAAAATATCGAGAATTTCCTTGCTGGATGCTGTGTCCA
>ULYF01037916.1_pt1 | contig 25551 bp, 26 predicted proteins | sample 1961941 | NCBI WGS metagenome assembly ULYF01 (sample SAMEA4835857, study PRJEB28245) | human gut metagenome | biome: gut microbiome; material: fecal sample | place: Denmark | collected 2008 | reverse complement strand
CAAGCCGCCCCGTGGCACACGTACCTTTTCCTGACAAAGAATCCGCTCCGGTATGTGCAGCTGATGAAGGATGGAAAACTGCCAGCCTGTGAAAATTTTTGGTATGGCACAACGGTGACAAGGCCGGACCAGGGATATTTTTACAACTCCGATTACCACACGTTTTTGAGCATTGAGCCGCTGCTGGAAGATTTCAGAGGGAAAATGCCGCTCCCGTACATGGCATTAAGGCCGGGATGGGTGATCATAGGGGCAGAGACAGGCACAAGGAAAGAACGAGTGCAGCCGCAGGCGGAATGGATACAGAATCTCCTGGACGTATACGGCGCAATGGACGTGCCGGTCTTCCTGAAAAACAACATAGCACCATACTGGCCCGGTACATTGGTGCAAAAGACCCCGCCGGGCATACGCCTGGGATAAATCAGGTGGATAATGTGGATAAATAAAGGACGCAAGGGCGCTGTGCGTGGATGGCACGGCGTCCAGCTCTCGGCAGGAGGAGAATCATGAGGATTTTGGAGCGGATGGATGCGGGGCTGGTGGGAATGGAAAGCATGAGATTCTGGCAGGATGCCGGATACAACCGGATCCGGGTGCTGGTGAACGCTGGCATGGTGACTGTGACCATACGGGGCGGAAAGCTGGCACCACCGACAAAGGCGCAGAGAGAAGCCTGGAACCGGCAGAAATACAACGGCGTGTGCTATGAGGTAAAGCGCACGGGCATTTTCGGATTGACCATATGGAGCAGCAAGAGCTGGGATGTAGATTGATAGGAGGGGAGAAACGTGAACCTGGTTATATTTTTACTGGGATTTATCAGCGGCGCACTGAGCGTGGTGGCGTGGGCGCTAAGGGTAAATGAGGTAAAGGAGGAAAGAGAGCAGAGAAAGAGGGGGAGTGACGGGTCCGGGGAAACAAGCGGGCCGCCTCCGCCGATACACCCCATGTGTAAATGCTGTATGGAGCCAATTTTGAAGGGAGATGATGCAGATGGACAAGATGACAGTGAATGAGGCGCAGGAGATTGAAAGAGCGGCCACGGATCCGGCAGATACCAGGGGAACCAGTTTGGAGCCGGGCAGCCTGGCAGAGGTTTATGCCGAGATGTCAAAACGGGCAACCGCTGAGGCCGTGAGAATCGGCGTGGAGGTTGGCACCAAGGCAGCAGAGAAACGCCTGGAAGAGGGAAAGAAAGAGCAGGCCAAGGGGAGATATGACCGGCGTGTCCGCAACACCAGGTATCTGCTGGCGAATTACCGGAATCTGAAAGACCATGTTAAGGGTGCGGTATACAGTGGCCGCAAGGTAAACGAAAGCGCCATTGACATACTGGATGGGCTGGATGGTTTTGAGTATGAGGAAAATTATTACATTGAGAGCATAAAGCAGAGCCAGCAGCGCACGCTGATCATACTGACCCACATTGAGGAGATGCTGAATCTGTGGCGCATATCGTGTGAGCAGAGCCAGAAACCGGAGGATTTGCGCCGGTACCGTGTTGTCTATGCTGCATATATTGACCCGGAAAAGAAAACCGTGGAAGAAATTAGCCAGGAAAACGGGATAGAGAAGGGAACCTATTACAAGGATCTGAAAAAGGCCATGAAGCCGCTTTCTGCCTTGATTTTTGGTATTGATGGCATGAGGCTGGCATAGTGCCCGCACTGGACAAAAAGTGGACATTTTCAGCTGAGAACGGACGTGGTAAAATAATATCGTGGAGGATTGGAGATATGGCAAAGAAGAGGAGCACAGGAAACTATTTCAATGACCTGGCGGCCTACCAGACAGAGGCAGAGCCGAGGGCAACCACGCCAGAGGGCGTGCCTGTTTTCTGTGCGTTTGATGAACTGGTGCCCATTGGTAAAGTGGTACCGAACCCTGGGAACCCCAACACCCACCCGCCGAGGCAGATTGAGCTGCTGGCCGCCATTATCCAGGGGCAGGGATGGAGAAAACCGGTGACGATAAGCAAGCGCAGCGGTTTTGTTACGTGTGGACACGGGCGGCTGCTGGCGGCACAGTATATGCAGGCCAGCGTTGTGCCCGTGGAATACCAGGAATATGCAACAGAGGCCGAGGAGTACGCTGACCTGATGGCGGATAACCGGCTGGCAGAGCTGTCCAAGATGGATGCGGCAATGCTGGCCGATATGCTTCAGGAGATGGACACCGGGGAGATGCCGCTGGAAATGAGCGGATACACGCAGGATGACCTGCAGGATTTACTGGATGCCCTGGGCGGCCTGGATGACGCAGAGAACAACGGCCAGGATACCGTGAAGCCTATGCAGAATATACCCATGACCCATGCCGGAGATATTTGGTATTTGGGGCAGCACCGGCTGATCTGCGGTGACAGCACAAAGCAGGAGACGGTTGAGCGCCTGATGGCCGGTGATCTGGCGCAGGTAGTGAATACGGATCCGCCCTATGGGATTGCGCTGGATGGCGGCGGCGGGCATGGGAAACGCCAGAAAATACAGCTGAAAGACAACGGCATGATTGCCAATGACGAGCTGACAGATGATGAACTGATGAAAAAGCTGCTGATTCCCGCATTTAAAAACGCAGCGAAGTACAGCAAGCCGGATGCGGCATTTTACATTTACCATGCGACAGACACCCGGCGGGATTTTGAGGATGCCATGACAGCGGCGGGGCTGATAGAAAAGCAATACCTGATCTGGCTGAAAAACAACCACAACCTGAGCGGCACCGATTACCTGAGAGATTTTGAGCCTATTTTTTACGCTGAAAAGGCAGGGAATACGGCCAAGTGGTGCGGTGACAGGAGCAACAACACAGCCTGGAAGATAACCCTCCGGGATGATGCCGGGATGGCAACCACGCTGAGCGGCGGCGTTGTGGTGACAGATGGGGAGGGCGGCAAGGCGTACATAACGGATAAGGTACCAAAGGGAAAGAAAATCCGGTATATGCGCCTGAAACAGGATGGCAGCGTCTTCCTGTACCCGGATGAAAAGCAGGGCGCTGTATGGGAGGTGGCCAGAGACACAGCGACCATACACCCGACACAAAAGCCGGTGGAGCTGGGCGTGCGGGCCCTGAATAACAGCTCGGAGCCTGGTGACGTGGCCCTGGACCTGTTCGGCGGTTCCGGCTTTACGCTGATCGCCGCAGAGCAGACCGGGCGGCAGGCAAGGCTTGTGGAGCTGAGCCCGACATACTGTGACGGAATTATCCGCCGTTATGTTTCCTTTACCGGGAACAGGGGCGTGACCTGCCTCCGGGATGGCGTGGAATACACGTATGAGAAACTGAATGAGGAAAACCTGCAGCTGAACAATGTGAGCGCAGAGGATGACGCAGAATGACTGAGGGGCGGCCTGATCAACGGGCTGCCCCTTTTTGGCAGCAAATGACCGGCAAATTACCAGAGCCAGTAAATACAGGCAAACAGCTGGCAAATGGCCGGTATCGGCAAATGACCGGCAAATAAGAGCAAAGGAGGGAAAACCGTGGCAGCGAAAAACAGAGACACGCCTGAGCTGTGGGAGCGGCAGCCTGGGGAAAGAACGCAGCATTACCAGAGATTCTGCATGTACCGTGATATGCCCTATGGCATGACCATTGTGGACCAGGGCAGCGGTGAGAAGAAAATGCAACCGCAGAAACGCAGCATCCGTGGCCTGGCAAAGCTGCTGGGCCTGAAAGCAAAGACCACCATTGAGGGGCTGAGCGCAAAAAACAACTGGGTGGAGCGTGCGGCGGCATATGATGTGTACCGCATGGAGCTGGAACGGTTTTCCAATGAGCAGGCGGTCAAGAAAATGCACGATATACACGCACAGCTCGGTGTACAGCTGCTGACAAAGGCAACCAGGGGCCTGACAGTGCTGAAAGATGAAGAGCTGTCCGCACAGGATATTGCCCGGCTGGCGGACGTTGGTGTGAAGATTGAGAGGCTGAGCCGAGGGGATAGCACCGAGAATACAGCGGTGAGCGGCAAAGTGACCGCAGAGCATACCGGCAAGGTGGAAATGACCGGTGCAATACCTGACATGTCAAGCCTGACGGATCAGGAGCTGGAAGAGCTTGAGCAAATACTGGGAAAGCTACATCCGCAGCAGCCAGTTTGACCCTGGCACCCTGCTGAAAGGGATACGCAGGGAACGGGCAGAGCGCTCCCTTTCCGAGTTTATTCAGCAGGCCTGGCCGATTATTGAGCCAGGCACCACGTATATACCGAACTGGCACATTGACCTGATCTGTGAGTATTTGCAGGCGGTGAAGAGCGGGGAGATCAAGCGCCTGGTGATTAACATACCGCCACGGCACATGAAAAGCATAAACGTGACGGTGTGCTTTCCGTGCTGGACATGGACGCAGGAGCCGGAAAAGCGGTTTATAAAAGTATCATACAGCGATTCCCTGAGCCGGAAACATAACGTGCTGAGCCGTGATATTATACAATCGCCGTGGTACACGCAGAACTGGGGGAACGTGGTACAGCTGAAAGATGACGTAAACCGGCAGAATGAATTTAAGAACACCAGGCAAGGCATGATGTTTTCCACTTCCACCGGCGGCGCAATTACCGGTGAGGGCGGTGACATTATTATTGTGGATGACCCGCAGAACCCGCTGATGGCAAACAGTGAAACGGAGCGGCAGAATACGATTGATTTTTTCAAGAATACCCTGCAGACCCGTTTGAATGACCCGAAAAAGGGCGCAATAATCATTGTGATGCAGCGGCTGCATGAGATGGACCTGACCGGCTATGTGCTGGCGGAAAACCTGGGATATGAGCACCTGTGTCTGCCAGCTGAGGCAGAGGAGCGCACGGTGATTACCTTTCCGGTAAGCAAAAAGCAGATCGTGAGAGAGGAAAACGACATACTGAACCCGCAGCGCTATGACCGGGAAAGCCTGGACGGCCTGAAAAGGAGCATGGGCTCCCTGCAATATTCGGGGCAGATGCAGCAAAGACCGACACCGGCAGACGGTAACATTTTCAAAAAGCAGTGGCTGCAGCACTATTACACGCAGGCCCCGCACTGCACCATGATTATACAGTCATGGGATTTGCCATTTAAAGACAGCGAGGGCAGCGCAAAGTGCGCAGGTTTTGTGATGGGGCGCAGCGGATCAAACATTTACATTTTCGACATGATAAACGAGAAAATGAATTTTGTGCGCAATGCGCAGGCTATACGGGAAATGACTGCGAAGCACCCAAAGGCCAGGGCAAAGGTTGTGGAGGATAAGGCAAACGGCCCGGCCATAATAAGCTATCTGCAAAAGGAGATTCCCGGCATGGTGCCGTATAACCCAAAGGGCAGCAAGGAAGAAAGAGCCATTTCCGTCACACCGTATTTTGAGGCGGGCAATGTATTCCTGCCGGACCCGAACACAGCATCGTGGGTGCCGGAGCTGCAAAAGGATCTGCTGATATTCCCAAAAGGCGTGTACAAGGATACCGTGGATGCGCTTGTGCAGGGGATTTTGTACTTGATGGATAAGCCGAGCCAGACAGGGCCGCCTCCGGACGCAACCGCCGGAAAGAGCAGCTATTGGAGGCGCAGGTGATAAAAAAATAAAGGAGGGCTGGCATAGTGACAGCAAAGGAGATAGGCCGCATAGGGCAAAAGCGCTATGGCGGCTTTTTTTATGAGGAGTTTCTGAAAGAGCTGCAGGGCAGGAAAGGCATTGAGGCATACCGGGAGATGGCTGACAATGATGATGTGATCGGTGCCATACTTTTTGCCATTGAGATGCTGATCCGGCAGGCAAGCTGGACCGTGCAGCCTGGCGGCGCTGAAAAGGCGGACGAAGAGGCCGCAGAGTTTGTGGAGAGCTGCATGAACGATATGCAGGAAACCTGGACCGATACCATTTCGGAGATCCTGAGCTTTCTGACATACGGGTGGAGCTTCCATGAGATTGTTTACAAGCGCCGTTGCGGAAAGAGCAGTGACGCAAGGCTAAACAGCAAATATGACGATTGCCTGATCGGGTGGGCGAAGCTGCCGATCCGGGCACAGGAAACGCTTTACCAGTGGGAGTATGACGATTCTGACAACCTGATCGGGATGACGCAGCAGCCGCCGCCTGATTTTGGCACGTTCACGATACCCATAGAAAAGGCGCTGCTGTTCCGGACAAAGAGCCGGAAAAACAACCCGGAGGGCCGCAGCGTGCTGAGAAACGCATACCGGTCCTGGTATTTCAAACGCCGGATCCAGGAGATTGAGGGCATAGGCATTGAGCGTGATCTGGCAGGCTTTCCCGTGCTGACAGCGCCAGAGGGCCTGAACATTTGGGATGAAGATGACCCGGAAATGGTGGCAATACGCAACGGCATGGATGCCATTGTGAAGAATGTGCGCCGTGACAGCACAGAGGGCCTGTCGCTGCCGTTTGGCTGGAATTTCAGCCTGGTAAGTACCGGCGGGCGCAGGACGTTTGACACCAACGCAATCATTGAACGGTATGACACCCGCATGGCAATGACGGTGCTGGCAGATTTTATTTTCCTGGGGCACCAGAGCGTGGGGAGTTTTGCCCTGAGCGACAACAAAACAGAGCTCTTTGCCATGGCAATCGGCGCATACCTGGATATTATTTGTGAGGTATTTAACAACCAGGCTATCCCAAGGCTGATCAATATAAACGGTGATCACTTTGCAAACATTACTGATTATCCCACACTGGAACACGGTGACATTGAGGATGAAGATATTGAGAAGCTGGCAACCTACATAAAGGATATGACCGGCGTGGGCGTGCTGACACCTGACGGCCAGCTGGAAGATTACGTCCGGGAGGCAGCGCACCTGCCTGAGCGCCTGGAAGAGGATACACCGGGCGTCCCTGGTGCGGGGGCAACCGGCAGGATACCTGGCGGGCAAAGGGCGCAGGAGAGGCAGCCAGCGCAGCCACAGGGGCAAAGGAGCAGCACCGTGGATCCAAGTGCAGAGGAAGAGGATCCGGATGCGGTGACGGATGATGACCTGCAGGCCGTGGAAGAGGCAAAGAAAAGACTGGGGAGATCGCCATGATACGATTTAAGAAAATAAGACCGGTATCGGTGCAAAAGGCAAAGAAAAGCCAGGCGGGGCAGGATGCCCTGAATAAGCTGAACGGCTTTTTAAATGCGGCATCTGCAGAGCCGGTATATTTTTTGCAGAGCATGTGGGGGAACCAGCAGAGCGCCATAACGTACAAGGAACTGCGGGAGGCGATAACCAACGGCTATATGAGTGAAAGCACGCTGCAGGCCTGGCAGCAGGATTATAGCAAGCTGGTATCGGATAAGCTGGCACCCACGTGGATCAGCGCCATGGAGGCGGCCAGCCAGGGCATAAAGGATGCGCATGACGGATTTTATTTTGACCACAACTGGGTCGGGATAACGAACTGGGTAAAGAACCACGGCGCAGAATTTGTGACCAACAGCAGCACAGAGCAGCGCAACGCAATCAGCGCCCTGGTGGCAAGGGCGTACAGCAAGGGGGAGAGCGCCGAGGAATTGTCCAGGGCAATACGGCCCTGCATTGGCCTGACGCAGCGCCAGGCGATTGCCAACCAGAATTATTATGACCATGTTAAGGAGCAACTGCTGAAAAATAACCCTGGCATGAAGGATGCAACCGCAGCGAAGAAAGCGCAGGATGCGGCGGCGAAGTACGCAGCGAAGCAACACCGATACAGGGCGCAGGTGATAGCGCAGACAGAACTGGCGTTTGCATACCAGCATGGAGAGTATGAGGCCGTGAAGATGGCGCAGGCGCAGGGCCTGATGGGAACCGTGGAAAAGATATGGTCCACGGCATATGATGATGGCGTGTGTGCGATATGCAGCGCCCTGGAAGGTACCAAGATCGCCATGGATGATGATTTTCCGTTCGGGAAAAACCCGCAATTGTTCGCCGGGCAGAGGCTGACACCACCGGCACACCCGCTGTGCAGATGCGCCGTGGAGTACCGGGAGATTTCGCCGCCAGTGATACAGCCGACAGCGCAGCAACAGCCGCAGCCTGGAACGCCTGGCAATCCGAACATACCGGATCCGAACGCACCAGCAGTGCCAAACAGCGTGCAGATGCCGCCGGGCATGACGAACAAAGGGCCTGCGCACCTGGGCGGCACCGGGGAAATGTACGCCTGTGAGGATGCCAATGGTGATGAATGGCTTTTCAAACCGGCGCAATCCAAAAACGGCGTGCCAGAGCCTTTCCGTGCGTATGTGCAGGAGGCTGGCTATAAGGTGCAGGGCATTGTGGATCCGGATACCGCCGTGGAGGTTGGTACCGGGGATATTGGCGGGAAATTTGGAGCTTTCCAGAAAAAGGTGAGCGTGGATCCGGCTGGCTTTGATTATAAAGCCTGGCAGAGTTATGGCACGCAGGGCCTGACAGCTGATCAGGTGCAGCAGATCCAGCGTGAGCACGTGACAGACTGGTTGCTGGGGAATTTTGACAGCCACGGCGGCAATTTTGTGACGGATACCAGCGGCAGAATAATTGGCGTGGACAAAGAGCAATCTTTCCGGTACATAAAGGATGCGGCCAGCGGCAAAATGACATACGCCTACCACCCAAACAGCAAGTATGGGGAGACAGAACCGCTGTACAATACCCTTTTCCGTAAATATGCCAACAATGAGCTGGACCTGGATCCACAGGACACGCTGGCATACATTAAGCGGGTGGAGGCAATACCAGATAAGGAATACCGGGAGATTTTCCGGCAGTACGCTGAGAGCCTGCACGGCAAAGGACAGCAGGCAGAGGATCTGCTGGATGCCATTGTGGAGCGCAAGCAGAATCTCCGGGAAACATACCGCACATTTTACACCGACCTGCTCACGCAGCGGACCGGGAAAAAGCAGGCTGCATTTGTGTGGGCGGATGAAGCGCAGGCCACGGCCACAACCATGCAGGCCACAACCCACAGCGTTGCCAGCCTGAAAAAAATGAGCAAACAGGATCTGCTCCAGCTGGCGAAGCAGAAAAATATTGCTTATTACAACAACATGAATAAGCAGCAGCTGATTGACAGCATATCGGACCCGGTAAAGGCGCAGCAGTGCAGCGCAGATGTGAGAAACCGGCTGGCGGCCAACCAAGCGGCCAGAAATGCCAGGGCGGCGCAGCCACAGCCGGTGAAGCCTGCCAGCAACCTCCCGCCGGGAACCCTGACGGCTGATGATGTTTTCAGCAACCTGGACAAAGTACACCCAGGGCAGAAACAGGGGTATGCGGTATGGAGTGATGCGGATAAGGTTGAGGGCATGAACCTGACAACCCGCCGGATGCTGATTGATGGGGATGTGCATTATGAGATTACCGGAAAGCTTCGGAGCAGCACGTGGAATGAAGTGCTGCAGAAGATGGACGGACCGCAGCCGACAGTGCAGGCCAGCCGGATCAATATGCAATTTGAAACCACAGTGCCCACCAGCAGAGCCTGGTCCACCAGCACGCTTGTGGATACCAGGTCAAATATTCATGGCGTGGTGACGTACCTGGATAACATGGATCCTGCCTATGGATCCCTGGAAGTGTACAGCGGCAAGATGCAGGGGCTGCATTCCTGGGATGGGTATTTCCGGATCCGTGTGAGGAGCACGGGTGACGGCGTGGCGGATGCCAAAAAGGCCGTTGACCTGCTAAAGAGTGTCGGCCTGGATGATGTTGCCAGGACACCGACAGCGGCGGCAGAGGAAACGCTGAAAAAGGCAAGGCTTGTGTGGTCGCAGGCCCCTGGCCGTGTGGATGAACTGCGGAATCTGACCGGCACACGCCTGGTGCAGAAACTGGATGATATCATACAGCAGGAGGGCATTGATGCGGCGCAGCTTGCCAATATGCAGCTGCAGCGGGAGTACAATGGTTATATAACCTATGCGAATAAAGGCATGGCACAGAAACTGCAAAAGGCTGGCGCAAAGTATGTGTACCATAGCGTGAGCCGTGAGGGGGATGTGATAAAGATTATTGAAAGCAACGGGATTTCCTCCACCATGAGCCGTGTGAAACAGGGAATTGCGAGCCCTGCGGGGGCAAGCATGACCGCTGACATGCGGACCGGCGGCGCTGACAGCGCATTTACCAGGCTTGTGACCGATAAGGCGCAGAAAACCCGGCAGCGGTTTTCCAGCGCAAGCGTAAGCGGTGACTACCAGATAAAGCTGAGCCTGGATGTGATGGAGCGCACGGATTATTACTCGTTCACTTTTGATAATTTTGGTGAAACCGCTGATATTTCCGCCAATGGCAAGAGCCCGCTGGACATGGCAAAAGAACTGAACCGCTATTTTAAGAACAGCAACGAAATGATGTTCCGCAATGGCGTGGATGGCCGGTATTTTACAGAAATCATGTGCAGGACAGACCAAGAGCGGCAAAGTTTGTTGCAACAGCTCCGTGCCCGTGGCATAATGGACATAAACGGGATTGATGTTGACAAATTTATTACCGTGGGGAGTGAACTGTGATGGACAGCAGAAAAACGTATTGGTTTGAACAGCCGTATCAACCGGGGATCCTGAATGTTGCCGTGCAGCCGATTCTTGACCCAAGAGATGGCCGCCTGTGCTTTTCCGTGCCGAACAGCGGCATATGGGCGCTGCATGGCAAGGTGATAAAGGATGACGGTGATTATTTTGAATTTAAGTGCAATGATGACCTGATGGGTGCCCGTGGCGGTACCTATAAATTTTCTGCGCTGGATATTAAAACCTTCCGGAAAAGCACGTGCAAATGGATTGCGCAGGGGGAGGCCATTGGAAAAGCCTGCCAGAGTACAGCTGATCTGCATTACTGGTACCGCAGGAATTGGCCGAACACCAGACTGTATGAAATTGGTGAGTGGGAAATGCGGGAGAATCAGCGCAAGGGGCGGCGCACGGACACATGGAACCGTGACAGCTGACCCGCACAAAAAAGAATAGGGCAAAACCGTTGAGCGCCTGGGATGACCTGGGCGCTTTTTTGCTGCCGAAAAGCAGCGGAAAGTGAAAAATATGCTGCCAAAGCGCAGCAGATAAGGAGGATAAGGACATGCAGACGTTTTCCAAACTGATCAAGTGCAGGGCGGACCCCACACGGCGGGAAAGTGGCCGCTTCCACGTGCAGAAAGTGGATGAAGAGAAAAAGCTGGTATTTGGATGGGCCAGCGTTTCTGTGACCGTGGACGGGCAGGAGGTACTTGACCTGCAGGAGGATATGATTGACCCGGAAACACTGGAAGAGGCAGCCTATAAGTTTGCCGAGCTGTACAGGGACGGCGGGGAGATGCACGAGCGCACCGGCGTGGCGGTTATGGTTGAGAGCGTGATACTGACCGCAGAGAAGCAGTCCGCAATCGGGATCCCGGCGGGAACGCTGCCGGTTGGCTGGTGGCTGGGCTTCCGTGTGACAGATGATGATGTGTGGGAAAAAGTGAAATCCGGGGAATACAATATGTTTTCCATTGGCGGCACAGCAATTCGTGAGGAAATAGAGGATGATGACGGGCAGGAGAATGGCTGACCGGCACGCCTGACAACCATGATAAGCAAAGACCCTCGGCGCTCCGGGGGCTTTTGTTTATAAATAAAATTTAGCGAAAGCAGGAAAGGAGGAACGGATCAGTGGCAAAGACGAAACTGAAAGACCTGGAAGTGAATGAGGTTAGCCTGGTGGATGCCGGTGCCAATCAACATGCGCACGTCAAGCTGTACAAGAGGCGTGACGGAAAGGCACCGGCAGGAGAAGCGCAGCCGCAGGAGCAGCCAGCGAAAAGCGGCCTCCGAAAGCTGTTTTCTGCCATTGGAAAAGCGCTGAACGTATCACAGGAGGATATTGACAGCGCCATGGATGACATTGAGAAGGCTGACACATTCAGCGAAAAGATGGAGGAAAAGAAGCTCCGGCGCATTTCAGATGAAATTTGGGATGTGTGTTTTGCCCTGGAAAGCAGCCTGTGCAGCATTATCCATGATGATGATGTGGCTGACAGGGCGGGCATGATGAACCAGAGCGTGGATGAATTTACCGAAACCATTAAAACGCTTATTACTTCCTGGGCGAACGGAAAGAGCGCACAGATCGCAAAGGCGGCGGATGGTATTGCCGTTGAGCACATGCAGGAGGCGTACACCAGACTGGGAGAGGCAATCGCAAAGGCAGAGCCTAAGACTAACAAGGTGGATCCCGCCGGGGATGATGATCCTGATGATGACGATCAGGAGATTACCCCGCCTGCCGGTGGAGCGGAAACCGGAAAGAGCTGCCAGACAAAAAAATCAAAAGGAGGAATACATGACATGAAATTCAGAGAGGACATGATGACACCCGCTGACAAGCTGGCGTTTGAGCACCTGAAAAAGAATTATGGCATTGCTGACGGTGCTGAGGATGGCACTGGCGCTGCCACAGGAGCCGCAGATGGCGCTGAGACTGTTGGCAAGGGAATCGGCGCACAGACTGGCGCAGAGGGCGCAGGAGCCGTACAGGGCGGCGCAGATGGCGCTGGTGAGGATATTTACAAGGGGCTGCACCCGCTTGTGGCCGCAGAGCTGAAAGAGCTGAGAAAGCGGGCTGATGAAGCGGATGAAAGGGAACTGCTGGCCGTGGCAAAGCGCTATGAGATTATCGGCAAGAAGCCGGAGGAACTGGTGCCGACCCTGAAAGCGCTGAAAGCCGCAGGCGGTACGGCCTATGCGGATATGATCGGCGTGCTGGACGGAGCGGTGGCAACCGTGGAGAAATCCGGCGTGTTTGGTGAGATCGGCAAGCGTGGGAACGGCACCGGATCTGCGGATGCGTGGAGCCGTATTGAGAAACACGCAGAGGATATCCGCAAGGCAGCGCCGGATCTGAGCTATGCGGAATCCATTGACAGAGCCTGCATCCAGCACCCGGAGCTGGTTGCTGAGTATGAATCCAACAGATAAGGAGGAGAATTATGAGCTATTTCGGTACACCTATGAATGACAGCCCTGTGATTGTTATCCAGGCGGCGGAAGAGATCGCAGCACCGGCATTCCTGGCCGTGACTGCGGACGGTAAAGTGGTAAAGGAGGCCGGTGTGAACGCACTGGGAATCGTTACACCTGATTGTGACGATAAGGTTGCCGCCGGTGATGACCTGACGGTCCAGATCAAGGATATTGGCCTCTGGCTGGCCTCCGGAGAGATTGCGGTGGGTGATGAACTGACACCGGATGAATCCGGCAAGGCCAAGAAAGCGGAAGATGGCAACTTTATCACGGCCATTGCGCTGAGCGCAGCGACCAAAGCGGACCAGCGTGTGACCGTGCAGATCTGCAAGGCCGGGTACGCAAAAAAAAACTGACGCCAGCCCCGGCAGTGACGCTGGCCACAGCCAATGATGAAAATCTGCAATCCCTGGGAAAAAAGATGACTGATTTCTCGGATGACCTTGCCTATACGGTAGAAGGTACCAAGATAAAGGCAACCGGAACGCTGAAAAACATTAAGGATTTTAAGGCGTTCAATGAAAGCGACCCTTCCGAGCAAAACGGTTATTACCTGCCGTTTACCGCCACGCCAAAGGAGCCGGAGACAGAGGTAAAAATCTCCGTGGATGGAAAGCCGGACGTGGGGCCGACCCCTGATAATACATTTGTTGTATTTTTGGGAACGGATGAAGCAGGGAAATCCAAAAACATTGCAGTAAAGGCGGGCGAAGATACGTCCACCATTGACATGAGCGCACTTGTGCTGGGCCAGTGACAGAAAAAATGAAAGGAGATAAGAAAAAATATGAGAGACGTTATGAGCACAAACGCCGGTATTGCGGCGGAGATTGCAAAAGGCTGGAAACCTAACCAGTACCTGACCAACATGAGCCAGGCATATTTTACGCAGCCTGGTGATTTTGTGGCACCGGCTATATTCCCGATCTGCCCGGTAGCAACCAGCTCCGGGTTTTATTACACCTTTGACAAGGCTGACCTTGCCAGGGATAACGTGCAGCGCAAGCCTGCGTTTGGTAAGGTAAACCCGGCCATTATGGGCCTGGGTGAAAACCAGTATGGCTGCAAGGTGGATCAGGTGATCGTTGGCATTGACCAGATCGCCATGCTGAACTACCAGCGGACCCATGCGCCGGGCGTGGCGGATCCCCGCCGGGCAAAGGTGCGTTTTGCCAATGAGCAGATGAGCCTGCACCTGGATATCCTTTTTGCCAAGGGATTTTTCAAGACAGGCGTATGGAAAGACGAGTGGAGCGGGGTTACGGAGAGTGCGCAGGGAAAGCAGTTCCTGAAATTCAATGACGAGAATTTTGATCCGGTGCATTTCTTTGACGAGCGCAAGCGGGATGTAAAGCGCAGGGGCCGCCGCACGCCTAACAGGCTGGCACTCGGCTATGATGCCTATCTCGCCCTGAAAGAGCACCCGGACGTTGTGGAGCGTGTGAAGTACACCGGATCCACGGCGAACCCGGCAATCGTGACGCTGCAGGCGCTGGCGCAGATCCTGGGCTTTGAACAGGTGAAGGTGCTGGAATCCACCTACAATGTGGCGGGTCCTGGGGAGGAGGCTGACATGCAGTTTATCTGCGACAGCAACGCAGCCCTGATGTGCTACGCAACCAACAGCCCGCAGATTGACGAACCGTCCGCAGGCTACATTTTCACCTGGGATATGCTGGGCAATGGTTCCTATACGGCCATGGACCAGTATGAAGGTGAGAACGGCACCCACAGTGAGTTTATTGAGGGCCTGATCTCCACGGATATGCGCAAGACTGCGGATGACCTGGCAATCTTTTTCAAGGATTGTGTATAAGGGGATAAGAGAAAGGAGAAAGCCATGGGCTATGTATGCGTAAGTGGCGGGTATTTTTCCGGCCACAGATATGAAAAGGGGCAGCTGATTGATGAAAGGCATATCCTGCCTTCCAGAGTGCAGGCCCTGATCAGAAATGGGCGCATTGCCAGGACTGAGGCCGAGCCTGCCGCAGAGCTTGTGGCGGAAACCGGATATGCAGAAATAGGCACCGATACCATACCGGTGCCTATCCCCATGCGGGAGCAGGACGGAAACGCCACGGTGATGCAGCTGATGATGCACCCGGCGGACATTGTGGCCGCCATTGAAATCATGCAGCAGAATGTTGAAAACGCTGTGAAAGCGGTCAAGGATGTTGCCAATGAGGATATCCTGATCCTGCTGGACAGCGCTGACAGCAGAAAAGGCGTAAAGGAGGCAGCAAAGGCGCAGGCCGCAAAGCTGGCAGAGGCGCAGCCGGAGGGGTAAGGTGATGGCCTATGAGGAGATCGTACACATATAACCCGGATAAGCTGGGGGAAAGAGGCGTTGACCGGATGCGTTTTGAGCTGGGTGACGTGATGGTGGAGGGGGAGCGGGAAACCTGCGCCCTGTCTGATGAAGAATACAAAGCCATTATTGAATCCGCAAAGACCTGGAAACGTGCCAAGCTGGCCGTGCTGGAAAGCATCATGCGCCGGTTTGCCTATGAGGTTGACACCACAGTGGGCCCGTTGAAGCTGGAACTCCAGGAACGGGCTGAGCACTGGCGCAAGATGTATGACGCATTCAAAAAAGAGTGCGCAGATGGCACGCTGCCGAGCGCCGGGATCCCTTCGCCGGAATCCGGGAAAGATGGAGGCCATTATTTTTATGGCGGTATGCACGACAATGAGAACGCAGCCAGGAGCAGGGGAGGTGAGCGCAATTTACTATTTAAGACCCGGTAATTTATTCAAGGATTTTTTTGTAGGAATAAGGACCGGCGGGGTGGATAGTAAAGGGCGCACCGGCGGCAGCTACAAAGCAGATGAAAAGAGGCCTATCAGGGCAGTGCTGGCACAGGCCACGCCGCAGGAAAAGGCAAGATGGGAGCAGATACAGCACCCGATCACGCACACGCTTGTGGACCGTGGCAGGCCAAAGGCTGAGACAGGTGATGTGCTTATGTGCGGAAACCGGCACTTTTATATCCAGGGCGTTGATGAACCTGGACAGCTGGGCCTTTACACCATTTATTACGTGGAGGAGAGGATCGATCTATGAGCGTGCCTGATATTAGCATTGAGGTTGCAAAGAAAGTGCAGGCCATAGGGCAGCAGATGAAATCCAGGGCAGTGCGTGGATCCCGTGCGCTGAAAACCGCAGAGCTGCAGGTGCTTCGGGGGCAGGGCGGCGGCAGGAGGTACAAAAAGGCATTCAAAAATGCTTACCATACCGCTTCTGCGCCGGGGAGCCCACCGGCAGTGGATACCGGGAAACTGCGCAGCAGCTTCCGCCCGGTTGGCAGCACAAGCGCCGGGGCATTGTCCGTAAAGGTTGCGATTGAGACGGATACCCATTATGCGGGATACCTGGAACACGGCACAAGCAAGATGGCCGCCAGGCCGTATGTGGAGAAGATCAAGCAGCAGGCCGAGCCTGAAATCCTGAGCATTTTCAATGCGCCATATAACGTGTGAGGAGGTGCTGCATGGCACTGATAAAGGACAATGAAGCGCCTGTTTTTGACCGGGAGCAGGTGAATAAAGGTGATTTGATACGTGCAAAGCACCAGACATGGGATGAATACAGAAACGGGCTGGTTGTTAGCATAGCGGATGACCGGCTCGTTGCGCTGTATTACACCGGTTATGGAAATGTAACCAACCATTTCGTGATGCTGGCGGAAGAGGTGAGCCGTGGAGAGTGGCAGGCCGCATGGACCTCTGACCTGGAAGAAATTGCAAAGTTGGAGGGCGGTGATTGAGCGTGACGCTGGAAGAGCTGATATATGCCAGGCTGACCGGAAATGAGCAGCTGCGGGAGAAGCTGACAAAGTACATTGATGCGCCAGCTGTATTCCTGCAGCAATGCCCGGATGATACGGCGGATGGGTGGCATGGGATCCAGTACCCACGTGCGGATTACCTGGTTGACATGACGGCGGATCCGGAACGGCACAGCAGCGGGATTGTTACCGTGAACGTGTACAGCAACGATACCGGAAAGCCGCCGGAGGAAATTGCGCCGGATGTGCGCAAGGCCCTGTGTAACATTGTGATGCAGGCGGATGAACGGGCATATTGCATTGCCTGGGAGCGCACTGAGCTGTTTGACATGAGAACGGTGCAGAGCCCCAACACGCTTGTGAATGGATGCGCACTCACATTTTTGCTGATTGCGTTCCCCCGGCAGGAAACTAAAACGCCGGATCCGGCGCTCGCCGTGCAGGAATTCCTGAAACAGTGGGAGCCGGATGCCCTGATAATAGGCAAAGACCATATTGAATCTGTTTATGAGCCGAGCGATAAGCGCCCGGCTTTTTATGTGCGTATTTCAGGGCACAAAGAGAACCGGGCCACCTATGCGCTCCGCTGGATAGATTGCATGATCGCCATACATGTGATCGCACCAACACCGGAGGGCAGGAGCGCATGGTGCCGGTACCTGGCTGACACCCTGCACATGCTGGGTGAGGTAACAATGCTGGACGGCGCTCCCATGCTGGTGCTGGACCTGGCCGTTGACAATGCGGCTGAGTACCTGACCGTGGGGCAGATCGCAATCAAGGCGCAGTATGCGCTGGCGAACTATGGAAAGTATGCGCACCCGCTGAAAGAAAACTATTTTGACAGATAAGGAGGATGAAGAGATGGCAAAGAACAAGGCCACAGAGGCCGCTGAGGCGGCTGGAACCGAGCAGGCGAACATTTCCCCGGATGCACCTGAAAAGGCGGGAAATGGGGCAAATGGCGAAGCCACAGAGGCAAAAGAAGCAGTGTATACCGCTGCGGAATTTGCCAGGGCTGCAGCCAATGTTTTTGAAAAGCCGTACAGCCCTGACATTGTGATGGGCGCTTTCAAGATGGCCGGGAAAGACACGGCCACAAAGGCAGAGGCGGCTGAGATCGTGGGCAAATTTTTGAAAAAGGAGGTCAAGCTGAAATGAGCGGATTTTTTCAGGTAGGAGAAACAAAAGACAGGCCTGGCGTGTACCACCGGATTGAGAACGCAGGAGGCGTTGAGATTGCGGGGGCCAGGACCGGAATCGGGTGCGCAGTGGTGAGCGGAAACTGGGGCCCGCTGAATACACCGGTATCCATTGATCCGAGTGTTGACATTACAACGGTGATCGGTGCCGGTACCGGCGCTGTGGTTATCCAGGAGATGTTTACCGGGGGCGTGCAGGAGCTGATTGTCGTGCGTGTTGGCAGCGGCGGATCTGAGGGCTGCACCACGCTGAAAGGTACGGAGCTGAGTGAAACCAAGGATGCCATTAAGCTCACGGCCAAGTATCCGGGCAGCAGGAAGTTTTCCGTTTCCGTGAGGAAAAGCCTGGATAATGCCATACTGAAAGAGCTGACGATCTATGAGGGAACAAAGGCCCTGGAAACGGTGAGCTGGGTGGAATCCAGCAATGATGTGGTTGGCCTGGAATATGCGCTGAAAGACAGCAAGTATGTGAAGACCGAAGTGATCAACAAAATGTGTTCCGTTTCCGAGGTACAGCAGCAGGCGTTTGACGTTGGCACGGATCCGACCGTTGACACCGAGGCGTACAGCACCGGTTTTTCCGCAGCAGAGCCGGAAAAGAAAGACATGATCGTTGTGGATACGGATGATCCGGCGGTGCACAACCTCCTGGCCGCTTTTATTGAGCGTATTTACCAGGATGGTGAGTATCCCATGGCCTGCGTGGCAGAGAAATCGGAAACCAGCCTTGATGACAGGATGCTGCACGCTGGCGCATTCAATGATGAAAAGGTCATGTATGTGCTGAACAGCTGGGTGGATTCTGCCGGGATCGTATATGAAGGATACCGGGCGGCTGCCAGGATTGCCGGTATGATCTGCTCCGGCAGCGCAGCGGAATCCCTGACCCATACGGTTATCAAGGGCGCTGTTGGCCTGCGTGAGGGGCTGACCAATGCGCAGATCAAGGCGGCGCTGAGATCTGGCTGCCTGGTGCTGACCGTGAGCAAGAGCAGGCAGATCCAGATCGAAAAGGCTATCAATACGCTGGTGACACCGGACGCTGATCAGGATGCAGGGTGGAAGAAAATCCGCCGTGTGAAAGAGCGTTTTGAGCTGATGGACCGCATTGACACCACCCTGGAGCCTATGGTGGGCAAGGTGGACAATGACACGGATGGCAGGGCCGCCATTGTTGCGGCGGCGCAGCGTGTTATTGATGCCATGATCGGGGAGAAGAAACTGCTCGCCGGTACCGTGGTGGAGGATGAAGGGAACCCGCCGAGGGGTGACATGGCATGGTTTATCCTTGCCATTGATGACCTTGACAGCATTGAAACCATTTACCTGACGTACCGCTTCCGGTTTGCTGCCGAGGATGCTGAGTAAAGGAAAGGAGATAAAGGACTATGGCTATTATTAACACACAGGCGGTTGCGAACGCCAAGAAAGTGCTGACCGGCAAAAACGGCGCACTGTACAATGCCACAGGCAAGCTGCTGGCAACAATGGAAACCTACCAGGCGCAGGTAAACGTGACCAACACGAAATTCCAGCCCCTGGGGGATCCGCAGGAGCATGAAATCTTTACCAGCTACGGGCAGACGCTGACCTTTACGGAGATCGTTGTGGAGGATGGTGAGTTTATTACTGACCTGCTGGCGGGCATGAAGAGCGGCGAAATGCCGTCCTGGAATTTCCAGGGCGTGATCAAGGGCCGCAACGGTACAGAGGAGAGGCTGGTATACAATGACTGCGTGCCGTCCGGGAACATTGACCTGCAGAACGTGACCATTGGAGATCTGATCAAGAGACAGTGGAGCATGTTCGTGAACGGCGCTGTGAACCAGCAGGGCAAGCTGACGGCGTAAGAGCTGCCGCAGCATACAGACACTGACCAGAGGGCCACGGGGAAACCTGTGGCCCATTTTTAGAGATGGAGGATAAACCACATGGGCAAAAACGTGAATATTGCTGAGGAAACCATTGATGAAAGCATGGAAATGACAGAAGAGGCCAAAAAGGACCTCATACGGAAATATGAAGATGACATACTGGGCGGCCTGTTGGCGGCGGCAAACTACAAAGAGAGTGAGGATGAAACCGCCAAAATTGAGGTTGTAAGGAACGGCGCAGTTGTGCTGGCCTTCCGGATCCGGCCCCTGGGTGAAGAGGAATATTTGAAGTGTAAGAAAGACAACACGAACTACAAGCGCAACAAGAGCCTGGGGACCAGGATCGCAGAGAGCGTGGATGCCGCCAGGTACCGTGCGCAGCTGATCTATGAGGCCACGGTGGAAGAGGATCGGGAAAAGATTTGGATGAACCGTGACGCATGGAAAAAGCTGAACGTGCTGAACGGCATTGACCTGGTTGAGGTTGTGCTGAAAGCAGGGGAGAAGGATGAAATCCTGCAGAAACTGGATGAAATTTCCGGGTACAAGCCGAACCTGGAGGATGTGGCAAAAAACTAATTGAAGCCGGTGGAAAAACCACATTGCTGCACATTATTTTCCAGCGGCACCACATAAGCCTTGACGATTTCTTTTCCCGGTCCAGGGGAGATCAGGCATTTATGCTGGAAAGCATGAAAATACAGCTGAGAGCGGAAAAGAAACAGCGTGATGGCACGGCGGATGAAGAGGAAGGCGGTGAGTAAAGAGTGGCCGAAACTATAAAAATTGAAATACCTATTGAGGCGGTGGACCGAACGCAAGCCGGGATCCAGTCGGCTACCCGGAACCTGACCGCCTTTGAGAGATCCATGACCCGCACGCAGAGCCAGCTCGACCGGATGAACCGGAGCGGCGTGAACATTGAGATCGGGGCGGATGACAACGCCAGCCCCGTGCTGAATGGCGTGGAGGACAGCGCCAGCCGGGTGAGCGGACTGAGCGCAGATGTGAGCGTGGGCGTGGATGACAATGCCACGCAGGCAATCAGGAGCGCAGAGGATTCTGTGGAGAATTTTGACGGGCAAAGCGGATCGGCGGATATTGGAGCCGAGGACAACGCAACACCTGTTGTGCGTGCGGCCTCGGATGCCGTTGAGAACTTTTCCGGCAGCTCCGGATCCGCAGAGATCGGGGCGAACGATAACGCCAGCCCCGTGATAGACAGTGTGAGGGATAAGGCGGCGGCCTGGGATGGCAGCGTCTGGAACGCCACGGTCGGCATTATTGACGCTGCCACGGCCCCTATTAGTGCGCTTATGAGCGGGCTGAGTAACCCGCTGACGCAGGCAGGGGCGCTCCTGGGCGTGAGCGTGGGCCTGGGCGATACAATCAACACCTACAAGGGTTTTGAGAGCATGATGAGCCAGGTATCCGCCATTTCCGGTGCAACCGGCGGGGATCTGGATGCCCTGACGGCCAAGGCAAAGGAGATGGGCGCAACCACGAAATTTACCGCCACGGAATCTGCCGAGGCTTTTAATTTTATGGCAATGGCTGGATGGAAAACTTCTGACATGATCAGCGGCATTGACGGTATTTTGAACCTGGCCGCAGCTTCCGGGGAAAGCCTGGGAACCACCAGCGATATTGTGACGGATGCCCTGACGGCCTTCGGACTGAAAGCAGATCAGGCAGGGCGGTTTGCTGATGTTATGGCGCAGGCCAGCAGCAACGCCAACACCAATGTTTCCATGCTGGGTGAATCATTTAAGTACGTGGCTCCGGTTGCGGGTGCCATGAATTACAGCATTGAGGATACATCCCTGGCACTGGGCCTGATGGCCAACGCCAGTGTAAAGGGCAGCATGGCCGGTACCGCATTAAAAACCGCCATTGCTAATATGGCCTCCCCTACGGATACCATGGCAACGGCAATGGAGAAATACGGGATCAGCCTGACAGACAGTGAGGGCAACATGAAATCCCTGGGTGACGTGCTGAAAAACCTGCGCACCAGCCTGGGCGGATTATCGGAAACAGAGCAGACCGCAGCGGCCTCCGCAATATTTGGCAAAGAAGCCATGGCGGGGATGTTAGCGATTATAAACGCCAGCGAGGATGATTATAACAAGCTGGCAGCCGCAGTTTACAATGCGGATGGCGCTGCGCAGCAGATGGCAGACACCATGCTGGACAACCTGGAGGGCAGCCTGACCCTGATGGGATCCGCCGTGGATGGCGTGAAAAATGCTTTCGGTGAGCGGCTGGCCCCGTATATTGCGGGCGTGGCCGATATGATCACAGCGGCAATGCCAGCAGCAGAGGAGGCGCTGACCGGCCTGATGGATTTTGTGGACGGCAAGGCCGCCGGGATAAAGCGCAGCATTGACAGCATGATGAACTCGGAGGAGTGGCAAAATGCGGACCTGTTTGGCAAGGTAAACATTGCATGGGATAAGCTGGTGGCGGAACCCTTTACAAAATGGGCAGGCACCAAGGGCAAGAATCTGTTATCCAAGGGCCTGAGCTCCCTGTTTAGTGAGGCGGGGAAAATCCTGCCGGGCGGTGAGGATGCCGGGCTGATGTCCTGGCTGAGCGCTGGCGTGATTGCCAAGGGCGCAACCTCCCTGATCGGCGGCGCACGTGGCATTGTGGAGGCGCTGACACCTATCGGCGGCGCTATAAGCAATATTGCAAGCGCAGCCTCCAATGCCGGGAGCATTGGCGGATTTTTTAGCAACATAGGCAGCATGATCCCCATGGGCGGCAAGATTGCGCTGGCGGCGGCAGCCATTACAGCGGCGGTGGCGGCAATTAAGGTTGCCATAGACAACTACAACCAGACACAGCTGAATAACAGCTTGGAAGAGCATTTCGGGCATATACAGCTATCCGCAAAAGAGGCAGAGGAGGCTGCGTCCGGAATACTTAATGCCAAGTATCTCGTGAACATTGACCTGGCAATGAACGCCATAAATGGCGCAGATGAAATGCGGGAGGCGGCGCAGAAAGCGCTGGATGATAACGAGGTGCTGACCTGGAAAAGCAGCGTGGGCATAGAGCTGACTCCGGACGAACAGCAGGAGTACAAGGACAACATAAGCACTTTTGTGGATTCCAAAATTTCCGAACTGGAAAAACGGACTTTTGCGGCGCACATAAACGTGCAGACCTTCCTGGGGAATACCGAAGAGGGCTCCACGCTGGCAGCGTCCATTGAAGAATGGGCCAGGGCGGACACCATTGAACTGACAGCATTGTCCGGGGACCTGCAAAATGCAGTGGAAACGGCTCTGCAGGACGGCATTATAAATGTGAATGAAGCGCAGGCCGTGGCGGCGCTGCAGGACAAGATGAACAGCATAACCAGCCGCTGGAAAGAGGCTGAGGCGCAGGCGCAGATGGACTGGATAAATCAGGAGTACGGCAGCCTGAGCGGCAAAGAACTGACTTCGGATTCCTTTACCTCCGTTGTGGAGGCGCTGGCCGGACAGCGGCAGGCGGCAGCTGAATCAACAGAGGCGGCGGCCAAAGAGTTTTATGCGCAGCTGAACGCAGCGGAATCCGCTGGAAGGATAACCGCAGACCAGAGCGCAAATTATAAATCCCTGGCCGGTGAGGCAATCCGAAACCAGCGGGCAACCGACCTGATGAACAGCCTGAACTTTGAAACAAACACGCTGGATGACACGTATGGCAGCAAAATCCAGGACAGCAGCCAGAAAGTGCAGGCGGCGGCAAGTGAAGCCGTGCAGATGGCGCAGTCGGAGCTGGCAAACGGCATGATGGGCAGATGGGCGTTGACAATGGATCAGGATGCAGGATCCCTGAGCGGCGGAAACGGCAAGGGCCTGTTTGGTGTGGTGAATGATGCGGACCAGAACGCACTAAACAGCATATGGCAGGCCATGAAACCGGATGCGGATGCCATGACAAGCCTGATTGATGAATATGCAGCGACCGGCCAGCAGGTGCCGAAACAGATCATGGATAAATTTAATGAAACCATGATGACGGGCGCAGCCGCCGGTGATGCAGATGCGGCGTGGCAGGTATACGCAAATTCCCTGGCGGAATCCGGTGACAAAGCCCTGATTGATGCCATAGGGGAAATGGCGGAAAACGGAAACCTGCCGGAAGAATTTAACAAGGCGTGGCAGCGTGCCATGCTGGAAACCACAGAGGAGGGGCTGCAGCTGGACGGCCTGAAAGCCGAGGTAAACGGCATGGAGGTGGATACAGCCTCCCTGTCTGACAGCGTGCAGGAGGCGCTGAGCAATATTGAGGCTTCCGGGAATACGGTGCAGGTATCCGGCTCTGACATTGAGGTGACACTGGGAGAGGTTGCTGTAAATGAGGGTGATGCCCTGGGCAAGATCGCTGAGGCGGTCGGTATGACCATTGATCAGCTGAAAGAATACAACGGCCTGGCAAGTGATACTGAGGTGGATGTGGGCATGAAAATCCGGATCCCCATGGAGCAGATTGACGTGGATACCAGCGGCGTGCAGACAGCAACGCAGGAGAGCCTGCAGAGCGCCGAGGGCAGCGCAGATACAACCATGCAGGCGGATGTGACTGTGGAGGCCGGTGAGGTGGATGCAAGCGCCGCAAAGGCGTCCGCAGACACTGAGACAGATGCGGCATTTGCAGAGCCGCACGAAACAACCGGATCCGCAAACGTGACGCTGGACCAGACCAACAACTCCGCAGAGGTTTACAGCCAGGTCGGCAGTGACCTGCAGGGGGCCATGAGTGCCGGATACAGTGTGAGCACGAACGCCAGCATACACGTAAACTATTCTATTGCTAACCCCACGGCCAGCATTAGCTTTTCCGGCGGCGGCACGGGATCCGCAACGGTATCCGCTTCGCTGAACGCTGCTGGCGGGCGCATTGACAGCAAAGAACTGTCCTGGCTGGGGGAGGAGGGGCGTGAGTACGTTATCCCCACCGTACCGGGCCGCAGGGGCAGAGGCATTGCGCTGTGGGAGCAGGCCGGGCAGGATTTGGGTGTGCTGGATTCCAACGGCAATATTGGAGCCCACGCAACCGGCGGCATTGTGGGCGCTGGCACCGGCGAAGAGCTGCCGAGTGATGCCATTATCCCGCTGACACCGGAAAAAGAGGATGATGGTGCGGATGATGTGGCAGATGGCGGTACCGCTGTGGCAATGGACGCAGCCCCGCAGGCACAGCAGGGCGGCGGGAATACCTTTGAAATCCATGTTGACATGAGCCCGGTGATCAAAATTGAGGGTGACGGGATGGATGAACAGAAAATTTTTGATGTGCTCCAGGCCCGGATCCGTGAGATGGCAGATGAACTGGGTGACGAAATCGCAGAGCGCATGGGCAAGATTTTTGCCAACATGCCATTAGTACAGGAGGCGTAAAGGGATGGATATATATTTGACACCGTCCGGCGGCACCAAAATCCAGTTCCCTATGCTGCCGGAAAAAGTAAATTTGGGTGCTGATGCAAAGTTTATGACATACAGCATTATTTCCCTGGGGGATGTAAAAATCCCCCGCGGGAAAGGCACTGAGGAAATATCCTGGTCTGGCATTTTCCCTGGCAAAATCCGCAAGAAAAACCCGCTTGTGCGGAAATTTACAAAGCCGGATACCCTGATAAAGGATATGGAAAAGTGGCGTGACAATGGTACAAAATGCACGCTGCTGGTAACTAACACGTGCATAAATTACACGGTTTACATATC
>ULYF01042679.1_pt1 | contig 25777 bp, 22 predicted proteins | sample 1961941 | NCBI WGS metagenome assembly ULYF01 (sample SAMEA4835857, study PRJEB28245) | human gut metagenome | biome: gut microbiome; material: fecal sample | place: Denmark | collected 2008 | reverse complement strand
ATAAACTAATGAAACGAGGTACAAACCCATGGATGAGATAGTTTAAAGCGGGTATTGATGAATAAAATAACATCAATACCCGCTTTTTCTGCGGTAAAATCCTGGCTCGGCTGAAGGAGCAGGTGACCGGTTTAAATTCCCTGCAGCTCAAACGGCGGCGTATACTCTTCCTTTGCGCTGCTTTTTTCCTGCATAAAACCGCTGTCAAGCCCGAGAGCTATGGCATGGTCGACTACTTTCTCATATTCATAGGTGGTGATGCGGCGGTTTATTTCAGGATAGTCCTGGCTTTTATAGAAGGGGGTGTACTGGCTCATCAGGCTGATGAGGAACTGTTCTCTGGGAAGAGACCGGCTGATCCAGTCCAGCAGCCGTATAGAATCTTCCTTCTGGCCGGGCAGAACCATATGGCGGATAATGGTGCCTCTTTTCATCAGGCGGCAGGTCTGCTGGCCGTCGGAAAAATCCTCGAAGACAAGAGGGCCGGTCTGACGGATCATGAGTTTGACAGCCTCAGATGCAGCCTCAAAATAGTCAGGGGCCGCAGAGTAGCGCCGGGAAAGGGAGCTGTCCATGTATTTCAGATCCGGCAGCCAGATGTCTATATACGGCTCAAGGGTGCGGATGGTTTCCAGACTTTCATATCCGCCGCAGTTGTAGACGACCGGGATGGTGAGCCGCCCTTTGACGCGGTCAAGGGCCTGTATGACAGAGGGCACATACTGAGTGGCTGTGACCAGGTTGATATTGTGCGCGCCCTGCTCCTGCAGTTCCAGAAAGATATCGGCAAGACGGGAGAGGCTGATTTCCCGCCCAAATCCCTCACTGCTGATTTTATAATTCTGACAGAAACAGCAGCGCAGAGTACACCCGGAGAAAAAGACGGTGCCGCTTCCGTTTATGCCGCTGATGCAGGGCTCTTCCCACTGGTGCAGAGCAGCCCGGGCTGCTTTTGCGACAGGGCCGCAGCCACAGAAGCCAGATTCCCTGTACCTGTCGACGCCGCAGCTGCGAGGACAGAGGCGGCAGGACTTGTAGGCGTCCATAAAGGATAAACTGTTATAATCTGAAGTTATATCTGATGTCTGATAATTCATATCTCCCCCGATTGACATGGCTGACAGAAGCCTTTAAAATAATTTAACATATCAGTCTGCCGCAGGGCAGTTTTCTGTGACTGCTGCCGGCCCGGAAAACTCCTCTGCAGACAGATTCGACAATAAGTATAGCAGGAGCAGGGAAAAAATGGCAAGAAAAAAACAGACGGACAGCCCTTTTATGCAGGCATTTCCCAAAACAGTACCCGTGATGGTAGGCTATCTGTTTTTAGGGATCGCTTATGGAATTCTGATGAGTGTGAATGGTTTTGGCGCCATATGGGCTGTGCTGATGAGCATTATCGTGTATGCCGGAAGTCTGCAGTACGTGGGCATTAATCTTCTGACAGCAGCCGTGAGCCCGGCAGCTGCTTTTCTGATGGCTCTGATGATCAATGCACGCCATCTTTTCTATGGAATTTCCATGTTGGGAAAATATTCCGAAATGGGAAAATGGAAGCCCTATCTGATTTTCGGACTGTCAGACGAAACCTTTTCCGTCGTCTGCGCTGAGCCCCGGCCTGAAAACCAGACAGAGAAGAGAAAATTTTTCTGGATCACATTTCTTGACCAGTGCTACTGGGTGGCAGGAACCCTTTTAGGCTCTGCTGCCGGAGAAGTGATTTCTTTCAATACGGAAGGGCTGGATTTTGCCCTGACTGCGCTTTTTGTAGTAATTTTTACAGAACAGTGGCTGTCGGCTGACAGTCACGTTCCGGCGCTGACGGGAGTGATCTGTTCTGTCGTCAGTCTGGCCCTGTTCGGAGCAGACCGGTTTATCATTCCGGCTATGCTCCTGATCCTGGCTGCGGTCTCGGCCGGTTACAGGAAGAATGCGTCGGAATTAAAGGGAAAAGGGATAACAAAAGAGAAGGGAGAAGAGTTTAATGGACAATAGATATATGCTTATGATTCTGGCAGCCCTGACAGCGGGGACGGTGATAACCAGGTTTCTGCCCTTTCTTCTGTTTCCCCAGGGCAGGAAAATGCCCAGATACGTGGAGTATCTGGGCGGGACGCTTCCCTATGCCACCATGGGGCTTTTAGTTGTCTACTGCCTGAAGGGAGTGGATATCCTTCAGGCTCCCTTTGGGATTCCGGAGATTTTGTCCTGCGCAGCTGTGGCGCTGCTCCATGTGCTGAAAAGAAATTCTCTTTTGAGCATCGGGGCGGGGACTGTGCTCTATATGGTTCTGGTGCAGGCCGTATTTTAGGCGGGCACCTGGAACAGGGAACAGAAGGCAGAGCAGAGTCCTTCTCTGACCGGACATAAACTGATCAGCCAGAGGGAAATTAGTCCCCGCATACTGCGACTTAAGGGGTGTCCGTGGCGGAAGGAATTTTGGGAAGCATGTGGTGAATATCATCATATGCTTCCCTTTCTGCTTCCGACTGGGGAAGGGAGGGAATCAGTCCGGTGCAGTCCGTGGCGGAGCAGGTATCCAGATCCGATATATCTGAAAAGCGGGGAGGATTCCTGTCCATAGCCCGCAGCTCTTTTTCATACCGTCTCCGCAGTTCATCCGCGGTCATTTTCCGGATGGGAGGATTTTTTTCCGGATGCATCCTCTCCCCGTTTCTGCTGTAATTGCTGTCATCACTTTCATGGATAGATTTCATATGATCACCTCATCCTATAATGTGTTCCGCAGATGAAAAAATATGCGCTTGCGTTTACGCATCCTGCAGAGCAGTTCTGACAGCATTCCAGGCTGTGACAAGGCGGTCGAGAGACCAGGCGGCATTGGCAGGGCTTGTGGAAGGAAGGCAGAGGGCAGGTCTGCCTGTATCGTTCAGACAGTATTTGTCGTAGAGCCTGCCGGCGGTTCTGCCGTTTGTAAAAATCTGGCACACAGGGGCGGCGCAAAGGATGCGGTTCAGGTTATTTGGAACTGCATTCCGGATGGAACTGTCGCTGGACCCCGTTATCTCGCAGCTTTCTATGACGTCCCACAAAGCGATATGGTTTCTCAGCAGAAATTCCTTTTTTTCAGCAATGTCTGACGGAAGCGGCTGGCCGGGTACGGCTGCCAGTACACCCCAGAAACGATTCTGGGGATGGCCGTAAAAAAACTGGCTTTCCCTGGATTTGACGGAGGGAAAGGAACCCAGAATCAAAATTTTGGAATGGCTGTCAAAAACAGGGGGAATCGTGTGTATTTCTCTTGACATAAGTGCTCTCCTTCGCAGATTTTTTCAAGCGTACCACAAAAAAGCCGGGTGCGCAACCCGCCCCAGGGGGAGAAGGGACGGCTGATCTTTATAACATTTTAATATTTTCAGTTCTTGATTTATGGGGAAATGGACACTATAATGGTATAGAATAGGTGGAGCATAATCTATTCAGAATGGAGAACTTACATTTATGGATAACAACAGTAAGAATGGCAACAATCAGAAAGAGCCGAAGAGAGGGAACATTACGGTTTTTGTCATTACCATGATCTTTACATTAATCTGTGTCATGGGCATGAACTCACTGCTGAACCGGACGAATACGGAAAAGCTGCCGTACAGCGAGTTTAACGACATGCTGGAAAATGGTGAGGTAGAATCGGTAGTCATTAACGGAAATAAGATTACGATTATTCCAAATGAGAAATCTGACAAGTACACAGCCAGCAGAGATAGATGGGGAAACCTGATTGGAAAGGAGTATTATACAGTACCGATCTACGATCCGGATCTGTTGAATAAGCTGGAACAGGCGGGAGTGGAGAGATACGAGGAGGCTGAAGCTGATGCCAGCGCCCAGGTTATGGCTTTCCTCATGAGCTGGATTCTGCCGGTTGCGCTACTGTTCCTGCTTTTTAACTTTATGATGAAAAGGATGGGCGGCGGAAACGGAATCATGGGTGTTGGAAAGAGCAACGCCAAGGTCTATGTCCAGAAGGAAACAGGCATTACCTTCAAGGACGTGGCAGGTGAGGACGAGGCCAAGGAGTCGCTGAAGGAGATTGTGGATTTTCTTCACAACCCCGGAAAGTACACGAAGATTGGCGCAAAGCTGCCCAAGGGCGCGCTGCTGGTAGGCCCTCCGGGAACCGGAAAGACACTGCTTGCCAAGGCTGTGGCAGGAGAGGCAAAGGTGCCGTTCTTCTCCCTGTCTGGTTCTGACTTTGTGGAGATGTTTGTGGGCGTGGGAGCCTCCCGTGTCCGCGACCTGTTTAAGCAGGCTCAGGAGTCTGCGCCGTGTATTATTTTCATTGACGAGGTGGACGCCATCGGAAAAAGCCGTGATTCCCGTCTGGGAGGGAATGATGAGAGGGAGCAGACCTTAAACCAGCTTCTCTCGGAGATGGATGGTTTTGATTCCTCCAAGGGACTTCTCGTTATGGCTGCCACTAACCGTCCGGAGATTCTGGATCCGGCTCTTCTGCGCCCCGGCCGTTTTGACAGACGGGTGATTGTAGATAAACCGGACTTAAAGGGAAGAATCAATATCTTAAAGGTTCACTCAAAGGATGTAAAGCTGGATGAAACCGTAAACTTTGAGGAGATTGCGCTGGCTACCTCCGGCGCCGTAGGCGCGGATCTGGCCAATATGATGAATGAGGCCGCCATCACAGCCGTCAAGCACGGCCGCAGTGCCGTTTCACAGAAGGATCTGTTTGAGGCGGTGGAGGTTGTTCTGGTAGGAAAAGAGAAAAAGGACAGGATTCTCAGCAAAGAGGAGCGCAGGATTGTATCCTACCACGAGGTAGGCCATGCGCTGGTAAATGCCCTTCAGAAGGATGCAGAGCCGGTTCAGAAGATTACCATTGTTCCGAGAACGATGGGTGCTCTGGGCTACGTGATGCAGGTTCCTGAGGAGGAAAAATACTTAAATACAAAGAAAGAAATCCATGCCATGCTGGTAGGCTTTCTGGCCGGCCGCGCGGCAGAGGAGATTGTCTTTGACACGGTAACCACAGGAGCAGCCAACGATATTGAACAGGCCACAAGAATTGCCAGAGCTATGGTGACCCAGTACGGAATGTCTGATAAGTTCGGACTGATGGGGCTTGCCACCAGAGAGGATCAGTACCTGAGCGGACGAACCGTGTTAAACTGCAGCGACGAGACAGCGGCAGACATTGACAAAGAGGTCATGATGATTCTCAAGGAGGCTTACGACGAGGCGAAGCAGATGCTGTCAGAGAACAGGGATGCTCTTGATGCCATAGCGGCCTTCCTGATTGAGAAGGAAACGATTACCGGCAAGGAGTTTATGAAGATCCTTCGCGAGATCAAGGGGCTGCCTGAGCCGGAGGAGGGCAGCAGGGAAAGCCGTCTGGAGGAAAAGAAAGAATCGCCAGACAGAGGCGCCCTGCAGGAGACTGAAAGCTCCGTTGCTGAGGCGGCGGAAGAATCTGAGGCTGACTGTTTGCCCTCCGGTGCACCGGCAGATTCAGACACAGGGGACAGCGGGAATGTGACTGTGAAAGAAAGCGGAGCGGATAAAAAAACGGACTCTGAAGAATAGGAACACCCTAAGAAACTGAGAAAACAAATGGAAAAGCAGGCCGCTTCGGCGGCAGCAAAAAACGCCTGTGCAGATGGAAAGTATACATGAATGTATCTTTCTCCTCTGCACAGGCGTTTTTTAACAGTTTTTCCGGGGCCGTTTCTGCGGCTCCCGAAACGTCTAGTGGTAGAGCTTTTTATGCTCGTAAACGGGTTCGCAGGTCAGCTCCACGCCGAGCTTCTTGAACACCTTAATGTCCACATCGGAGAGCATAACAGAGGTGTGAACCTGGCAGCCTTTCAGCTTTGGAAGCTGCTTCATAGCCTTCTGTGCAACCTCGTCGGAGGCTGCGCAGGCGGAGAGAGCGATGAGGATTTCATCTGTATGGAGGCGAGGATTGACACCGCCCAGGTAATCCACCTTCAGCTTCTGGATTGGCTCAATAGAGGCCGGGGAGATCAGATGGCGCTCATGGGGGATCTCTCCCAGAACCTTTACTGCGTTGAGCAGGAGGGCGGCAGATGCACCCAGCAGGTTGCTGGTCTTTCCTGTGACGATAGTTCCGTCCGGCAGTTCAAGGGCAGCAGCCGGTGCGCCTTCTTTTTCAGCCAGCTCATTGGCGGCAGGAACGACGGCTCTCATGTCTGTGGAAATTTTGGCCTGTTTCATCAGGATCTCAATCTTGTAGACCTCGTTCTTAGCACCTGGCTGCTCCTTGACTACACGGCTTAATGCCTGATAATAGCGGCGGATAATCTCCTGTCTGGAGGCCTCACAGCAGGCTTCGTCATCACAGATGCAGTTGCCGGCCATGTTTACGCCCATATCGGTGGGAGACTTGTAGGGGCAGCTTCCGTAAATGCCCTCGAAGATAGCATTGAGAACAGGGAAAATTTCAATATCCCGGTTGTAGTTGACAGTAGTTACGCCGTATGCCTCCAAGTGGAAGGGATCGATCATATTTACATCATTCAGATCTGCCGTGGCTGCCTCATAGGCCAGGTTGACCGGATGCTTGAGCGGAATATTCCAGATAGGGAAGGTTTCAAACTTGGCGTAGCCGGCCTTGATCCCTCTCTTATTTTCGTGGTAGAGCTGGGACAGGCAGGTAGCCATCTTTCCGCTGCCGGGGCCTGGAGCAGTCACGATCACCAGCGGCTTTGTAGTTTCAATGTACTCATTCTTTCCATATCCCTCGTCGCTGACGATAAGGGATACATTGGATGGATACCCCTCAATGATATAGTGGCGGTAAACCTTGATTCCGAGATTCTCCAGCTTCTTTTTAAAGAGATCAGCGCTGGACTGTCCTGAATAGTGAGTAATCACAACGCTTCCCACGTAAAGACCCTTATCCGTGTAGGTCTGAATCAGGCGGAGAACATCCACGTCATAGGTAATTCCGAGATCGGAACGGACTTTGTTTTTCTCAATGTCTGCCGCGTTGATGGCGATGACGATTTCAGCCTGATCTGCAAGCTGAAGAAGCATGCGCAGCTTACTGTCAGGTGCAAAGCCCGGGAGCACCCTTGAAGCATGGTAGTCGTCAAACAGCTTCCCGCCGAATTCCAGATAAAGCTTGTCACCGAACTGTCCGATTCTCTCGCGGATGTGATCGGACTGCATTTTCAGATACTTGTCATTATCGAATCCTGTTCTCATATTTTACCGTCCTTATCTAATCTGTAAATTTTGTACCACTGTAAATTTTCCTATCTATTATGCTACAAAAAATGGATTTTGAGTAGAGGGAAAATCAATTTTTTTGGAAAAACTTTCTCTGAGGCGGTGAAACGGAGGATGCAGAAGGGTCAGGAGAGAAAATCAGAGCTGCTATTTTTCTGCAGGTGAAGAGGGATTTTGACTGGCACAGGCGGGTGGAAAATGATATAATAGCCAGGATAAGAAGGGATAAAAGAAAAGAGAAAAGTCATGTTTGAAAATAGAGGAAAGAAGAGAGCGCTGCTTGCTGCGCTTTTGCTTGCCGCAGCTTTGCCCCTGGCAGGCTGCACAAGATATACGCCTCCGGAAATGGAGAGCGGGGAGGCTGTACCGGAGAGCGGGAGGGCTGTCCAGGAAACAGCGGAAACTGATGAAGGCCAAGCGGCGGCCGAAGGAACAGCTTCCGGTAAATCGGGAGAAGATGAGAGCACTGTGAGGGCAGAGGCTGCCGGGCCTGTGATTGAAATTTACGACGATGCCTGGAGCACAGACAGCCCCAGGGAACCCGTAAAAGTAAAAGGGATCTATATCTCGGCTTATGCAGCGGGAAGCAGGGAGAGGATGGCCCGGATTATCGAGGAGATCGACAGGACAGAGCTGAACGCTGTGGTGATTGATTTTAAGGATGACAACGGAAATATCACGGCAGAGGTGGAAAGCCCGATGCTTCAGGAGCTGGGAGTCTGCAGGCCCTATATCAGTGATCTGCCCGGACTCCTTTCGGAGCTCAGGGAACATGGCATTTACACCATTGCCAGAGTAGTCTCTCTTCGGGATCCGAAGATGGGTGAGACAAGGCCCCAGTGGTGTTTTCAGTCAGAGAGCGGAGAGGTTCTGAGAGACAGTGATAAAATGGCCTGGCTGGATCCATACAATGAGGAGGTACGGGAGTACCTGGCGGAAGTCGGAAGGCAGGCGGCACTGGCAGGGTTTGACGAGGTGCAGTTTGACTATATCCGTTTTTCCACAAATAACAGTCTGCAGAAGGCAGCCGTGAAAGCAGCGGGAGAAAGCTCAAAAACAGACATTATCACGGAGCTTGCAGGATATATATATGATGAGCTGAGCAGTGAGGGAGTGTATGTGTCGGCGGATGTATTTGGAGCGATTATCTCCAGCAGCGGCGATGCCCAGGCAGTGGGACAGGACTATGCCGCTCTGGCCTCCAGCCTGGACTATATCTGCCCTATGATTTATCCGTCCCACTATGGAGATGGAAATTTTGGACTGGACCATCCGGATCTGCATCCCTATGAAACGATTATGGGGGCCCTGGCAGACTCAAAGACGGCTCTTGACACGGCAGGAACTGAAACGACACAGAAAACGGCGGTGGTGCGGCCGTGGCTTCAGGATTTTACGGCTTCCTGGCTGAAAAATCACATTGCCTACGGCGGCGAAGAGATCCGAAGCCAGATCCAGGCGGTTTATGATGCAGGCTATGAGGAATGGATCCTGTGGAGCGCATCGAACAAATACCATTACGGCGCATTGGAATCAGAGGAAGAGCAGCAGAATTAAAGGACGGAGGCAGATATGATGGACAGAATCCCAAAACCGGGAGAATTTTACCGGCATTTTAAAAATAACATGTATCAGGTACTGGCAGTTGCAGAACACTCAGAAACAGGGGAGCAGCTTGTGATCTACCAGGCACTTTACGGTACGTTTGGAATCTATGCCCGCCCCCTGAGCAGCTTTGTGAGCCCGGTGGACAGAGAAAAATACCCCGATGCGGCCCAGCACTACCGCTTTGAGCGGGTAGAGCTCAGAAAACCGGGAGCAGTCACAGCTGCCGCCTCACCTGCTTCTCAGCCGGCGCCGTCCGGACAGGAGGAAAAGGCGGGAGAAGGGCCAGGCGCAGACAGCCGGTCAGAAAAGCTGCAGGGCCTGCAGGAACCGGGAAGAGGCAGCCGGAACGGGGAGGCGCAGCCCGGGGAGGAAACAGGGGAGAAGAATTCAGAAGCTCCGTCAGAGGAGGAGCGCTCCCGCATTTATGAGAGGGCAGCCTATGAGAGGGAGACTTATGGGAGAGACAGCGGTCTTGCAGGACGGGGGATTGTATCGTCCCAGAGAGCCGGAGGCTACGGCTTTTCTCCGATTGAGCCGGTTCCGGATCAGCCAAATCCCTTTCTGATTGAATTTCTCGATGCCGAGGACATAGAGGATCAGCTGGCCATACTCCGCAAGATGGAGGGCTGTGTGGGAAAGAGGGAGCTGGACAGCATCTGCGTGTACCTGGATATCAGCACCCGCTATGGCAGCCTTGAGGAGCAGACAGAGGGAATCCGAAAGTACCTGAAAATGCAGCTGAAGTATGACGCATCACGGCTGCGCAGGGGTTATCAGGAGCCGATGGGGAGAGGCCGGGACTAGGACAGACCGGGTGAGGCAGCGAACCGGGGACAGGGCAGACAAGATGAAAAAAGCGTGAGAACAGCAGAAGGTGGAGAATCAGCCCAATGTTTAATATAGAAGAGGAACTGAAGAAGCTCCCGGCCCAGCCGGGGGTTTACATTATGCACGACGACAAGGATGAGATAATCTATGTGGGAAAGGCCATCAGCCTGAAAAACAGGGTGCGCCAGTATTTCCAGAGCAGCAGGAACAAGACGGCGAAGATTGAAAAGATGGTTTCCCGGATCGCCAGATTTGAGTACATCCTGACGGACTCGGAGCTGGAGGCTCTTGTGCTGGAATGCAATCTGATCAAGGAGCACAGGCCGAAATACAATACCATGCTCAAGGACGACAAGACGTATCCTTACATTAAAGTGACGGTCTCCGAGGCTTTTCCCAGAATCCTGTTTTCCAGGACAATGAAAAAGGATAAAAACAAGTATTTCGGCCCCTTTACCAGCTCCGGGGCAGTGAAGGATATGATTGACCTGCTCCATAAGATTTACCGGATCAGAACGTGTTCCAGAAACCTGCCGAGGGACATCGGAAAGGACAGGCCCTGTCTTTACTACCATATCAGGCAGTGCGACGGGCCCTGCCAGGGATTTATCTCACAGGAGGATTACCAGAAGCAGATTAAAGAGGTTCTGGATTTCCTGAGCGGAAAATACGATCCGGTGACAAAGCTCCTGACAGACAGGATGTACGCGGCCTCAGAGGAGATGGAGTTTGAGAAGGCGGCGGAATACAGGGACCTGTTAAAGAGTGTGCGCCAGATTGCCCAGAAGCAGAAGATCACAAGCCAGAGCATGGATGACCGTGATATTATCGCTATGGCCAAGGATGAGCGGGATGTGGTGGTACAGGTATTCTTTGTCAGGGACGGAAGACTGATCGGCAGAGAGCATTTCCATGTGGAGGCTGGGACGGCGGAGACAAACAGCCAGATTTTAAACGGCTTTGTCAAGCAGTTCTATGCGGGGACGCCCTTCATCCCCCATGAGATCTGGTGCCAGGAGGAGCTGGAGGACGCAGAGGTAATATCCAGCTTTTTAAGCGGCAGAAGAGGGCAGAAGGTGAAAATCCTCGTTCCCAAGAAGGGGGAGAAGGAGAAGCTGGTAGAGCTTGCCAAGAAGAATGCCAAGATGGTGCTTGACCAGGACAAGGAGAAAATCAAGAGGGAGGAGCTGCGCACGACAGGCGCCATGAACCAGATAGGAGGCCTCATCGGGCTTTCCAGGGTGAGGCGGATTGAGGCCTATGATATTTCCAATATCAGCGGCTTTGAGTCAGTAGGCTCTATGATTGTCTATGAGGATGGAAGGCCAAAGAGGAACGACTACAGAAAATTCCGCATAAAGACGGTCCAGGGACCCAACGACTACGCATCCATGAGGGAGGTTCTCACCAGGAGATTTTCCCACGGGCTTGCGGAGCGGGAGGAGATCCTGGAGGGAGGCGGGGATCTCTCCATGGGAAGCTTTACCCGTTTTCCGGACCTGATTATGATGGACGGCGGCAGAGGCCAGGTCAATATTGCCCTGGAGGTGCTTGAAGAGCTTGGAATCGCCATCCCCGTCTGCGGAATGGTGAAGGATGACAGCCACAGAACCAGGGGGCTTTACTACAACAACGAGGAGGTTCCCATTGACAGGTATTCAGAAGGGTTTAAGCTCATCACAAGGATTCAGGATGAAGCCCACCGGTTTGCCATAGAATATCACAGAAGCCTCAGGGGAAAGACGCAGGTGCGCTCGGTGCTGGATGACATCAGGGGGATTGGCCCTGCCAGAAGGAAGGCGCTTATGCGCTATTTTAAGACTATTGAGGCGGTCAGAGAGGCAGGCGTGGAGGAGCTTCTTGAGGTCCCTCAGATGAATCAGGCAGCGGCGGAGGCCGTTTACAGCTTCTTTCACAGTCAGGGGTGACAAATAGCAAAAAAGATGGTACGATCAGAAAATATGAAGACACAGGACGCGGAAGGAACGAACAGAGGGAAAAACCGCGGGAAACGTGAAAAAAGAAAACGCAGAAAAGGAGAAACATGCCATGTATGGAGTAACGATCAAAGAGCTGATTGAGAAGATGGATCTGAAAAATATGACGCCAGAGCTGGATACGGAGAAAACAGTGCTGGTTCACCCGGATGTAAACCGTCCGGCTCTGCAGCTTACCGGCTTTTTCGATCACTTTGACAAGGAGAGGGTTCAGATCATCGGGTATGTGGAGCAGGCCTATCTGGATACGCTCACCAGCGAAAGACGGCGTCAGGTCTACGACAAGCTGATTTCCAGCAAGATTCCGTGTCTGCTTTACAGCCGCGGGATGCAGCCGGACGAGTGCGTGCTGGAGCTGTGCAATTATTACGGAGTTCCCTGCATGGTGTCTAAAAAGCCTACGTCCAATCTGATGGCAGAGGTGATCCGCTGGCTGAATGTAAAGCTGGCCCCTATGATCAGCATTCACGGTGTTCTGGTCGATGTGTTCGGCGAGGGCGTGCTGATTATGGGAGAGAGCGGAATCGGAAAAAGCGAGGCTGCCCTGGAGCTGATTAAGAGGGGACACAGGCTGGTCAGCGACGATGTGGTAGAGCTCAGGAGAGTCAGTGACGACACTCTGATCGGCTCCGCACCTGATATTACCCGCCATTTTATCGAGCTTCGGGGAATCGGGATCATCGATGTGAAGACGCTGTTCGGTGTGGAGAGCGTGAAGGATACCCAGTCCATCGACATGGTAATCAAGCTGGAAGAGTGGGATAAGGACAGAGAGTACGATCGCCTGGGAATGGAAGATCAGTATATCGAGTTTTTGGGAAATAAGGTAGTGTGCCACTCCATTCCCATCCGTCCAGGCAGAAACCTGGCGATTATTGTAGAATCCGCCGCCGTCAATTACAGACAGAAGAAAATGGGCTACAATGCGGCAAAGGAGCTCTACAACCGTGTTCAGGCCAATCTGGCTGTAAAAAACGATTAAGGGACTGAGAACAGTTTTTTGCCGGAAGAACGCTCCGCCTGCAGAAAGGCGCACTTGGCCTGCTCAGGACGGGAGCGGTGGAAAAATGGAAAGGATAAAGACAGCTTATGCGTGATTTTTATGAGAGTCTCTGTGAGGCAGCAGGGGGAGAGGCCGTAAGGGCAGACGAGCCCATGGCTGCCCACACGACCTTCCGGACGGGAGGAAAGGCCGCATTTTTTGCGGCTGTGCAGAATGAGGCAGCGCTGCGGCGTGTGACGCTTCTGTGCAGGGAGCGGGGGGTACCATTTTATCTTCTGGGAAACGGAAGCAACCTTCTGGTGGGCAGCAGGGGCTATGACGGGGTGATGATTAAGCTGGAGGGAGAATTCCTTGGCTGCAGCCTGGAAAAAGAGAGGGATGCCGTCTGCGAAAAGGACGGAAATAAAGGCCAGGCAGCAGGAGGGAGGCTTCCCCTCCGGACTGCGGAGGACGGCAGCGTGACTGTCTGCGCCGGAGCCGGGATTCTTCTCTCCCGAATCGGACGTCTGGCTATGGAAAACGGGCTTACAGGCTTTGAGTTCGCAGCGGGAATCCCCGGAACCCTGGGAGGGGCCGTGGTGATGAACGCCGGGGCCTACGGCGGCGAGATGAAGGACATTCTGAGCTCTGTACGGGTGATGGAGAGGGAGGGGCAGATCCGCGAGCTTCCTGCACAAGAGCTTGCCCTGTCCTACCGCCACAGCTGTGTTCCGGAGAGGGGGCTGACCGTCCTCTCTGCAAGGCTGACTCTCAGAAAAGGGGAGGAAGGAAAGATACGGGCCAGGATGGAAGAGCTTTCCGCAGCCAGGCGGGAAAAGCAGCCCCTTGAATACCCCAGCGCGGGAAGCACATTTAAAAGGCCGGAGGGCTATTTTGCAGGAAAGCTCATCCAGGATGCAGGGCTTAAGGGGTACTCTGTGGGAGGAGCCCAGGTTTCTGAAAAGCATGCCGGCTTTGTCATCAACAGAAATCAGGCCACACCGGAGGATATAAGAGCACTGATAGAGGAAGTACAGAAGAGAGTATGGGAGACGTCAGGCGTTTGCCTTGAGCCCGAGGTAAAGTTTCTGGGCTTTGAAAATGAAAACAGACAGCAGGAGCTTTTCAGGGGCAGGCAGGAGGCAGACGGTGCAGAGAAGGAGTAGATTATGCGTCTTGTCATCGTAACGGGAATGAGCGGAGCCGGAAAGACGGCAGCCCTTAAAATGCTTGAGGATATGGGATTTTACTGTGTGGATAACCTTCCGATCCAGCTGGTGGGAAAGTTTGCGGAGCTGATAAGCGCCGGAAGAGGAGAACACAGCCGGGCGGCCCTGGGAATTGACATCAGAAGCGGGGAATCTCTGGAAGAGCTGGGAGCCGTTTTGAAGGAATGGGATCAGAAGGGATTTTCCTATGAAATCCTGTTTCTGGACGCCAGCGACGAGGTTCTCATCAAGCGGTATAAGGAAACCAGGAGAAGCCATCCCCTGGCAGGCCTGGAGCGGATTGACCGGGGGATTGAGAGGGAGCGAAGGAGGGTGGCTTTCCTGAAAAAGAAGGCCGACTATATCCTGGATACCAGTATGCTCCTGACTAAGGAGCTTCGGATGGAGCTGGAAAAAATCTTTGTGTCCAATGAGGATTACAGGAGTCTGTTTGTGACCGTGCTCAGCTTTGGCTTTAAGTACGGCATACCGGTGGATGCGGATCTGGTGTTTGATGTGCGCTTTCTGCCCAACCCCTACTATGTGGATGAGCTGAAAAACCACACGGGCAATGAGGCGAAGGTACAGGAGTTTGTCATGGGCGGAGGGCTTGCAGAGGAATTCCTGAAAAAGCTCTACGATATGGTTGTCTTTCTCCTTCCCCACTATGTGGAGGAGGGAAAGAACCAGCTTGTCATCGCGGTGGGATGTACCGGAGGAAAGCACCGCTCTGTCACCATCGCCAATCAGCTCTATGAGAGGCTTTCCTCTGAGGAGGATATAGGTCTTAAGATTGAGCACAGAGACATTGAGAAGGACAGCAGGAGAAAGCAGGAGGGTTAGATTTGTCTTTTTCTTCACATGTGAAAGAGGAGCTGTCTAGGCAGGTGAGCCCTGCCAGACACTGCCAGATAGCGGAGACAGCGGCTATTCTGAGCCTGTGCGGGAAGGTTCATATTACGGAGGACAACAGCTACACCATACGGATCCATACGGAAAATGTGGCTGTTGCAAGAAAATACTTTACTTTACTGAAAAAAGCATTTAATATTAGAGCGGATGTGGCAATCCGCAGGAATGCATTTTTGAAAAAAAACAGAACGTATACAGTGGCAGTCAGGAAAAATGAGGATGCGGTGAGAGTGCTGCAGGCGGCCCGGCTTCTCTGCGAGGACGGGGACGTGTATGAGAACATGTCTGTTGTCAAAAACCTGATCATCCAGAATTCCTGCTGTCGGAGAGCCTTTATCCGGGGGGCCTTTCTGGCCGCTGGATCTATCAGTGATCCGGAAAAATTTTATCATTTTGAGATTGTCTGCGCGTCCATGGAGAAGGCGGAGCAGCTGAAGGAAATCATAGCGACTTTTTCCATTGAGGCAAAAATAGTTGTCAGGAAGAAGTATTATGTGGTATATATTAAAGAAGGCAGTCAGATCGTGGAGATCCTCAGTGTCATGGAGGCTCCTGTAGCTCTGATGGAGCTTGAGAACATCAGAATTCTCAAGGAGATGAGAAACAGTGTGAACCGCCAGGTCAACTGTGAAACTGCCAATATTAATAAGACAGTGTCCGCTGCCGTCAAGCAACTGGAAGATATTGAGTATATCAGGGACACAGTCGGACTGGACTATCTGCCTGAATCACTAGCTGAGATCGCCCAGGCGAGATTGGAACGGCCAGATGCAACTTTGAAGGAACTTGGAGAAGCCCTCAGTCCGCCAGTGGGAAAATCAGGAGTCAACCACCGGCTGAGAAAGGTCAGCGCCATTGCTGAAAACCTGCGGGGGCAGAGAGAACAGCAGTAGGGAATTGTTCCTTAAAAGAATGAGGAGGAAAGTTATGAGAAGTAAGGAAATCACTATCGAACTGGCATCAGGTCTGGAGGCGCGCCCGGTTGCCATGCTGGTACAGGTGGCGAGTCAGTATGAAAGCCGTATTTATATGGAATACGCAAATAAAAAGGTAAATGCCAAGAGCATTATGGGAATGATGTCCCTTGTACTTCCAGTAGGCGAAAAGGTGACTGTCACAGCAGACGGAAGCGATGAGGAGCTGGCGATCGAAAATATCGAGAGATACCTGTCTGCACAGTAGGAAGCTGTATGTCCGGCTGCTGTGGAAAGACAAGATATAGATGGACACGGAGGGAGCAGGTCAGCTGTTTCCCTCTTTTTTTGACTGTTTTTGCCCGGACGGGAAGCAGACGGAAGGCAAAGAAGCTGCCACACAGAGGGCACCGCAATTTTGCAGGCCGGGGGAGGATAGAGGTCGCCAAAAGAGGATTTTTGTGATACACTATCGTCATGGGACATGGAAAACCCAAATCAGAACCAAGGTATCGTTCAAAAGATAGATTCAAGAGATAGATTTATAGAAGAAACAGAAGAAAGAGATAAAAGAGAGAATAGAAGAAAAGGAGAATACATGGCTTTTACACATCTTCATGTGCATACAGAATACAGCCTGCTGGACGCGTCGTCCAAGATAAAGGAACTGGTGGCGAGGGCGAAGGAGCTGGGCATGGACAGTCTGGCAATCACCGATCACGGCGTCATGTACGGAGTGATTGACTTTTACCGCGCCGCCAGGGAAGCCGGAATTAAGCCTGTTCTGGGCTGCGAGATCTACGTCGCCCCGGGCTCCAGGTTCGACCGGGAGATCGGCGCGGGAGAAGATAAGTACTATCATCTGATTCTGCTTGCAGAGAACAATGAGGGATATCAGAACCTGATGAAAATTGTGTCCACGGGCTTTGTGGAGGGATTCTACTACAAGCCCAGGGTGGACTTTGAGACTCTGGAAAGGTACAGCAGGGGACTTATCTGCCTTTCTGCGTGTCTGGCAGGTGAGGTGCAGAGAAATCTGGCCCGCGGCATGTACGAGGAGGGAAAAAAGGCGGCTCTCAGGTACCAGAGCATTTTCGGGGAGGGAAACTTCTTCCTGGAGCTTCAGGATCACGGAATCCCCCTGCAGAAAACCGTAAACCAGGGACTTCTGCGCATGAGTCAGGACACGGGCATCCCTCTCGTGGCCACCAATGACTGCCACTATATCTACAGGGAGGACGAGAAATCTCATGACATTCTGCTCTGCATCCAGACGGGGAAAAAGGTGGCAGACGAGAACCGGATGCGCTATGAGGGAGGCCAGTATTATCTCAAGTCCGAGGAGGAGATGAAGAGTATCTTCCCCTATGCCCTGGAAGCCCTTGAGAATACCCATAAAATTGCAGAGCGCTGCAATGTGGAGATTGAATTCGGCGTCACGAAGATCCCCCAGTTCGACGTGCCGGGAGGAAAGACCTCCTGGGAATACTTAAATGAGCTGTGCGAGGAGGGATTCCGGACACGGTACCCGGACGACGACGGCACTCTGAGAAAGAGGCTTGACTATGAGCTGTCCGTAATTCAGTCCATGGGGTATGTGGACTATTTCCTCATTGTCTGGGACTTCATTCACTTTGCCCGCTCCCACGACATTATGGTGGGGCCGGGGCGGGGCTCTGCGGCTGGAAGCATTGTGTCCTACTGCCTCAGGATTACAGACATTGATCCCATCCGCTACAACCTGCTTTTTGAGCGCTTTCTGAACCCGGAGAGGGTGTCTATGCCGGATATTGATATAGACTTCTGCTTTGAAAGGCGCCAGGAGGTCATCGACTATGTGGTTCAGAAGTACGGCAGGGACCGGGTGGTTCAGATTGTCACCTTCGGTACCCTGGCAGCCAAGGGTGTGGTCAGGGACGTGGGAAGAGTGCTCGACATGCCCTATGCAAAGTGCGACGCAGTGGCCAAGATGATACCGGGCGATCTGGGCATGACCCTTGACAAGGCTTTAAAGACACCGGAGCTTCGGGAGGCCTATGACAGCGATCCGGAGATCAAGTATCTGATCGACATGAGCCGAAGGCTTGAGGGACTTCCCAGACATACGTCCATGCATGCGGCCGGCGTCGTGATCAGCCGGAATAAGGTAGATGAGTACGTGCCTCTCTCCAGGGCTGCAGACGGCTCCATCACCACCCAGTTTACCATGACTACCCTGGAGGAGCTGGGGCTTTTAAAGATGGACTTTCTGGGGCTTCGCACCCTCACGGTGATTCAGAATGCCGTGCGCCAGGCGGAAAAGACACACCATATTAAAATCGACTTAAACAAGATTGACTATAATGACAAGGCGGTGCTGGAATCTCTGGGAACGGGGAAGAATGACGGCGTGTTCCAGCTGGAGAGCAGCGGAATGAAGAGCTTCATGAAGGAGCTGAAGCCGGAGAATCTGGAGGACATTATCGCCGGAATCTCCCTGTACCGCCCGGGTCCTATGGATTTTATCCCCAAGTATCTGAAGGGAAAGAACGACAGGGCCTCCATCACCTACGACTGCCCTCAGCTGGAGCCTATTTTGAGCCCCACCTACGGCTGTATCGTCTATCAGGAGCAGGTAATGCAGATCGTGCGGGATCTGGCCGGCTACACCCTGGGACGAAGCGACCTGGTGCGCCGTGCCATGTCAAAGAAGAAGGCGGCTGTTATGGAAAAGGAGCGTCAGAACTTCGTCTACGGAAATCCGGAGGAGGGAGTGAAGGGCTGCATCGCAAACGGAATTGATGAAAAGACGGCCAACACCATCTATGACGAGATGATCGACTTTGCAAAATACGCCTTCAACAAGTCCCACGCTGCGGCCTATGCGGTGGTTTCTTACCAGACAGCGTATCTGAAGTATTACTATCCGGTGGAGTTTATGGCGGCTCTTATGACATCCGTGAAGGACAATGTGTCCAAGGTTTCCGAGTATATTCTCACCTGCCGCCAGATGGGGATGAAAATCATGCCCCCCGACATCAATGAGGGAGAGGGAGGCTTCTCCGTATCAAACGGCGCTATCCGCTACGGCCTGTCGGCGCTCAAGAGCATCGGGCAGACTGTGGTGGATGAGATTGTAAAAGAGAGAACAGAGAGAGGACCCTTTGTATCCCTGGCAGACTTTATTGACCGGATGAGCAATAAGGAGGTAAATAAGAGGACCATCGAGAGCTTTATCAAATCGGGAGCCCTCGACAGTCTTCCCGGCACAAGAAAACAGAAATTCCTGGTGTCGGCCGCCCTTCTGGAGCAGAAAAACAAAGAAAAGAAAAATTCCATGGAGGGGCAGATGTCTCTGTTCGACTTTGTGGAGGAGGAAGAGAAGGAGCAGTTCCAGATTACATTTCCGGATGTGGGAGAGTACACCAAGGAGGAGCTTCTGGCCTTTGAGAAAGAGATGCTGGGCGTGTACGTCAGCGGTCATCCCCTGGAGGAGTATATGGACCTCTGGAAAAAGAACGTCACCGCCGTCTCCTCGGACTTTATCGTAGACGAGGAGGAGGGACATGCCAAGGTGAGAGACGGCTCCTATGTGACAATCGGAGGCATGATTACGGAAAAAACGGTCAAAACTACCAGACAGAATAAGATGATGGCTTTTATCACCGTGGAGGATCTGGCGGGAACCGTGGAGGTGCTGATCTTTCCGAAGGATTATGAGAAAAAGAGGGATCTCCTGATTGTGGATGAAAAGGTATTTGTCCAGGGAAGAGTTTCCATCGGAGATGATCCGGTGGGAAAGGTGATTTGTGAAAGAATTATCCCATTTTCCATGGTTCCCAAGGAAATCTGGCTGAAATATCCAAACAAGGAGGCCTATTTCGGGGCGGAGCAGGAGCTTCTCGAAATGCTCCGGCTCAGCGAGGGTCATGACCAGGTTGTGATTTATCTCGAGGCAGAGCGGGCGAAAAAGGTGCTTCCGGCCAACTGGAATGTGAGCGCCGACGAAACCCTGCTCAGAAACCTTTCTGCAAAACTTGGTGAAAAAAATATCAGAGTCGTGGAAAAAACTATTGAAAAGATAGGGAAAATGAATTAGAATGGACACGATAAAATACAGAAACATTTGTGTTTTGATAGATGTAGCAAATGGAGGTAGAGGAAGATGGCAAAAGAAGTTAAGACAATCGGCGTTCTCACCAGCGGCGGCGACGCACCGGGAATGAATGCGGCAATCCGCGCGGTAGTCAGAACAGCAATCAACAAGGGGCTGAAGGTAAAGGGTATTATGAGGGGATACGCCGGACTTCTCCAGGAGGAGATTGTGGATATGAACGGACTCAGCGTTGCCGATATTATCGGTCGCGGAGGCACAGTGCTGTACACAGCCAGATGCCCTGAGTTTACCACTGCTGAGGGCCAGCAGAAGGGCGCGGAGATCTGCCGCAAGCACGGCATCGACGGCCTTGTGGTAATCGGAGGAGACGGTTCCTTTAAGGGAGCCGGAAAGCTGTCTGCCCTGGGCATCAACACAGTGGGCCTTCCGGGAACCATTGATCTGGATATTGCCTGCACGGACTATACCATCGGCTTTGACACCGCAGTGAATACGGCCATGGATGCAATCGACCGCGTGCGCGATACATCCACATCCCATGAGCGCTGCAGCATCATCGAGGTAATGGGCCGCAACGCCGGATACATCGCCCTCTGGTGCGGTCTTGCAAACGGAGCGGAGGACATTCTGCTTCCGGAGAGATATGACGGCAATGAGCAGGAGCTTATCAGCCGCATTATCGAGAACCGCAAGCGCGGCAAGAAGCATCACATTATCATCAATGCCGAGGGAATCGGACACTCTGCTTCCATGGCGAGAAGAATTGAGGCTGCCACAGGAATCGAGACAAGGGCTACCATCCTTGGCTACATGCAGAGGGGCGGAGTGCCTACCTGCAAGGACAGAGTATACGCATCCATCATGGGCGCCAAGGCTGTGGAGCTTCTGTGCGCCGGAAAGAGCAACCGGGTAGTGGCATATAAGAACGGAGAGTATGTGGACTATGACATTCAGGAGGCTCTGAACATGAACAAGGATATTTCCGAGGAGCAGTACAATATCAGCAAGATGCTGGTTCGCTAAAGGCAGGCAGAAAGCCGCCCTTCGGAAAGAGAAAAGATGACAGTTCAGAAAGAGACATCAGGACGTGGAGAGACGTCCTGGTGTCTTTTTGTACGGACAGGAGAGGCGAAGACATATAAGAGGCTTCGGAGCCCCAAAGCGGCGGACCGGAGGAGATAAGGCAAAAGAAGAGAAAGGGGATGACAGAGGAAGATGGAAGAAACTATGGTGCTCTGCGGAGCCAACTCCTATGTGGAAAAATACTATTTTAACGAAAAATTCAAGGGCCTTCCTGAAGCAGTGAAGGAGGAGCTTCAGATTATGTGCGTCATGTTTACGGAGGATGTGGGAGGCGTGCTGACACTGGAATTTACGCCGGAGGGAGAGCTCCAGTTTAAGGTGGCATCTGCTGATACGGACTATCTGTTTGACGAGATCGGAAGCGCGCTGAAAATCAAGCAGTATCAGAGGGAAAAGAGAGAGCTGCTGGAATCACTGGAACTCTACTACCGTGTATTCATCCGCGAGGACGGGGAGAAAATTGCAAAGCTTCTGAAGAAGGCTGAGGAGATGGAGGCGGCAGAGAAGGCCGGAAAGGAAGGAATAGAGGAGCCGGAGACCAGAAAGGAGAAGGCCGGGCTTCAGGAAGAGAGGACGCAGGAGAGCGGGAAAGGGCAGGACAGATGAAGCTGAAAATCGGAAATGTGGAGCTTGACAGCCCGGTGGCCCTGGCGCCCATGGCGGGAGTGACGGATCTGCCCTTTCGCATCCTTTGCAGAGAGCAGGGATGCGGTCTGATGTGCACGGAGATGGTCAGCGCCAAGGCTCTTCTCTACAAGAACAGAAATACGAAGCCCCTTCTGGAGACGAAGCCGGAGGAACGGCCTGTGGCAGTCCAGCTTTTTGGCTCTGATCCGGAGATCATGAGTGAGATGGCCCTGATGCTGGAGGAAGGGCCTTATGATATCATTGACGTCAATATGGGCTGCCCGGTTCCGAAGATTGTGAACAACGGGGAGGGCTCAGCCCTGATGAAAAATCCCAAGCTGGCAGGAGAGATCCTCTCGGCCATGACGAGAAAGCTGAAGAAGCCTGTGACAGTCAAGTTCCGAAAAGGGTTTAACGATGAGAGCGTCAATGCCGTGGAGTTTGCAAAGATGGCGGAGCAGAGCGGAGCGGCGGCTGTGGCAGTCCATGGGAGAACCAGGGAACAGTTTTATTCCGGAAAGGCTGACTGGGACATTATCCGGCAGGTGAAGGAGGCAGTGAGTATTCCGGTCATCGGAAACGGGGATATTTTCACACCCCAGGATGCCGGGAGAATGATGGAGGAAACCGGCTGCGACGGGGTGATGGTGGCCAGAGGAGCCAAGGGAAATCCGTGGATTTTCAGCAGGATTGACCATTATCTGAAAACAGGGGAGGTGCTGCCAAAGCAGGGGCCGGAGGAAGTGAAGCAGATGATCCTGCGCCATGCAGAGCTGCTTGTCGCATTCAAGGGCGAGTATACGGCCATGCGGGAGATGAGAAAGCATGTATCCTGGTACACGGCCGGATACCCCCATTCGGCAGCCCTCCGAAATGAAATCAACCTGGTGGAAACCATGGAGGAGCTTACGGAGCTGGTGCTGGAGCGGATGTAGAAAATGCAGAGAACGGAGGCGGCGCGTCAAGCCCTCTTTCGGTACTTTTGTGACACCCCGAAAACCCTGTAAATATGAGCGTTCAGGGGGATCTATTCTTGACATCGCCGGTCAATTCAGTTATAATATTGCGTTGCAGAATAAAGAATAGAGAAAAAGAGAAAAACAGGTGCCAAAGTAAGGTGCGGCACAGGAATAGAAGGGATGATTTCCCTATAAAATGTATCCGAAAGGAAGGAAAGTATCATGGCAGATAAGAAACACATTCTCACTTACACAGGCTTAAAGCAGTACGAGGACGAGCTGCAGGATTTAAAGGTGAACAAGCGCCAGGAGATCGCCCAGAAAATCAAGGAAGCGAGAGAGCAGGGCGACCTGTCTGAGAACGCAGAGTACGATGCTGCTAAGGATGAGCAGAGAGATATTGAGGCAAGGATTGAGCAGCTGGAAAAGCTCTTAAAAAATGCGGAGGTTGTTGTTGAGGAGGAGATTGACCTTGAGAAGATCAACATCGGCTGCCGCGTAAAGCTCCTCGATGTGGAGGAGGATGAGGAGATGGAGTTCAAGATTGTGGGCTCCACAGAGGCAAACAGCCTTCAGAACAAGATTTCCAACGAGTCGCCGGTGGGCCATGCGCTGCTTGGCAAGAAGGTGGGCGACGTAGTGGATGTGGAGACACAGGCAGGAATGATCCAGTACAAGGTGCTGGAGATCCAGAGAGTATCATAAATAACCGCACAAAGGAGTGAAGACAGTGGCAGAGCAGCAGAACAACAGAGAAGAGCAGGAGTTAAACCATTTATTAAAGGTGCGCCGTGAGAAGCTTTCCGAGCTTTGCGAGAGCGGCAGGGATCCGTTCCAGATCACGAAGTACGATGTGACAGCGCACAGCATGGAAGTAAAGGAAAACTACGAGGAGATGGAGGGCAAAGAGGTATCCCTGGCAGGACGAATGATGTCCAAGCGTGTCATGGGAAAGGCGTCCTTCTGCAACCTCCAGGATTTGCAGGGAAATATCCAGTCTTACGTTGCAAGGGATGATATCGGCGAGGAGGCCTACAAGGATTTCAAGAAGCTGGATATCGGCGATATTATCGGTATCCGCGGAGTGGTGTTCAAGACTAAGACAGGTGAAATTTCCATCCATGCAAAAAGTGTTGAGCTGCTCTCCAAGAGCCTTCAGATCCTTCCGGAGAAGTTCCACGGCCTGACCAACACAGACATGCGCTATCGTCAGAGATATGTGGATCTGATCATGAATCCGGAGGTAAAGGATACCTTTATCAAACGCTCCCAGATTGTAAAGGAGATCAGGAATTTCCTGGACGGCAGGAACTTCATGGAGGTGGAGACACCGGTTCTCGTAGCCAATGCAGGCGGCGCCAACGCAAGACCGTTCCAGACTCATTTCAACGCTCTGGACGAGGATGTGAATTTAAGAATTTCCCTTGAGCTCTACTTAAAGAGACTGATCGTCGGAGGAATGGAGCGCGTTTACGAGATCGGACGTGTATTCAGAAACGAGGGAACAGATACAAAGCACAATCCGGAGTTTACCCTTCTGGAGGTTTACCAGGCATTCACCAACTATGAGGGAATGATGGAGCTGACAGAGACCATGTTCCGTGAGGTAGCCAGAAAGGTGCTGGGAACCCTTCAGGTAGAGTACGACGGTGAGATCATCGATCTGGAGAAGCCCTTTGCCCGTATCACCATGATCGATGCCGTGAAGCAGTACAGCGGCGTGGATTTCAGGGAGATCCATACAGACGAGGAGGCAAAGGCAGCTGCCAGGGAGCATAACATCCAGTTTGAGGCCCGCCACAAGAAGGGCGACATCCTGAACCTGTTCTTTGAGGAGTACGTGGAGGATAAGCTGGTTCAGCCTACCTTCGTCACCGATCACCCGGTAGATATTTCCCCGCTTTCCAAGAGAAAGCCTCAGGATCCGGAGTATACAGAGCGCTTTGAGCTCTACATTACCCGCAGGGAGTTTGCAAACGCTTACTCTGAGTTAAATGATCCCATTGACCAGAGAGAGAGATTTTTAGCCCAGGAGGCTTTAAAGGCAGCAGGAGACGACGAGGCCTGCTCCATGGACGAGGACTTTATCAACGCCCTGATGATCGGCATGCCGCCGACAGGAGGCCTTGGAATCGGCATCGATCGGTTCGTTATGCTGCTGACCAACTCCTACGCTATCAGAGATGTGCTGCTCTTCCCAACAATGAAGACCCTCGGTGGTGTAAAATCCGAAAATGGTGTAAGTTCTAAAGAAGTTTCTACACCAAATTCAGAGCCGGAAAAAATTGATTTTTCTAAGGTAAAGGTTGAGCCTTTATTTGAAGAAGATGTTGATTTTGATACATTCTCAAAGTCTGATTTCAGAGCCGTTAAGGTTAAAGAGTGCGTAGCAGTACCGAAATCAAAGAAGCTGTTGCAGTTTACTCTTGATGACGGAACAGGCACAGATAGAACCATTTTAAGCGGTATTCACGCATATTATGAGCCGGAAGAACTTGTCGGTAAGACACTTATTGCAATCACAAATCTTCCTCCGAGAGCAATGATGGGCATTGACTCTTGCGGTATGCTCCTGAGTGCAGTACACGAAGAAGAAGGCGAAGAAAAGCTCCATCTGCTTATGGTAGATGACCATATTCCGGCAGGTGCAAAGCTCTACTAAGAAGTACCGTTTTACCCTACAAAACGGGATGTACTTCATTTGTGAAAAAGCTCTGAAAATACACAAATACACCAAATTTACACCAAATGGTGCTTGAAACGGTGCAGAGTCTTAAAAATCGCATAATTTTCAAAATATATGGGCAGTCCCAATCGGGATTGCCCATTTTCAAAAGTATGATAAAAGTCTAAAATGAAATTTAACAGAGTGGCTAATTATGAAGATTCGGGAAATCAAAGAAAATAAAAAACAATTCCTTTCATTACTGCTATTGGCAGATGAACAGGAAAATATGATAGACCGCTATCTTGAAAGAGGCACTATGTATGTGCTTAATGATAACGGTGTGAAAGCTGAATGTGTTGTTACGGATGAGGGCAACGGTATTCTTGAAATAAAGAATATTGCGACCGTTCCAGAATATCAAGGTAAAGGCTATGCCAAAGCCTTGATAGATTTTATTGTTAAAGAGTATGCCGACAAATATTCCGTTTTACAGGTCGGAACCGGCGATAGTCCTTTGACAGTTCCATTCTATGAAAAGTGCGGTTTTGTTCGTTCTTATATCATACCGAACTTTTTTACAGATTATTATGACCACCCAATATTTGAATGTGGCGTCAGGTTGGTGGATATGGTGATTTTTCAAAGAAACCTATAAACTAATGCAT
>ULYF01031091.1_pt1 | contig 26397 bp, 21 predicted proteins | sample 1961941 | NCBI WGS metagenome assembly ULYF01 (sample SAMEA4835857, study PRJEB28245) | human gut metagenome | biome: gut microbiome; material: fecal sample | place: Denmark | collected 2008 | reverse complement strand
CTTTTTCTGTATGATATTCCGCTTGAGCCTGTAGGTTATGTGGCGGTTTTTGAAATGCTGCTGACAGGCCTGGGGCTTATGTGGGATTACCATAAATACCGGAAAAAGCAGGAAAGTCTGCTTTACATAAGAGACTGCGGCAATTTTTCAGAAGAATATCTGGAGGCTCCGGAGAATGAAAATGAGGCTATTTACCGGGAAATCTGCCGTAGTCTGGATGAGAAGAGAATAGAGGCTGAAAATCAGAGAAGTGCTTTTGGTACAGAATTGACAGACTTTTATACGCTGTGGGTTCACCAGATCAAAACACCTATTGCTGCAGCAAGACTGCTTCTTCAGGAAGAGAAGCCCAGACCTCAGGAGATTCAGAATGAGCTTTTTAAGGTGGAGCAGTACGTGGAGATGGTGCTGGGGTATCTTCGAACGGAGGATATGGCTTCAGACATCCGATTTGAGGAAATGGATATGGATTCTCTGATTCGTGAGCAGATTCACAAATTTGCCAGAATATTTATTGGGAAAAAGCTTTCTCTGGAGTATCAAGAGGTATCGGAAACGGTGCTTACAGATGAAAAATGGCTTGGCTTTGTGTTGGGACAAATTTTATCAAATGCACTGAAATACACAAAAAAAGGAAAAATATCCATCTATATGAGCAAATCCAGGCCGCATACGCTGGTGATCGAAGATACTGGAAGTGGAATCCGTGCCGAAGATTTGCCCCGGGTTTTTGAAAAGGGGTTTACTGGCTATAATGGACGTGAAGAGAACAGGTCTACTGGAATTGGGCTTTATCTTTGCGGAAAGATTATGAAAAGGCTGGATCACGGAATCAGGATAGAGTCGGAGCTTGGAAAAGGGACGAAGGTATTTCTTGAACTGGGAAGGAAGAAGATGAATCTATATTAGAGCGTGTTCGGAAAAAACAATCTCGCAGTCTGCATGCCCCACTTTTCGGTGTATTTTGCAGATTGCAAGATTAATTTTTTACATGCTTTAGATGGTGGGGACAAGGAGAGAGTATGAAAGCGATAAAGAAGGTTTTAAACAATATTTTTATTGATGGTTTAAGCGGAATGGCTTTGGGGTTGTTTTCTACTTTGATCATCGGAACTATTTTGAAACAGATTGGTGATTTGATGGGCGGTACATATGGCACTTATTTAAGTGCATTTGCAGTGGTTGCCCAGAGGCTTACAGGTGCCGGAATCGGCATCGGTGTTGCGTATAAATTCCGGGAATCTACTTATGTGCTGTTGTCGGCTGCGGCAGCAGGAATGATTGGTGCCTATGCATCTAACCTGATTGCAGGAACTTTGTTGTCTGACACAGGTGCACTTGTGCTTGCAGGACCTGGAGAGCCACTTGGGGCATTTATTGCTGCTTATGTGGGAATTACAGTGGGACGATTGGTTGCAGGAAAAACAAAGCTGGATCTTCTGATCACGCCTGCAGTTACCATTCTTTCCGGTGGTGCAGTTGGTATCCTGGTAGGTCCCGGAGTATCAAGATTTATGACATGGCTTGGAAATCTGGTGAACTGGGGAACCGAGCAGCAGCCAATTCTTATGGGAATTGTGGTTTCCGTTATCATGGGAATGGTGCTGACCTTGCCGATCAGTTCAGCTGCGCTTGGGATTATTCTGGGTCTGAACGGTGTAGCTGCAGGTGCGGCGACTGTCGGATGTTGTTGCCAGATGATTGGTTTTGCAGTGACAAGTTTTAAGGACAATGGAGTGGGCGGACTTTTTGCTCAGGGCATAGGAACCTCCATGCTGCAGATCCCAAACATTATGAAGCGTCCGCTGATCTGGCTGCCGCCTACACTGGCATCTGCCATTTTAGGGCCAATCGCCATTATCGGACCATTTCATATGACGAACAATGCTACCGGCTCCGGAATGGGAACTTCCGGTCTGGTGGGACAGATCATGACTTATCAGACCATGGCTGCGACGGAGTCACCGGTACTGGTAATTCTGAAAATGGTGGTCTTCCATTTCCTGCTGCCAGGACTTTTGTCTTATGTCATTTACCGTGGTATGAGAAATATGGGATATATCAAGGATGGTCAGATGAAGCTGAAAGTGTAAGATAGCTGATAGTGAGAAAAACTTATGGCAGTTATGCGGAATATATGTTTGAAGTACTAAAAAAATATTGACATCTAATAGATGTTAGAATATACTAACACTATAAGCGGAAAACAAGTATTGTTACCGTTCACAAATAATGTCGCAGACATTACAGCGAAGTGAACAGCGACAGCTGATTTACAGGTAATCTGAAAGGAGCAGAATATGGGAACAGTAGTTGTAGGTGCTATCGTAGTAGTAGTCGCAGGTGTTGCAATCAGAAGTATCCGAAAGGATAAAAAGAGTGGAAAAGGCTGTAACGGAAACTGCGGAAGCTGCGGCGGATGCCATTAAGACTGGAACTTCAAATATTTACATATGCCAAAGTTATAGAAAGAACTGCTGTGCCGGAGAAATCTGGCAGGGCAGTTTTTTCATGTTTCTTTCCAACAAAAGGTGAGCTATAATAGAGTAAAAATCAAGTGAAGGATCAGAGAAAAACATGAAAAGGAAAGGTACCCGCTCTTTTTTAAAATACGGACTTGTAATGGCCGGGATTATGATGATATATACGATTGTGTCCCTGTACTATATATCCCAGAACGAAAAGAAGAGTTATCTGAAAAATGTAGATTACGAATGTGGAACCATGGCAACAGAGGTGCAGGCCATTTCCGATAATATTAGTAATATGACAACCTTTTTGTTAGCAGAGCCTGATATGCTGTCAGCCGTGCGATATCTTACCAGAAAAGATGTGGAGAAGAATCCAGTGCTGAAAAACCATTATCTTGGAGATATCAAAGCAGCATTAGCCAATTACTATATAACTAAGTATTATTATCGTGTAAGTTATATTAATAATGAAGGGGACTTCGTAACCAGCAGTCAATGGCTGTCGAACTATTCAGGAATGGACAAGATAATAGAAATCGTTTCTCAGAATTTTTCCAGAGAGATGGGGAAAAAGGTAGAGTATTATGGAATCTATCAGGATCCTTGGTCAAAAAAAGAACAGAAACAGATTGCAGGCTTTGTAAAGAAAATTTCAGGGGATGACAGAGGTTTTTTTGAGATCCAGATGGAAGAAAATGAATTGTATAAGATTTTTCAGAAAGAATTTTCTACCCAGACGCTGGTAAATGTGCAGATGAATGGTATGCAGATCTACGAAAGCGAAAAATGGCCGGAGAGCTTGACGATTTCGGATTCCTCAGAGCATATTGAGAAGACAGGCTGGTTTCTCACTGCAAGAACTTACGAGACTGGGCTTGGAACACTGAAAATATATTGTGCTGCCAGGCTGTGGAATATGGCAAAGGGAACTTGGGGAATTTATATCAGCGTTCTTATTATCATGATCTTTTTCATGGCGTGGACCTATCTTTTCCTGAAACGTTACATCCGTAAGCTGGTGATACCTATCAATGTTCTGAAGGAACGAATGGACAAAACAGATATTCAGAATCTGGTAGAATTTCAGAATACCTCAGATGAGCAGGGGGAGCTTGCTGAGATTACTTCTCTGAAAAAAGGCTATAACAGACTTATTGTTCGAATAAAGGAAGGCATGGCCAGGGAGAAAAAACTGGAAGGCCTTCAGACACAGGCAAATCTGGATACTTTGCAGGCACAGGTGAATCCGCATTTTATCAACAATACCTTGAGCGTGATTTCTTATCGTGGGATTCTGCTTGGAGACGATGACATTTGTGAAGCTTGCAATTGTCTGTCTTCTATGATGAAATTTGCAGCGAATACAAAGAAGCGAATTGTGACGATCCGGGAGGAGCTGGATTATGTGGAATCTTATATGGAACTGCTTCGGTATCGCTACCAGGACAAATTTCACTATGAGATCCAGGTGGAGCGACAGCTGTATATGCTGGAAATACCGAAAATTGTGATTCAGCAGCTGGTGGAGAATAGTATTTCCCATGGCTATCATACTCCACACGACAAAATGAATATTACGATCAGAGGCTGGACCTTAGATGGCTGGTGGTATATTCGTGTTCAGGACAACGGCGATGGCTTTCGAGAGGAGGTTCGGGAACAGCTGCATAAGCAGATGAAGGAAATGAGAAAAATGATTCTGGAGGAGAATCGGATCGGTGATGTAAAAATCGGAGGAATGGGAATTATCAATATCTATGCAAGACTGTTGCTTTTGCATAAAGAGATGTTCCGTCTGGATATCGAAAATCTGGAAAACGGCGCACAGGTAACCCTGGGATCTGTGATTGCAAAGCAGGATGAGGAGAGAATAAATGATTGATGTGTTAGTAGCAGAAGACGAATTCGGAGCAAGGGAGCAGATTAAGCTTCTGGTGGGGCGTTTCCAAGAGTTCCGTCTGGTTGGTGAAGCTGATAATGGAGATTCGGCGCTGGAACTGCTTGGAAAGCTTCAGCCGGATCTGATCCTGACAGATATCCGTATGCCTGGAAAAAACGGTCTGGATCTGCTTAGAAAAGCAGCTGAGGTGAGTCCCGGGACGGAAGGGGTTATCATAAGTGGATATTCGGATTTTGAATACGCACAAAGTGCGATTCAGCTTGGCTGTCGGGATTACATCTTAAAGCCTATCAGTCCCAAAAAGTTTCAGAGTATGATGGAAAAGATGGAGGAACGGATTCTGGAGCGACAGTCTGAGGAAAGGGCTGCACTTTTTAAGAATATCGTTTTGAACAGAGAGTGTGACAAAAGGCTTCTTGAGAAGTATTTTCCATTTGGAAAATATCATTTGTCTCTTTTAAGGGAGCTTGGTCTTCCTGGTTCTGCTGGACGAGAAGGGGATGGACAGCAGATCTCAGAGATGGGAGAGTGGAACTGTATTTATGGAAGAGATGGTCAGGAAGCTCTTTATCTGTGGCCTGCAGAGACTTTTTCCGTACAGGATTTTGAAAAAAAACAGAAGGAGAAAATGAAAGGTAAGGATACCTATTGTACCATGCTTTCTTACACGGATGGAATTCTCGTTGAGGAAATTCCGCAATGTGTCCGCAGACTCTACAATGCTTTGGACCGACATCTTGTAATCGGAAAAAACCAAGTACTGCGAATGGAATTTCTTTCTCGGAAAAAAAACGAGAAAAGGATTGATTTAAAGCCATTGGAACATTTTGTACAGAAGAAGGACTGGGAGGTTGTGAAGAAGGAGCTATACAACCTGTTAGATGCCTGTCAGGAGCAGGAAATTCCATTAAATGAGATTCAGAATGATATGAGCTTTTTGCTTGCAGATCTTTCCAGGAAGATGAAATGCGACACAGATTCCAGATATTATATGGAAGAAATCTATGGGAAATCCCGGAATATGGACGATCTGAAAAAGGCTTTGCTGGATTTTATCTATGAGACCTTCAGTGGAAAAGAAGAGCAGAAAGATAAGGTGGATACTGCGGAATTTTTTGACAGTGTTCTGGATTATATCAGGCAAAATGCGAACAGGAGCATTACTCTTCAGGAAATTTGCGAGAAATTTCACGTATCCCTATCCTATATGAGCAGGATGTTCAAGAAATATACGGGAAAGGGATTTAACGAATATCTTACAAAGCTTCGAATTGAAGAAGCCTGCCGTCTTTTCCAGGAAAATAGGCAATATTATATTAAGGATGTTGCCAATATGGTGGGAATACCAGATCAATTCTATTTCAGTCGTTTGTTTCGGAGTGTGACAGGAAAGACACCAAGCCGGTATGTGAAAGAATTATCAAATTAAAAATTGAATAATCGTTCAAAAATTTACATGTTTTCTGATGACAAATTTTTACATATATCAGGAAAAATTATTCTATGTAAACCAAGTAAAAATCTTCTTATAATCGGTGTATCAGAAAACGAAAAAACACTAATTTTAAGGAGGTTTTTATTTATGAAAAAGAAATGTCTGGCAGTATTGATGACAGCTGCAACTGTAGTATCCAGTATGGGATTTGGCACTGTGGCCATGGCTGAAGGAAATGATGGAGATGAGAAATATGAGGATACGGTGACTCTTTCTCTGCTTGTAGACCAGAACTGGCTTGAGACCTATGGTGATGCACTTCAGGCTCTTTCTGATGCAACTCTGGAAAAATACAACATTGAGATTGAATTGGAAAATAAAACAAACGGTTCCGAGGGTGACAATATTGTAAAGACAAGACTGGCAGCAGGCGAAATGACAGATCTTCTGATTTTTAATTCCGGTGCTCAGTTTTCGGCTTTAAATCCTGAGGAATATTTCCTTGACCTTACAGATTATGACTTTATGGATAATGTAAACGATATTTTCAAGCAGGCTGTAACAGTAGATGAAAAAGTATATGGAACACCAGTTTCCAGCAGTAATGTTGGTGGTATTGTTTATAATAAAAAGGTTTATGAGGAGCTTGGACTTGAGATTCCAAAAACCTGGGATCAGTTCATAAGCAACATGGAGGCATGCGAGGAGGCAGGATATACCGGAATTCTTGGTACCTGTGGTGATTCCTGGTCTTCCCAGTACACATTGCTTGCTGACTACTACAATGTACAGGCACAGGAGCCGGATTTCGCATCTGAGTTCGAGGCTGGTACTGCAAAATTTGAGACTGTTCCCGCAGCACTCCGCTCCTGGGAAAAATTAAGCGATCTTCAGAACCATATGAATGAGGATTATATGGCAACAACTGTAACAGATGGTTTTGATTACATGATGGAAGAGGGCGGCACTGTTCACTGGCCAATGACAAGTCAGTATTTCTCTTACATTGATATGATGTATTCAAAAGAGGACGCTGATAACTTCGGTATTTTCCCGATTCCTGGAGATGACGAAAACGATAATGGCTTCACAGTATGGATGCCAAATGGTTTATACATTAACAAAGACAGTGGAAATGTAGATGCAGCAGTTACTTTTATGAAATTCTGGGCTTCCGAGGAAGGTATGGATGTATTTATGGAAAACGCATCTGCTGACGGTCCATATCTGATCAATGGCGTAGAGCTTCCAGAAGATTCCTATCAGGGTGTTCTCGATCTGCAGAGCTATTTTGATGAAGGAAAAACTGCTCTTGCATTAGAGTTTCTTACCGCATTGAAAGGTGCAAGCTGTGACCAGATTTGTGTAGAGTGCATCAGCGGTGCAATGTCTGCTGAGGAAGCAGCTAAGGTTTACGATGAAGACTGCCAGAAGATGGCACAGCAGCTTGGATTAAAGGGCTGGGAATAATATGAATAAAAAAAAGAAAAGAAAAAATATATATTCTATCTGGTTTCTGGTACCGGCCATCGTAGTGTTCGGCGCTTTGTTTATCCTGCCAACTGTCATTTCCCTGTTTTTCAGTATGACAGTGTGGGATCTGAAGACATGGAGATTTGTAGGACTGGAGAACTTTATAAATTTCTTTTCTGAATATTCTCTTAGAATCGGTATCCAGAACACCTTTATTTATGCCATTCTTACCTGCGGCTTAAAGGTTGTGATCGGTATGATCTTTGCTGTGATTCTTACCTCACAGATCAGAACTAAAAATCTGGTCAGATCCATTGTATTTTTCCCTAATCTGGTCAGTACCGTTGCAGTAGGTATTATATTCAAGGCACTTATGCACCCTTCCAAGGGTCTCTTTAATGAGATACTTGGGATGGCTGGAATCTCAGGAGTCAACTGGCTGGGAGACAGGGGAGCTGCTTTGTATTCTGTAATTGCAGTTGATGTATGGAAGGGCGTTGGTGTGGCAACCGTTATTTATATTGCCGGAATCAGTGCCATTTCCAAGGATTATTATGAAGCTGCTTCCCTGGACGGAGCCACAGGCTGGCAGCAGTTCTGGAAAATTACAGTTCCCCTGTGCCGTTCTTCCATGAACTCTGTTATCATTCTGGCATTCATCGGCGGAATGAGAACTTTCGACCTGATCTGGTCCATGACTGGAGGCGGTCCTGGTTTTGCTACAGATACCATGGCGTCTGTTATTTACAAGCAGTATGCTGCAGGTTTCTATGGAATGTCCACTGCTGGAAACGTAATTATGTTTGTGCTTATCGCAGTAATTGCTTTTCCACTATTTAACTATCTTACCAGCAAGGAGGTGGAGGTCTGATGAAAGGGAAAAAAAGGAAACTGTTGATTGCAGATATTCTGGTTCTTGCTGGTTCTCTTCTGATCTTCGGGGTTCCGCTGTATTTTCTGGTGGTCAATTCCTTTAAGACACAAAAAGATGCCAGACAGCTGAGTATCAGCTGGCCAAAGACCTTCGCTATCTTGGAAAACTATAAAGAAGCTTTTTCAAACCAGCATTATATGATCGTGCGAGCATTCTTTAACAGTGTGATCATTACCTTTTTCACGGTTGTGGGTCTTCTGATCATCTGCTCCATGGCTGGTTATGTGATCCAGAGAAGAAAAGATAAGGTGACAAAAGCGGCGAACACCATGATCCTTACCGGACTTATGATCCCACCTGCAATCATGCCTACAATCTGGGTTATGCAGAAGGTGAGCATTTACAAAACTATTCCAGGAATGATTTTAGTGGAAATTGCTCTTGGCATTCCTTTTACCATTATGCTTTTCCGCGGATATATGGGGGCGATTCCAAGAGAGATTGAAGAGGCGGCGATGATTGATGGTTGTGGAAGATTTCGGATTTTCTTTTCCGTAATAGCGCCCCTTTTGACGCCTATTGCTTCCACAATTGTAATTCTTCAGGCTGTAACGGTTTTTAATGATTTTGTAAACCCGCTTTATTTCCTCCCTGGAAATGAAAATGTGACTATTCAGCTTACGGTATATAATTTTATGGGAAAATTCTCAAATAAGTATAATTTACTGTTTGCAGATATTGTAATCGTTACCATTCCAATGCTTCTGTTATTTATCTTTTTTAACAAAAAAATCATTGACGGAATGGCTGCTGGCGCAGTAAAGGGGTAAGCTTATGGAATTGTTTCGAGTAAAACAGATTAATGAGTATACCTGGCTAATCGGAGAAAATATCAGAAGCGATTTTACCGATACCTGTGTTTTGTTGGTCGGAGAACAAAAGGCGGCACTGATTGACACGGGTTGTGGTTTGAGAAAACTGAAAGAAATTGTTAAGAACTTGACGAAACTTCCGGTTATGGTGTTGACTACCCATGTCCATCTGGATCATATCGGAGGACATGGATTGTTTCGGGATTGTGAGATCTATGCATCTCAGAAAGAAATGGATGCATGGAAAAAATCTGCTGACAGGGAAAGTTTTTCCAGAGAGCGTCTGGGTTTTCTGCACACTGCTGTGGAGGGACAGGAGAAACTATATCAGGAAATAGAAGCGCAGATTGTGAGAGAGTGCGATTTTTTCTGGGAACCATTGAAAGATGGAATGATTTTTGACCTGGGAAGCAGAAAGCTGGAGGCGTGTATGATACCGGGACATACTGTGGAATCCTTTGCTTTTGTGGAAAGAGAAAGTGGCAATGCTTTTGTGGGGGATTCTGTGAACCTTACTCCGTGGATATTTCCGGAAGAGGGAACTTCGGTGGAGAAATACGGTTTGGCTGTAAAACGCTTTTGGGAAATTTTTCCAGAGGTGCAGCATATATATAGCGGACATTGTATGAGGGACATTGGAGTGCAGACTATAGCAGATACGCTGAAATGTACAGAGGAAATTCTGGCAGGTGTTGATGATTTGGAAACAGAGTGTTACGTAGGAAAAGTATATGAGCATGTAACTGGAATTGTGACAATGTTTTATCGTAAACAGGAGGAAAACAGATGTACTGGGATGAATTGACGGCAGATCATTTTGCGGAGGCTGTACAGGAAACAAAAGTATGTGTGATTCCCATGGGAGTGGTAGAAAAGCACGGAAGTCATTTGCCACTAGGAACAGACATGATTATTGGGAGAACCATTGCAGAGATGGCTGCAAAAATTGAACCATTTGTTATTTTTCCATATTATTGTTTTGGTCAGATCAATGAAGCCAGACATGTACCTGGTGCTATTGCAATTTCTCCGAAAATGCAGATGGAGCTTTTACAGGAGGTTGTGGATGAGGTTAGACGAAATGGTTTTAAAAAAATCGTTCTTCTGGAATCTCATGGTGGAAATATTAATTTTCTGAATTATTTTCTTCAGGCGCAACTTCATGAAAAAAGAGATTATACCGTTTATAAGATTGGGATATTTGATATTATTGAGAAGTGCCTGGAAAAATATCCTTCTGAGGAAAATGATGGACATGCAGCACTGACGGAAACGGAACTGGTAATGGCTTATCATCCGGAACTTGTGCACATGGATGAAATTAATTCTGAAGGCGCAGTAAATTCTCATCGTCTGGATCATATGGCTGGAATTTCCACTCCGGTCAGCTGGTACGCAGACCACCCTACCCATCAGGACGGTGCGCCGGACAGGGCAAGTCAGGAAAGAGGAAGGGGAAAATATGAAGTGGCAGCGAAATATGTTGCTGAACTGATTCGAAAAATAAAAGAGGACAATAAAGTTCAGAAAATTATGGATGAATATTACAGCAGATGGTAGGCTGTGAAGAGGTAAGCAGATGGCTTTGAAAAGAGGCTGTCTGCTTTTTTCTATCTGTGGGTGGTATGTTTGATGTGGATTTTTAAATTAAAAACAACAAAAAACCACAAGAATAAAACAAAAACGCCAGCTAAAGCAACAAAAACAATGTTGAATTATGTTGACATCCAATAAGGGATGACGTATAATGAGCATAGAAAACTATGTCATGGAATAATGGACATTTTTGTTGCTGGCAGAACCACTTTTCCCTGTCGTAACATCCATGAGAAAGGAGAACCATGGAAAAATACAATTCAAGTGAGATTCCGAAATCTTCCAGAATTACCCGTCTGGTAGATCATCTCTATGCCAAGATGCCGGAGATCGAATCTTACAGAGCGAAGCTGATCACAGAGTCCTATAAGGAGACCGAAGACCAGCCGATCATTACCAGAAGAGCGAAAGCTTTTTCCCACATTTTACATAATATTCCCATCATCATCCGTGATGAGGAACTGATCGTGGGAAGTAACTCCATTGCACCGAGAGGATGCCAGACATTCCCGGAATTTTCCTACCAGTGGCTGGAAGACGAGCTGGATACGGTTGCCACCAGAACTGCTGATCCATTCTATATTTCAGAGCAGGCCAAAGCAGATCTTCGCGAGGTACACAAATACTGGAAAGGCAAGACTACCAGTGAGCTTGCCACAGCATATATGGCACCGGAAGCAATCCGTGCCATCGATCACAACATTTTTACACCAGGAAATTATTTCTACAATGGTGTAGGACACGTTACAGTAAAGTATTGGGAAGTTCTTGAAATTGGATACGAAGGCATTATGGCGAAAGCACAGGCTGAGCTGGATAAATGCAATGTGGGGGATGGAGATTACGCAGAGCGTTCCCGTTTCCTGGAAGCAGTTATCATGAGCTGCCAGGCAGTGATTGATTATGCAGACAGATATGCAAAGCTTGCCCTTGAAATGGCAGAGAAATGTACAGATCCACAGCGTAAAGCAGAGCTTCTTGTGATTGCATCCAATTGCAGCAAGGTTCCGGCGAAGGGAGCTACCAATTTCTGGGAGGCGTGTCAGTCCTTCTGGTTTGTGCAGCAGCTTCTCCAGATGGAGTCTAGCGGACATTCCATTTCCCCAGGACGTTTCGACCAGTATATGTATCCTTATTATAAGAAGGATATTGAGAGCGGCGCGATTACCAGAACAGCAGCCCAGGAGCTTCTTGATTGCATCTGGGTAAAATTAAATGACCTGAATAAAGTCCGTGATGCTGCTTCCGCAGAAGGCTTCGCAGGCTACAGTCTGTTCCAGAACCTGATCGTAGGAGGTCAGGATAAAGATGGCAATGATGTGACCAATGACCTTTCCTTTATGTGTATTGAGGCATCCATGCATGTACATCTTCCGGCTCCGTCCCTTTCCATCCGTGTATGGAATGGTTCTCCTCATGACCTTCTGATCAAGGCAGCAGAGCTTACCAGAACGGGTATCGGACTTCCGGCTTATTATAACGACGAGGTAATCATCCCAGCACTGCAGAACAGAGGACTTTCCCTTGCAGATGCCCGTGAGTATAATATCATCGGTTGCGTAGAGCCACAGAAAGCAGGTAAGACAGAGGGATGGCATGATGCAGCATTCTTTAATATGTGCCGTCCGCTGGAGCTTGTATTTGCCAATGGTATGGATCAGGGCGAGATGGTCGGAATTCCTACCGGCGATGTAACCCAGATGGCTACATTCGATGAATTCTATGATGCATACAAGAAACAGATGGAGTACTGCATTTCCCTTCTTGTAAATGCAGATAATGCCATTGACGTGGCTCATGCAAAGCGTTGTCCGCTTCCATTCCTTTCCAGTATGATCGATGACTGTATCAAACGTGGAAAGACCGTACAGGAAGGCGGCGCAGTTTATAACTTTACCGGTCCCCAGGGCTTTGGTATTGCAAACATGGCAGATTCCCTGTATGCAATTCGTCAGCTGGTCTATGAAGAGAAGAAGTTTACGATGGAGGAGCTGAAGGAAGCTCTTGCATGGAACTATGGCAAAGGCCTGGATGAGCAGTCTGTGAAAGAGATCACAACCGGCATCTTAAGAGAGATGACTGAGAGCGGTGCCAAGGTTGATGCGGATACTGCAGCAGCTGTCCTGAAATCTGTTATGAATGCCCAGATGGCACCTGAGAAGATGGCAAGATACCAGGAAATCCACGATATGATCGCAGAAGTTCCGAAATTCGGAAATGATATTCCGGAAGTGGACTACTTCGCAAGAGATGTGGCTTACACATATACAAGACCGCTTCAGAACTTTAAGAACCCACGTGGTGGACAGTACCAGGCAGGACTTTATCCGGTTTCTGCAAACGTACCCCTTGGCGGACAGACTGGTGCTACACCAGATGGAAGATATGCACATACTCCGGTTGCAGATGGTGTTTCCCCATCCGCAGGTAAGGATGTGAACGGACCTACTGCAGCAGCAAGCTCTGTTGCAAAACTGGATCACTTCATCGTATCCAATGGTACTCTGTTCAATCAGAAATTCCATCCGTCAGCATTGTCTGGACGTGAGGGTCTTGAGAAGTTCGTTGCACTGATCCGCTCCTACTTCGATCAGAAGGGAATGCATATGCAGTTTAACGTTGTAAGCAGAGAGACACTGCTCGATGCACAGGCACATCCGGAGAACTATAAGCATCTGGTTGTACGTGTGGCTGGTTACAGTGCACTGTTTACTACACTTTCCAAATCGCTGCAGGATGACATTATCAGAAGAACTGAGCAGGGATTCTAAAAAGAAAGTCAGCAGACTCTTATGCAGGAGAGTTATAATTGCCCCATAGCTCACTTCTTAGCGAGATGATAAGTGTGGCTGTGAATGGGAACTTTCTGCGAAAAATATAAATGGAATTGCTGGTGGCTTCGTTAAGAGAAGTCTGCTGGCACTTCCGTATAATGGAGAAATCTATGGAATATTTAGACACTACAGGACGTATTTTCGACGTCCAGCGCTATTCCATCCATGACGGTCCTGGAATCCGTACCATTGTGTTTTTGAAAGGCTGTGTGCTCAGATGTCAGTGGTGCTGCAATCCGGAATCCCAGGAATATAAGATCCAGACAATGAAAACTCCAGACGGCGTGAAGACCATGGGACGAGACGTAACGGTCCGCGAGATGATCGAACTGGTAGAGAAGGATCGCCCATACTACTACCGTTCCGGCGGCGGAATGACACTTTCCGGCGGCGAATGTCTCTGTCAGCCGGAATTTGCCCGTGACCTTCTTCGCGCAGCGAAAGAGCGTGGAATTAATACAGCTATCGAGAGTATGGCTTGTGTTCCCTGGAAAAATATAGAGATGGTACTGCCTTATCTGGATACTTACCTGATGGATATCAAGCATACCAATCAGGAGAAGCATAAGCAGTTTACAGGCAAGCCCAATGGACTGGCTCTGGAGAACGCCAGAAAGGTAGCTCTTTCTGGCCAGACCAATCTGGTGATTCGTGTACCTGTCGTTCCAACGTTCAATGACAGTGTGGAGGAAATCAAGTCTATTGCTTCCTTTGCATCTACATTGCCAGGTGTGAAGAAGATTCACCTTCTTCCATATCACCGTCTGGGACAGGATAAGTACGACTGGCTTGGAAGAGAATACAAGCTGCCGGAGATACTTCCTCCAGAACCGGAGCATATGGAACTTTTAAAAAAAGCAGTGCATTCCGTCTGTGATCTGGATTGCCAGATAGGTGGATGAAATAATATTTTATGTGAAAATTTTGAAGAAAGACATTGTGTGGAGAAATCTGTACAGTGTCTTTTTTTGCGTGCATTTCTTATTTAATGTGTTGGGAGGGTGAAAAGTTCTTCAGGAGGGACACATTTGAACAACTTTCAACACACTAAAAGAAAGCCTTTTTCATACATGCTCCAGGAAAAGAAATTGGAAAAAGATTTGCTTAAATTATAATTTTTTTGTATGATAGGTGGTATAATAAATACTTGATGAATTTATATCAACTATTTAAAAAAGCGGAGAAAGAAAACTTTATAAAGACAGTTAGATTGATTGCGGTAAAATCTGGCTGGTGCAAAATACTACAGCATAAGGAGAAAAAGAATGAGAGGACTATACTCATCAAAGACAAAAATCAGACACCAGATTTTTACTGAAATTGCCCGGCTTGCCTATGAGGGCGACATTGAGAAAGAGATGGATGATCTTCCGTACAAAATTCTTCCAGGAGAGATTGCAACATATCGTGACAGTATTTTTCTGGAGAGAGCTATCGTAGGAGAGAGACTGCGTGTGGCAATGGGACTGCCTCTTCGAAACATTTCCGAGCATGCGCCAATTTCCAAGGGCGTAGAAGCCAGCTTGATCGAAGAGAAATATTATGAGCCGCCCCTTATCAATATTATTAAATTCGCCTGCAACTCCTGTCCGGAGAAGCGTGTGATTGTCACAGAGGGCTGCCAGGGCTGTCTGGAACATCCTTGTCAGGAGGTCTGTCCCAAGCAGGCTATCCACATGGAAAACGGGCGGTCTGTGATCAATCAGGAGAAATGCATCAAATGTGGAAAGTGTCTGGAATCCTGTCCATATAATGCCATTATCAAGCAGGAGCGTCCGTGTGCCAAGGCCTGTGGAATGAATGCCATCCATTCAGACGAGTATGGCAGAGCAGAGATCGACTATGACAAGTGTGTTTCCTGTGGAATGTGCCTGGTAAGCTGTCCGTTCAGTGCCATTGTAGATAAGGGACAGATTTATCAGACCATTATGGCATTAAAAAGTGATACACCAGTTTATGCCATTGTAGCGCCGGCTGTGGCAGGTCAGTTTGAACCGGAATTGAAGAATACCCAGCTTCGGGGAGCTTTTAAGGCGCTTGGATTTACGGATATTAAGGAAGTGGCTGTGGGTGCAGATCTTTGCACCATTGAGGAGGCTAAGGACTTCATGAAGGAAGTGCCGGAGAAAATTCCGTTTATGGGAACCTCCTGTTGCCCGGCATGGTCTGTTATGGCAAAAAAGACGGTTCCACAGCTTGCCAACTGCATTTCCATGGCGCTTACTCCCATGGTACTGACTGCCAGACTTCTGAAGCAGGAAGAGCCAGACTGCAAGATCGTGTTTGTAGGACCATGTGCAGCCAAGAAGCTGGAGGCAAGCCGTAAATCGGTTCGAAGCTATGTGGACTTCGTTCTCACCTTTGAAGAGGTGAAAGGCATGTTTGATGCCAAGGACGTTGATTTCGCCAGCCTTCCGGAGGAAGAGCCTCTTACCCAGGCCAGTAGTGACGGTCGTGGCTTCGCTGTTAGCGGCGGTGTGGCAGCCGCAGTTGTGAAAGCTGTAAAGCGAATGGATCCGGATCGCGAGGTGAAGGTAGTCAGTGCTAACGGACTTCAGGAGTGTAAAAAGATGCTGATGGCAGCCAAAGCAGGGAAATACAACGGATATCTGCTGGAAGGCATGGCGTGTCCTGGCGGCTGCATAGCAGGTGCCGGAACGGTGCAGACTGTAAAGAAGGCGGGAGTGGCACTGGAGAAGATGAAGAAGGAAGCGTCTTTTGAAGAATGTATGGATACTTCATTTGGCGGGGAACTGGAGAAACTGGAAGAGCTGTAAAATTATTTAGCCGAGCTGCTTGAAAATAAAGAATACATGAGAAGGAGAAAAGCAAAAATGCGTGCATACGAACGTTTATTAAATTATGTGAAAGTATATACCACAAGCGAGGATGAGCAGGAGAACGTGCCATCCACCAGCCGTCAGTTTGACCTGGGAAACCAGCTGGCAGAGGAACTGAAAAAAATAGGGGTTCAGGACGTGCGCATTGATGACAAGTGCTATGTTTATGGCGTGATCCCGGCTACAGAAGGCTTGGAAGAGAAACCAGCCATCGGCTTTATCGCACATATGGACACAGCACCTGATTTCTCCGGAGAAAACGTAAATCCACAGATCATCCCGGAGTACGACGGCGGTGATGTAAAGTTGGGAGACAGTGAATATGCTCTTACCTTGAAAGATTTCCCACATCTGGCATCTTTAAAAGGAAGAACCCTGATCACCACCGACGGAAGCACCCTTCTTGGTGCAGATGACAAGGCTGGTGTGGCTGAGATCATGACTATGGCAGAGCAGGTGATCACAGAGAACATTCCTCATGGAAAAATCTGTATCGGCTTTACCCCGGATGAAGAAGTGGGCCGCGGCGCAGACTTCTTCGATGTAGAAGACTTTGGAGCAGATTTTGCCTATACTGTAGATGGCGGTGCGGAGAATGAGATCGAGTATGAGAACTTCAATGCCGCAGGTGCGAAAGTAAAGATCAAAGGCTTTTCTGTACACCCGGGCAGCAGTAAGAACACCATGATCAATGCAGCCCTGGTTGCCATGGAGTTCAATAACATGCTTCCGGCAGGAGATACCCCAGCGAACACAGAAGAGTATGAGGGATTTTTCCATCTCTGTGAAATGAGCGGAGATGTGTCTTCTGCAAGCCTTGACTACATTATCCGTGACCACGACAGCGCCATGTTCGCCTGCCGCCAGGAGCTGATGAGACATATCGTCAAGCTTCTCAACGAGAAATACGGCGAAGGTACCGTAACCCTCATCATCAAAGAACAGTACCGCAACATGAAAGAGAAGATCGAGCCTTGCATGCACCTGATCGATAACGCCAAGAAAGCCGTCCAGCAGTCCGGGCTGAATCCTAAGACAGTTGCAATCCGCGGCGGCACAGATGGCGCAAGGCTTTCCTTCATGGGACTGCCCTGTCCGAACCTTGGAACCGGCGGCTATGCCTTCCACGGACCATGCGAACACATTACCGTTGAAGGAATGGATTATGCTGTGGAGAATCTGAAGAATATTGTGAAGCTGTACGCCTGCTGATTCGGGTAGGAAAAAAGCATTGGTGAGATATATAATTTTTTAAACATGCTTTAGAAAAAAGCATCTGTCGAATCGTAACTGACAGATGCTTTCTTCTTCTCAAATTTAAACAAAATTTTACATGTCCGAGACAACAACCTGCTTTTTTTTCCTTATAATTATCTTGAGAAAAAAGCTAAAAAGGAGAACTGATCTACTTGAAGTACCAGAAAATTGTAAATAATAAGGAAATTAATGCATATCTGAAAAAGGGAGACGCCAATCTGGGGACAATGGGATTTACAGAAGTAACCTACATAAAATCATACAAAACAGAGCCCCTATATTTATGCAATATGTAGAAGCCCCAAAATAATGATAAAAATTTAAAAAAATAGTTGTTAAAAGATTGTCATTGTGGTATCTTAATGAGAGCGGAGAAAACCAATATTTTATGCGGAGACGAAGAGGGAAAAGTCCTTTTGTTGAGAATTGTTTGTCAAGAAACACATAGTGACATGACTTGAACCAGGAAAACAGGAAGAAAATTCTCTGTGTTTCTGGTTTAGGCCATGTCACAAGGCAGAAAATAAAGTTTTTACCCGCTTTTTTTCTAACTGTGATTGTTAAAAAATAAACAAGAAACAAAGGACATCACACAGGGAAAACCAACCAATCCCACGAAAAAGTGACAAAACAGAGGGAAAAGTTGACAAAATTCCACAACCCCCATGAAAGGAGTTTTTTATGAGCAGCAAAATTACCATTATCGGAGCTGGAAGCGTTGGCTCCACTATCGCTTACACACTGGCACACGATGAGATCGCTTCCGAGATTGTTCTGATCGACATCAACAAGGAGAAGGTTGAAGGAGAGGTTATGGACATTGAGCAGGGAACCTGCTTTAGAAGCCCTGTATCTCTGGTGGCCGGAGATTACGCAGATGCCAAAGATTCAGACATCGTGATCATTACTTCCGGAATCGCCCGTAAACCAGGACAGACACGAATTGAGCTTACTCAGACAAACGTAAACATTTTGAAGAGCATCACTCCTCAGATCGTAAAAGAAGCTCCAGACGCAAAGTATATTATCGTAAGCAACCCGGTAGATATTATGACCTATGTATTTACCAAGATTTCCGGTCTTCCGGAGAATCAGATCATGGGATCCGGAACTATTCTTGATACAGCAAGACTTCGCTATGGACTTTCCGAGCACTTCAAAGTAGCCCAGGGAAATATCCACGCTTATGTTTTTGGCGAGCACGGAGACACCTCCTTCATTCCATGGACAGGCGCTTACATTTCCGGTCTCAGCACAGATGAGTATTATGAAGAAATGAAAGCTCACGGCAAGGATGTGAAACCTCTGGATAAAGAAGCCATGCTGGAATATGTACAGAAATCCGGCGGAAAAGTTATTGCAAAGAAAGGTGCAACCTTCTACGCAGTATCTGCTACCGTTTGCCAGCTGGTAGGTCTGATCCTGGCAGCTTCCGATTCCCTTGCAACTGTATCCTCCATGCTTCACGGTGAGTATGGGATTGAAGATGTGTGCCTGAGTACCCTTACTCTTGTAGGACCAAATGGAATCCAGGGAAAAGTTCAGATGCGTATGAATAAAGAAGAAGTTGCACTGCTGAAAAAGAGTGCTGATGCCCTGAAAGAAGTAATCGCACAGATCGAACTGTAAGGACCAGGTTTTGTTGTCTGCATTTTACCAGAAAAATCAATTCCCAGTGCAGAGCACAAGACTTTATATTTAACTATACCAGCAAAGACATCCCGGCTTCTATCGTGGAAAGCGGTAAGTCGGGTTCCACTTTGCGAAAGCAACCCAAATAGCTGCTGTTTACATATGTGAATTTAGAAAAGCACATTTAGTGAACAGTGACAAGAAAGGAACAAGAAGCATGAAGTACAGTTATTATCCAGGATGTACCCTGAAGAATAAGGCAAAAGATCTGGATGCCTATGCCAGAGCTTCTGCAAAAGCACTGGGCTTCGAAATGGAAGAGATAGAAGACTGGCAGTGCTGCGGCGGCGTATATCCTCTTGGCAGCGATGAGATTGCCACCAAACTTTCTTCCATCCGGGCTTTAAATGACGCAAAAGAAAAAGGACAGGATCTGATCACAGTCTGTTCAGCCTGTCATCATGTGCTCAAACGTGTGAACGACGACATGAAAAACGTGGACGACATCCGCACCAGAGCAAATAATTATCTGAAACTGGATACTCCATATGAAGGAGAGACAAATGTCCTTCATTATCTGGAAGTACTCCGTGATGAAGTTGGATTTGATGAGATCAAAAAGAAAGTGGTAAATCCTTTAACTGGCAAAAAAATCGGTGCATATTATGGCTGCCTTCTTTTAAGACCAGGAAAGATCATGGCATTTGATAATCCGGAGAATCCCACCATTATGGAAGACTTCATCCGTGCCCTTGGCGCAGAGCCTGTGGTATACCCATACCGCAATGAGTGCTGCGGCGGCTACATTTCCCTGAAAGAAAAAGAAATGGCACAGAATATGTGTGAAAAGATCATGGACAGTGCAAAGGGCTTTGAAGCAGATATGCTGATCACAGCCTGTCCACTTTGCATGTATAACCTGAAAAAGAACGGAAACGGCGATCTTCCTGTTTACTATTTTACAGAACTTCTTGCAGAAGCTCTCGGAGTAAAAGAGGAGGTGGCGAAGTAATGGCTTATACATATGGAAATACCCAGAATGCAGCAGAGCGAATCAAAGAAATTTCCGGAGTAAATCCCCTGAAATGTATGAAATGCGGCAAATGCTCCGCAACCTGTCCTGCATTTAACGAGATGGATATCAAGCCTCACCAGTTTGTAACTTATGTACAGAACGGCGACATTGAAGCTCTTGCACAGTCAAAATCCTTATGGAAATGCCTCTCCTGCTTTGCATGTGTAGAACGCTGTCCAAGAGATGTTAAACCGGGAAAACTGATCGATGCAGCCAGACAGCTGGTTGTCCGCGAGCGTGGGCAGAACTATCTGACCGCAGACGAAATTCCGGAGCTGCTTGATGAAGACACACCGCAGCAGCTGCTGGTAAGTGCATTCAGAAGATACAGGAGGTGAAAAACAGGTGCAGAGAATAGGTGTATTCGTATGTCATTGTGGTACCAATATTGCAGCCACAGTTGATGTAAAAAAAGTAGTAGAGATGGCAGCAAAAGAGCCAGGCGTTGTTCATGCGGAAGATTATCAGTACATGTGCTCCGAAGCAGGACAGGCCAAGATCATTAACGCCATCCATGAAAAAAATCTGACAGGAATCGTAGTCTGTTCCTGTTCCCCGCGTATGCATGAGGCTACCTTTAGAAAGGCAGCACAGAAAGCGGGATTAAACCCATATATGGTAGAGATTGCCAATATCCGTGAGCATTGCTCCTGGATCCACAAGGATATGGAAGAGGCTACCTTAAAGGCAGTGATCCTTGCAAGAGCCGCAATCGCAAAAGTAAATCTGGATGCTCCTCTTCAGCCAGGCGAGAGCCTTGTAACCAAACGTGCTCTTGTAATCGGCGGAGGTATTGCCGGAATCCAGTCAGCCCTTGACATTGCAGAGGCTGGTTATGAGGTTGATATTGTGGAGAAGCTTCCAAGTATCGGTGGAAGAATGTCCCAGCTGGACAAGACCTTCCCAACTCTGGACTGCTCCGCATGTATCCTTACACCGAAAATGGTAGAGGCAGCAGCACATGAGAAAATCAACATCTATACATACAGTGAAGTTGAGAAGGTAAGCGGCTTTGTAGGTGACTTCACCGTTGATATCCGCAAGAAAGCAAGAAGCGTGGATATGAGCAAATGTACCGGATGCGGCGTTTGTTCTGAGAAATGTCCGTCCAAGAAAAATCCAAACGAATTTAACCGCGGTCTGAACAACAGAAGTGCTATCTACATTCCGTTCGCTCAGGCTATCCCAAATGTTCCGGTAATCGACCGCGAGCATTGTACCAAATTTAAAACCGGAAAATGCGGTGTCTGCTCCAAGGTTTGTGCCGCAGGTGCAATTGATTATGAGCAGAAGGATGAGATCGTTACACAGAAATATGGTGCAATCGTGGTTGCAACCGGTTTTGACGTGATTCCGCTGGATAAATATGATGAGTACGCTTACAGCCAGAGTAAGGACGTTATCACCTCTCTTGAGCTTGAGCGTATCATGAATGCAGCAGGACCTACAAAGGGGCATCTTGAGAGACTTTCCGATGGAAAAGCTCCGAAAAACATTGTATTTGTACAGTGTGTGGGAAGCCGTTGCTCTGATGAAAGAGGAAAGAGCTACTGCTCCAAGATCTGCTGTATGTACACTGCAAAACATGCAATGCTGATCCGTGACAAATACCCGGATACAAATGTAACTGTTTTCTACATTGACGTTCGTACTCCAGGCAAAAACTTCGATGAGTTCTACAGAAGAGCTGTTGAAGATTACGGTGTAAATTATGTAAAAGGCCAGGTTGGAAAGGTAATCCCACAGCCAGATGGAACTCTTATGGTTCAGGCTTCTGACCTGCTTGAAAATAAACAGATTCTTATGGAGGCTGATATGGTAGTTCTTGCAGCTGCCATCGAGCCAAACAAGGATGTAAGAAAAATTGCAACTATGCTTACCGCAAGTATTGATACCAACAACTTCCTCACAGAAGCACATGCAAAGCTTCGTCCGGTAGAGTCCCCTACAGCTGGTATTTTCCTTTCCGGTGTCTGCCAGGGACCAAAGGATATTCCGGAGACAGTTGCACAGGCTGGCGCAGCAGCAGTAAAGGCAATCGGCCTTCTTGCAAAAGACAAGCTGACCACCAACCCATGTACCGCACATTCTGACGAGCTTCTTTGCAACGGATGCTCCCAGTGTGCAAATGTGTGTCCGTATGGTGCGATTTCCTATGAGGAAAAACAGGTAAATGACCACGGAATCCGTGAGACAAGAAGAATTGCTGTTGTAAACAATGCTCTTTGCCAGGGCTGTGGTGCATGTACCGTAACCTGCCCGTCCGGAGCAATGGATCTCCAGGGATTCTCCAACAGACAGATTTTAGCGGAGGTAGATGCAATATGTCGATAGAAGCAAAAGAAGAATTCAGACCGAAGATCGTGGCATTCTGCTGTAACTGGTGCAGCTACGCAGGTGCAGACCTTGCAGGAAGCAGCCGTCTTTCTTATCCGGCTGATGTAAAGATCATCCGCGTACCATGCTCCTGCCGTGTAAATCCAATGTTCATCCTCCGTGCCTTCGAAAAAGGTGCTGACGGCGTGATCATGTGCGGCTGCCATCCGGGAGACTGCCACTACACAACCGGAAACTATTATGCGAGAAGACGTATGACACTTCTTTTCTCCATGCTGGACTTCATTGGTGTGGAAAATGGCCGTACCCGTGTTGAGTGGGTATCTGCCGCAGAAGGTGTAAAATTCTCCCAGACCATGAATGAATTTGTGGAAAAAATCCATTCTCTGGGTAAAAACGTCAGATTGGAGGATTTAAGATGCAGGAACTGATCGCTCGTGCAAAAGAACTGCTGGCTGATGGAACCGTAACACGTGTTCTTGGCTGGAAAGCCGGAGACCTGCCTTACAATCCGGAAGCAGCATATTTCGAAACAGCAGAAAGCCTGGACGAATTTGTCTATAATGGTTTCTGCGGACAAAACTTAAGTAAAATGATGATCGAGGCTTCCAAATTAGAGGGAAAAACTCTTGTCTGTCTGAAGCCTTGTGATACCTACAGCTTCAACCAGTTGATCAAGGAACACCGTGTAGACCGTGAAAAAGCCTACATTATCGGTGTTGGCTGTAAAGGCAAGCTGGATGTGGAGAAGCTTCGTAAAATGGGCATCAAGGGAATCCAGAGCATTTCCGGCGCTGAGCTTACCGATGATTGTGAAATACTTAACGTTTCCACAATCTACGGTGACAAAACAGTTGCTTACAAGGATGCAATGCTGGAGCGCTGCCATGTATGCAAAGGAAAAGAGCATATGATCTATGATGAGATCATCGGCGAATCCAAGGATACAAAGGATGCAGACCGTTTCGCAGAAGTGGAGAAAATTGAGAAAATGAGCCCGGAAGAGCGTTTCGCATTTTTCCAGAAGGAGCTCAGTAAATGTATCCGCTGTAATGCATGCCGTAATGCATGTCCAGCCTGCAGCTGTCGTAAATGTGTATTCGACAGCACCAAGTTTGACAGTGCGCAGAAGGCAAATGTGGATTCCTTTGAAGAAAAAATGTTCCACATTATCCGTGCATTCCACGTTGCAGGAAGATGTACAGACTGCGGTGAGTGCAGCCGTGTCTGCCCGCAGGGGATTCCGCTTCATCTGTTTAACCGTAAGTTCATCAAGGATATTGATACCTTCTACGGCGAATATCAGGCAGGAGCAGATGCTGAGTCAAAAGGCCCGCTGACCAGCTTTACATTTGATGATGTAGAGCCAGGTGTAGTGGCAGAAAGGGGATAATGTATGTATAAGATTGAAAAAGAAAATCTGGAAGCATTATTCCGGAAAATCGCAGAAAGCCAGGATCTGATCCTTCCGGTCAAAAAGGCAGGACAGACCAACTTCGGCCTTTGGAATGAAGGAGAAGAGGCAGACCTTGAGACCTTGAAAACCGTAAAATCCGGCAAAGATGCCTTTTTCCCACAGAGCGAAACACTTTACACCTGTGTTCGTGATGGAAAGAAGCTGACCGTAGAGCCGGAAGAGCTGAGAAGCCGTCCGTTCGTTGTATTTGGCATGAAAGCCTGCGATGTAAAAGGTGTTGCAGTTCTGGATAAGGTTTTTCTTGCTGATCCTGTTGATACCTTCTATGCAGCAAGAAGAGATCATGGAACCATCGTTGCCATGGCTTGTCATGAGCCGGAGGAATCCTGTTTCTGTAAGGTTTTTGGAACAGATGCAGCAGATCCGGAAGCAGACGCCGATGTAAAAGGAATTGCCGATGTAGCAGCCTGGATGGTGGAGGGAAGCCTTTACTGGAAAGCCCTTACAGAAAAAGGAGAGGCTCTTACAGAAGCTGTAAAAGAACTTCTTACCCCGGCTGACGGCGATCAGGCAAAAGTGGATGCTGAAAAAGAAGCAATCCATAACATTGTAGAAAAGCTTCCATATACACATCTTTCTCTGGAAGGATGGGATGGAAATGCTACAGATGCGAAGTTTAATTCTCCTGTCTGGGAGACTTTATATAAACCATGCTTGGCATGCGGAACCTGTACCTTTGTATGTCCGACCTGCCAGTGCTATGACATCAAGGATTACGACACAGGACACGGTGTAAAGCGTTACCGCTGCTGGGATTCCTGTATGTATTCCGATTTCACAATGATGGCTCACGGAAACAACCGTATCAGCCAGTTGCAGAGATTCCGTCAGAGATTTATGCACAAGCTTGTATATTTCCCTGCTAATAACAACGGTATGTACTCCTGTGTAGGCTGTGGCCGCTGCGTGGAAAAATGTCCGTCATCTTTAAATATCGTGAAGGTGATTAAGGCTTTTGAAAAGCATGGAGGTGAAAAGTAATGAGCGAGTGTACTTGTCATAAAAATTATACTCTGGATACTCTGATTCCACAGGTTGGTGTGATCACAAATATTCATGAGGAGACTCCGGATGTAAAAACATTCTGTGTAACAGCACCGGATGGAGGAAAGCTTTTTGAGCATATGCCAGGCCAGTGCGCTATGGTCTGCGCCCCAGGTGTAAGCGAAGGTATGTTTTCCATTACTTCCTCTCCTACAAATAAAGAGTATCAGGAATTCAGTATTAAGAAATGTGGTGAGCTGACCTCTTATCTTCACAGCCTTCAGGTGGGAGATGAGATCACAGTACGTGGACCATATGGTAACCATTTTCCGGTAGAGGATAAGCTGAAAGGCAAAAATCTTCTGTTTATTGCCGGTGGTATCGGTCTTGCACCACTTCGTTCCGTAATCAACTACGTTCTTGACAATCGCGATGACTATGGCACTGTAGATATTCTCTACGGTTCCCGTTCCGCAGATGATCTTGTAAAATTAAAAGAGATCCAGGAAGTGTGGATGAATGCAAAAGACGTAAACGTCTACCTGACCATCGACCGTGAGCAGGAAGGCTGGGACGGACATGTAGGCTTCGTACCAACCTATTTGAAAGAAATCGGCTTCGACACCAACAAAGTCGCATTAGTCTGCGGACCGCCGATCATGATCAAATTCGTACTTCAGGGCCTTGAGGAGCTTGGATTTACAAGAACCCAGGTTTACACAACACTGGAGCTTCGCATGAAGTGCGGTATTGGTAAATGCGGACGCTGCAACATTGGATCTAAATATGTCTGCAAAGACGGTCCGGTATTTAGAATGGACGAGATTGACCAGTTACCTGACGAGTACTAAGTAAACCCAAAAGTTTCAGTAAATACAAGGGGGATTTTTATGACATTGGCAGATACAGCTCATGGATCAGACTGGATACTCTGGGTCGTCTTTGCTGTCTTTGTAATTTTGACCATTGCTTTACTAAGTGGTCATGGCAGCAAATTTATTTCTGGCTATAACACTGCTTCAAAAGAAGAGAAAGCCAGATATGATGAGAAAAAGCTGTGCCGTGTATACGGAATTGGAATGGGCGTGATTGCTATTCTCCTTCTGATAACCGGACTATTTGAAAGCTTTTTGCCATCCAGTTTTGTTTATGTGCTATTAGTTTTAATTGTCATAGATGTTGTAATTATTATTATCCTGAGTAACACAATTTGTAAGAGATAGAGTTAGACAATCAGAAGAAAGGAACTCCCAAAATGGAAAATATGGTAAACGTATATTTCTTCGGTAAAAAATACACCGTACCAGCTGACCTGACCATTATGACGGCCATGGAATACG